>ERZ826016.3335-NODE-3335-length-11145-cov-2.823895_pt1 | contig 11145 bp, 5 predicted proteins | sample MGYA00519872_ERZ826016 | MGnify/ENA primary metagenome ERZ826016 (study PRJEB31778, sample SAMEA3449218) | human gut metagenome | biome: human gut; feature: human-associated habitat; material: faeces | place: United Kingdom | collected 2010/2012 ... | reverse complement strand
GCTTTCCTAATGTTACCTCACCTTTTTAAAGGAAGAACAGGTTTGACAGCCTCATTACAACACTATCTGGTTATTACCGCCCTGGGGGCTGACCGTCCCGGCATCGTGAATACGATCACTCGCCACGTCAGCAGCTGCGGTTGTAATATCGAAGACAGCCGGCTGGCCATGCTCGGTGATGAGTTTACGTTTATCATGCTGCTTTCCGGGTCGTGGAATGCGATTAACCTGATCGAATCAACCCTGCCGCTGAAAGGTGCGGAGCTGGAATTGTTGATCGTGATGAAACGCACCACTGCGCGCCCGCCGCAGGCCATGCCAAACACCGTTTGGGTCCAGGTTGAGGTGCCGGACTCACCGCATATCATCGAGCGCTTCACTGCCCTGTGCGATACCTGGAATATGAATATTGCGGAACTGGTGTCCCGCACTCAGCCGGGAGACGGCGATTCCGCGCAGCTTTTTATCCAGATAACTGCCCACAGTCCTGCGACGCAAAATGCAGCAAATATCGAACAAGCGTTCAAAGCCCTATGTACAGAACTGAACGCACAAGGCAGTATTAACATCGTTAATTATTCACAGCATGATGAACAGGATGGAGTTTAACCCATGACCCCACTGAAAGCCGGTGATATCGCACCGAAATTTAGCTTACCGGACCAGGACGGCGAGGAAGTAAATTTAACCGACTTCCAGGGACAACGTGTCCTGGTTTATTTTTACCCGAAAGCCATGACCCCGGGCTGCACCGTCCAGGCGTGCGGCTTGCGCGATAATATGGACGACCTGAAGAAAGCCGGTGTAGAAGTGCTGGGCATCAGCACCGATAAACCGGAAAAGCTCTCCCGTTTCGCCGAGAAAGAGCTGCTGAACTTCACGCTGCTGTCTGATGAAAACCATCAGGTTTGCGAGCAGTTTGGCGTCTGGGGCGAAAAATCCTTCATGGGGAAAACCTACGACGGTATTCACCGTATTAGTTTCCTCGTCGATGCCGATGGCAAAATCGAACACGTCTTTGATGACTTCAAGACCAGCAATCACCACGACGTGGTGCTGAACTGGCTGAAAGAAAACGCCTGATGCAGAGCAAGACGCCGGGGGAGGAGATCCTCACCCGGCGTCTTTTTTATCCCGAACACGTCAGTCGTCGTCAACCACCAGGCCATCCGGCCAGGCATGCACTACCGCTTTAATCAGCGTGGCCAGCGGAATGGCGAAGAAGACGCCCCAGAACCCCCACAACCCGCCAAAGATCACCACCGACAGGATAATCACCAGCGGGTGTAAATTGACCGCTTCCGAGAACAGCACCGGGACCAGCAGGTTGCTGCCGTTCCGCAGCAGGGATTTTTCGATCTCCCGGAGCGCCTCCCGGAAATCGCCCCGGAGGCAGGAAATCTGCGCCAGCGAGAAATAGCCGCTGTCCTGCCAGGCGCCGTTCCACGTCGCTTTGTAAAAAGCGTCGTAAGCCTCGTCCAGCCGTCCCTGGAATTTCAGCGAAAGTCCGAGGTTGTACAGCGGTTCGCCGTCGTAGGGGTTGGGATTGCGCTCGGTCTGGCGTTTGACCGCCGTGCGGAAACAGGATTCCGATTCGGCGAATTTGCCGCGGCGCAGCAGCCACAGCCCCAGCGCATTGTTGTTGCGGATGTCCGACGGGTCGCGTCTGAGCGCCTCGCGGTAATAACGCGTCGGATCGTAGGTCGCATGGCGGTACTGCTCGATATGCTGCCCGGTGAGGAAAAGCTCTTCGGTCGTCGGAATCTCTTCCGGCTCCCGCGCGGCCTTGGCGGGTTCGGGAATGTCCAAGGCCCCGTCGGACCGGCCCTGCCAGGCGATCAGCACAGCTCCGTTCGCCGCGTCGAGAATCTCCAGCCGCGCCTGCGAAAGTTCCGCAGCCGACCCGACACGCCGCGTGTACACCTTTTCGGGCGAAAGACCGGTCGTTTCGGCGAACAGTTCCTGCCCGGCGACCGACAGACGCACCGTGACTCCGGGGCGCGCCGAGGTGGCGAACGCCTTCACGACGAACATTCCGCCCTCCTTCTCCACATTGATCAGCAGGTCTTCCGAAGCGTTTTTCACCACGCCCAATTCCCGATAAGGCATGAAATACTGCGTAAAGGTCTTCTCTTCATAGGGTTGCAGCCAGGTGAAGTCGGGCTGGTTGTCGGTGTAGACTCCCGTCATCAGTTCGATGTAGGGTCCGTCGGCATCGGTCAGGTTGCGGTCCCAGGCGCGGCCGAAATCGCCGTTGCCCCAGGTCCACTGTTTTTTGCCCGGCGCCACATGGTGGTCCGCCACATGAAGCAGCCCGGCCTGGCGGGATTCGTCGTAGTTGCCCACAAAGTCAAAGTCCGAGTGGGCCGCCATGTAGGAGGTCGGGACCGGCACGTTCTTGTAGCGCGAGATGTCCACCCCCGCCGAGTAGTCGCACTTGTAGTATTCGCCGGTCGCAATCGGGAAGGTCGAGACCGCGCGCCTGCCGTGGTCCATGACGGCGTTCACGTCGGGCGGAAAGACCGAGTAGGTGTGATCGTTGACCGGCACCGCGGGGTTGGCCCACCACAGGAAGGTCTGCGGCAGGTCGGTGGGATTGTACAGCCGGCCCCGGATTTCCAGATACGCCTTGCCGGGGTACAGGCTGATTGCGGCCATCCCCTTGGTGCCGTACATCTTGTCGGTCTCGCCGACATAGACGGTCACCGAGCCGTCGTCGTGCTCGGCCACGCGGTAGTCCACCGGCGAGAAGGTGGTCGGGCGGTGATGCTGCGGCCAGTTGAATTCAATCCCGCCCGAAATCCATGGCCCGGTCAGCCCCACCAGCGCCGGTTTGACGACGTGGTTGTAATAGACAAAATCATAGCCGTTGGTCTTGTCGAGGGCGCGGTGAATCCGTCCGCCCAGTTCGGGCAGGACCATGACGCGCAGATACTCGTTTTCCAGCCAGACGGCATGGTAGGCGACCTCCCGGCAGACATCCGACACCTTCTCGGTCACCGGCAGCGGATAGACCTTGCCGGTGCTGCCCTGGTAGGCGCGTTTTTCAATGAAAAGCGGATATTTTTCCGGCTCGGCGGCTGGATAGGTCGGAAGAAGAACGGTCTCCTCCCAGATTTTTGCGGCGTGGTTCATCATCAGCAACCCTCTTTCCTGGCAGGGCGGGCTTTCCGCCGCGCCCCGATGCTCCCATTGTACCGCGGACGGCCGGCGGGAAAAATGGCTTATTCTCAAAAATGATGGACAATCTTGCACGGCGGCGCTATACTGTGCGTATGGAACTGCAGATTGAACGAAAACCCGACGGCTTTGCGGGGGAGACCTACATCGTCCTGCCCACCGAAGCCTTCTCGGACTATATCGGGCATCCGCTGGTGCGCCGTCTGTATCTGACGGACGCCGGCTTCTTTCCCCATGCCGCCCACCATTACCGCGAGCGCAGCGAGGGCATTGAGGAATACATCTTCTTGTGCTGTACCAGCGGCCGCGGCGTCGTGGAGGTGCAGGGCCGGACCTTCCCGCTGCGGGACAACGAGGCGCTGTGCATCCCCCGCCTCTGCCCGCACCGCTACTGGGCCGACGAGGAGGACCCCTGGAGCCTGCTCTGGGTGCATTTCCAGGGCGAGGACTGCGGCTATTACCCGCTGGACCGGCCGCAGGTCTGCCGGTTTTCGTCGGCCGGGACGGTCCGCCGGATGGAATTCCTCTTCAACCAGCTGTTCCGCACGCTGGAACAGGACTATACGCTGGGCAATTTCATCTACCTCTCCCAGCTGCTGGCGCTCATCCTGGGCGAAACCTACGCCCGCCGGCAGGAGGACGGCACCACGGCCCGGCAGAACCGGCAGGTCACCCGGGCCGTGCGGTATATGTACCGCCACCTGGACCGGGAACTCACGCTGGCGGAACTCTCCGCCGCGATGGGCACCTCCCCGAGCACCCTCAGCGCGGTGTTCCGGCAGTGCACCGGCCATGCGCCGATGGACTTCTTCACCCGCCTCAAGATGAAGCAGGCCTGCCGGATGCTGCGTTCCGGCGGGGAGTATGTCTACGAGGTCGCCCGGCAGCTCGGCTACCGGGACCCCTACTATTTCTCGCGGGCCTTCAAGAAGGTGATGGGGGTCTCGCCGCGCAGCTACCAGAACGGCCTCGGCCGGTCCGACCCGCCCGGGGACGAGGAAACCTGACCAACGGAACCTTCCGTTGGTTCTTTTTTTGCCGCGGACAAAGCAAGATTGTCCATCTTTTTTCAGGATTTGCCATTGGCGGCGGCGCACCGCCACGGTACAATAAAACCAAAACCGTACAGTGGGGGAGAATGACGATGCAGACAACGATGGATCTTTCGGGCCTCTGGGAAGTGCGGCTGGGCGACGGGGCGCCGGCCACGGTGCATCTGCCCGGCACGCTGGAGGAAAACGGCCTCGGCGAACCCGAAACCCCGGCCCTGGAAAGCCGGCTGACCCGCCGGTTCCGGTGGGAGGGCGAGGCGGTCTTTTCAAGAGAGGTGACGCTGCCCGACCACCCCGGCCGGCGGCTGATCCTGGAAGCCGAGCGCGCCCGGCAGCTCCGGCTTACGGTGGACGGGCAGCCGGTCCCCACCCTGCAGGGGACGCTGAGCACCCCCTACCTGTTTGAGCTGACCCGCTGGGCGGGGCGCCGGGTGCGGCTCTGCCTGCTCTCGGACAACCGGTATCCGGGCTGGCCGCGGGAGGAGATTGTCCATGCCTCGGCGGCGACCGACGAGACCCAGACCAACTGGAACGGCCTTCTGGGTCGGCTGTGCGTGCACAGCGTTGCGGACTTCTGGGTGCGGTCGGTGCGGGTCTATCCCCACGGCCGGACGCTGGATGCGGCGGTGGATCTGGCGGTGCCCCGGCAGGCGCTGGACGCGGTCGGCGACGGCGAACTGGTGCTGGAAGGCCCCGCCCTGGCCCGGCCGTTCTGCCTGCTCCGGCGGGACTGGCAGCCGGAATCGCTGCGGCAGGGGCTTTGCACCCTCTGGTGCCGGGATCTGCCGGTTGCCCCCGAGGCCCCGCTGTGGGAGGAAGCCTGCGGCGCCCTGACGCAGATCACGGCGTCGCTCGTGCTGGACGGCAGGACGGTGTCCCGCGCCCGGGCGGACTTCGGCCTGCGGACCTTCGGGGCGGACGGGGGACGGCTCACCCTCAACGGCCGGGTGTTTCTGCTGCGCGGGGAGGCCAACTGCTGCGTCTTTCCCGAGACTGGCCACCCGCCCATGACGACCGGGGCCTGGCGGGAGGTTCTGGGTCGCTACCGGGCCTACGGGGTCAACTGTCTGCGGTTCCATTCCTGGTGCCCGCCCGAGGCGGCCTTTGCGGCGGCTGATGAACTGGGAATGCTGCTCCAGCCCGAACTGTCCGACTGGAACTGCACCAACGCGCTGGAAACCCCGCACAGCGCCGCATATTATGAGGCGGAACTGCGGCAGATCCTCTTCTGCTACGCCAACCACCCCTCCTTTGTCATGCTCACGCTGGGCAACGAACTCTGCACCGGCGAGGAGGGACACCGCCGGATGGCAGAGCTGGTCCGGCTGGCCCGGCAGCTGGACCCCACCAGACGGTATGCCGGGTCCTCCAACGGCCAGTACGGGGAACAGGGATATGACGGCGTCAGCGACTTCTACACCGCGGCGGCGTATGGGGACCGGATGCTCCGCGCCACAAGCTCCCCGATGATCGGGCATCTGAACCGGTGCCGGCCCGGCACCCGGCAGAATTACCGGGAGGCCGCCGCCCAAACCGGCGGGGTGCCGGTGTTCGGCTTTGAGGTGGGCCAGTACGAGAGCTGGCCGGATTTTGACCAGATTGACCGGTTCCGGGGCATCACCATCCCGGAAAATCTTCGGGCCATCCGCCGCCGTGCCGAACAGACCGGGGCGGCGGCATACTGGCAGGCGGGCGTGCAGGCCAGCGGGGAGCTGGCGCTGCGGTGCTACCGCGAGGAGGTCGAGGCCGTGCTGCGCACACCCGGAATGAGCGGGCTCTCGCTGCTCGGCTTGCAGGATTTTCCGGGGCAGGGGACGGCGCTCGTCGGCATGATGGACGCGCACCTCGCCCCCAAACCCGCCGACTTTGCCAGACCGGAGCGGTTTGCGGCCTTCTTTGCGCCGGTGGTGCTGCTGGCCTGCTTTGACCGCTATACCTACGAGGCCGGCGAGTGGTTCACGGCGGATCTGCGGGTGGCCAATTACGGCCGGCAGACGCTGGCGGGGCCGCTCTGCTGGCGGATTGCCGAAGGCCGGACCATCCTCGGACAGGGAACGCTGGACGCCCCGGCCGGATGGCCGGCGGGCGGCCTGCGGGAGGCGGGCCGTATCCGGTGGCAGATGCCCGGCGATGCGCGTCCCCATGCCCTGACGCTCGAACTGTCCGCCGGGGACCTCAACAGCCGCTATCCGCTGTGGAGCTATCCCTGCGCCAAGGCCGCACCCGCCGTGCTGCGCCGCCTGACCGAGGCAGACCTGCGGCGGATCGAGGCGGGGGCCAGTGCCCTGATCGACCTGCCCGCCGACGGCACGGAATGCCCGGCGTCGGTGCGCTGCCAGTTCAGCACCGATTTCTGGTCGGTGGGCACCTTCCCGGAGCAGGAAGGCACGATGGGGCTGCTGATCCGGGCGGAACACCCGGCCCTCAAGGACTATCCGACCGGGACCGCTTCAAACTGGCAGTGGTGGACCCAGTCCCACGGCCGGGCTTTCCGGCTGCCCCGCACGATCGAGCCGGTCGTCCGGGTGCTGGACAGCGTGACCCGGCTGGACAACCTGGGCCTGCTGTGGGAGGCCCGGCTCGGGAAAGGCCGGCTGCTCGTCAGCGGCATGGACCTTGCGGGGCACCTTGAGTTCCCCGAATGCCGCTACCTGCTGGAATGTCTGGCCGCCTACCTCGACGGACCGGCCGCCCCCATGGCCGCCGTCACGCCGGAGGAGCTGCGCCGGCTGATCCGGGTATCGCCCCGGTAAGATCCCGACAAGGAGAATTATGATGCACGTTGAATTTGAACCCTATCACAGATCCGAAATCCTGCACGGACACCTGCATCTGGGCGGGAGCAACCCCGGCGGGGAGCGGATCGAAGTCAACAGTCTCTGCCTGACCCGGGGCGGACAGCCCTGGCTGCCCGTCATGGGCGAGTTCCATTTTTCCCGCTGCGACCCCGCACAGTGGCAGACCGAGCTCTGCAAGATGAAGGCGGGCGGCGTCACGATGGTCTCCACCTATCTGTTCTGGATTCACCACGAGGAGCGGGAAGGGGAGCTGCGGTTCTCCGGCCGGCTGGACGTGCGCCGGTTCGTGCTGTGCTGCCGCAGGGCCGGGCTGGATGTGGTGCTGCGCATCGGCCCCTGGGCCCACGGCGAATGCCGCAACGGCGGATTCCCCGACTGGCTGCTGCACAAGGGCATCCCGCTGCGGCAGAACCACCCGGCCTATCTGGCGCTGGTCCGGGCATGGTACCGCAGCATCTACCGGCAGGTCCGCGGCCTGCTCTACCGCGACGGCGGGCCGATTGTCGGCATCCAGCTGGAAAACGAGCTGGTGGACAACAGCGACCATCTCGCGGCGCTCAAACGGATCGCGGTGGAGGAAGGGTTCGAGGTGCCGCTCTACACTGTCACGGGCTGGAACGCGGTCAGCGGGGCGCGCATCCCGACGGCGGAGGTGCTGCCGGTCTTTGCGGCCTATCCCGACGCCCCCTGGACCCAGCACCGCGATCCGCTGCCCCTCTCGCCGCAGTATCTGTTCAACCCCACCCGCAACGACACGGCGGTGGGCGCCGACCTGCTGCACACCGCCGCGCCGGACGGCTGGCAGCTGCCCTATGACCGTTACCCCTTCGCTACCTGCGAGATCGGCGCGGGCCAGCAGTCCACCTACCACCGCCGGGTGCGGATCTCCGGCATGGACGCCTACGCCCTCTCGCTCGTCAAGCTGGGATGCGGCAACAACCTGATCGGATATTATATGTACCACGGCGGCACCAACCCCATCGGCCGGGACTCCACCCTGCAGGAATCCCGCGCCACCGGCTACCCCAACGACTACCCGATCCTCAACTATGATTTTGCCACGGCGCTGAGCCAGTACGGCGAAACCCGCCCCCAGTACCGGTGGCTCAACCTGCTCCATCTGCTGGCCGCCGACTTCGGCCGCGAACTGGCCCGCATGGAATATGTCAGTTCCCTCACCCATCCGACGCCGGAGGACCGGCAGACACTGCGCTGCTGTCTGCGGACGGACGGAACCGCCGGCTTCGTCTTTGTCAACCATCACCAGCGGCACGCGGCGCTCTGCCCGGTGTCCGATGTCGTGCTGGATACCGGCACGGTGTGTTTCCCGCCCATCACGGTGGCGGGGGACCTGGCCTTCCTCTTCCCGTTCGGGCTCTCGCTGGGCGGCCGGACGCTGCGCTGGGCCACCGCCCAGCCGATCTGCCGGTCCGGCGATACCTGGTTCTTTGCGGCCATCCCCGGCATCCCGGCCCGGTACCGGTTCGCGGACGGCACGCTGGTCACGGCCGGGCAGGGAATCGCGGTGCAGACGGCGGGTCCGGTCCGGCTGGTCACCCTCCCGCTCGGGCAGGCGCTCTGGCTGCGGCGGCTCGGCCAGCGCATCGTCCTCGGGCAGGGGTGCGACCTCTACGAGGAGGACGGCACCATCCGCGCCGTGCTGGACGGCACCGTGTTCCGCGCGCCGATCATGATCGACAGCATCAAGCCGGTGGTCAAGAACTGGAAAAAGCCCATCACCATCGCCCGCCACGCCTACGGCGATATGTACAAGGCTGTGGACATGGTGACCGAGGAGCCGGGCACCGCCACCCTCACCTTCAAGGGCGAGAGCGGCGCGGAGAAGACCCTCACCGTTCAGACGGTCAGCGGTCCCGCCGTGTGGCAGGGCCAACACAACACGGAGAAGAGCATCCGTGCCTTTGCCCGCAGCTGCTTTCAGTACGCCATCAGCCAGCGGCAGGACCTATGGTTCTCCACCAAGGATACCATCTCCAAAAAATACGACCACACCTTCAAGGATATTTTCCAGGAGATTTATGACAGCGAGTATGCGCAGAAGTTCAAAGATGCCGGCATCACATATTTCTACACACTGATCGATGACGCGGTGGCGCGTGTGATGAAGTCGGAGGGCGGCTATATCTGGGCGTGCAAGAACTATGACGGCGATGTGATGAGCGATATGGTATCCAGCGCGTTCGGTTCGCTGGCAATGATGACCTCCGTGCTTGTCACACCGGACGGAAAGTACGAGTACGAGGCGGCGCACGGAACCGTACAGCGCCATTACTATAAGCATCTGAAGGGGGAGGAGACCTCCACGAATTCCGTTGCAACCATTTTTGCATGGACGGGCGCACTCAGAAAGCGCGGAGAGCTGGACGGCAGTCACGAGCTGGAAGAGTTTGCCGACAAGCTGGAAAAAGCTTGTGTTAAGACCATCGAGGATGGTAAAATGACAAAAGACCTTGCGCTGATTACGACCATCCCTAATCCGGTTGTATTAAACAGTGAAGATTTTATCAAGGCAATTCGCAGCACGTTAGAAGGAATGTTATCATTATGATTTTATCTTGTCAGAATATCTCAAAGTCATTCGGGACTGACGAAATTTTAAAAAATGTAAGTTTTCATATTGAAGAAAATGAAAAAGCAGCGGTTGTCGGCATCAATGGTGCCGGCAAATCTACGCTGCTTAAAATAATTATGAAACAGGAAAATCCGGACGAGGGGGAAGTGACGCTCGCAAAAGATAAAACGATCGGTTATCTTGCCCAATATCAGGATGTTTCCGGCCACCATACGATCTATGAGGAAGTATTAGATTCTAAACGCGACATTATCGAGATGGAGGAACGGCTGCGTGATATGGAAACGCAGATGAACACACTCTCCGGGGAAGCATTAGAGCAGCTTTTAGATACTTACCATAAATTAAGCCATGAATTTGAACAGGTGAACGGATATGCATACCGCAGTGAAGTGACCGGTATTTTAAAGGGGCTTGGATTTACTGAGGAGGAGTTCGACAAGAAAATGAGCGAACTCTCCGGCGGACAGAAAACCCGTGTATCTCTTGGAAAACTGCTTGTGACAAAGCCGGACATCCTGCTTTTAGACGAGCCGACCAACCATCTGGATATCGAGTCAATCCGATGGCTGGAAACTTTTCTGATGAATTACAAGGGAGCTGTTTTAATCGTATCGCATGACCGGTATTTCTTAGACCGCGTCGTGAGTAAAGTGGTGGAGATTTTTCAGCACAAGGGTTATGTTTATCAGGGGAACTATTCGGATTATGCAAAGAAAAAGGCAGCAATCCGTGCAGCCATGATCAAGCAGTACTATAATCAGCAGCGTGAGATCAGGCATCAGGAAGAAGTGATCGCAAAACTGAAATCTTTTAACCGCGAGAAGTCAATTAAGAGGGCAGAGAGCCGTGAAAAACTGCTGGATAAGATCGAACGCATTGAGAAGCCGACCGAGGATAACACAGATATCCGGATTGTGTTAGAGCCGAATGTGGTCAGTGGAAATGATGTTTTAAAAGTGGAAGGGCTTGCCAAGGCATTCCCGCCATTACAGCTTTTTTCGGGAATTAATTTCGAAGTGAAACGCGGGGAGCGTGTAGCATTAATTGGAAATAACGGAACCGGTAAAACAACGATCCTTAAGATTATCAACGAGCTGATCTCCCCGGATGCGGGAACGGTAACACTTGGAAGCAATGTACATATTGGTTACTATGACCAGGAACATCAGCAGCTTCACATGGAGAAAACCATTTTTGATGAGATTGCGGATGATTATCCAAATCTGAATAACACGAAAGTGCGCAACGTTCTGGCAGCTTTTTTATTTACAGATGATGATGTCTATAAGCGGATTGAGGATTTGAGCGGTGGTGAGAGAGGACGTGTTGCACTGGCAAAATTAATGCTTTCCGATGCGAATTTTCTGATCCTCGATGAGCCGACCAACCATCTGGACATCACCTCAAAAGAAATTTTAGAGGAAGCACTAAAAAGTTATACTGGAACAGTATTTTTCGTATCGCATGACCGTTATTTTATTAATCAGACTGCAACACGTATTCTGGAACTGACCGGAGA
>ERZ826016.3330-NODE-3330-length-11162-cov-4.955884_pt1 | contig 11162 bp, 6 predicted proteins | sample MGYA00519872_ERZ826016 | MGnify/ENA primary metagenome ERZ826016 (study PRJEB31778, sample SAMEA3449218) | human gut metagenome | biome: human gut; feature: human-associated habitat; material: faeces | place: United Kingdom | collected 2010/2012 ... | reverse complement strand
ATCTGATTTACTAATTTTTTAGAGAAGATGTGTACCCGTTTGAGAGAAATTCACGATGACAGTCAGATGTTTCTCAATTTATCAACACTTTTTTGAGTCAAATAAAACCCCAGAGGCTTCTTAACATTTCCAAAGCGAATTAACTCGGACAGAGTTCTATATAGTTACATGTACGCGATGACCTCGACCAAGACCAGGGTCACCGATTTGCCGCACCAATCTATGATGTCTCTATGCATCGCAAATGCGGCAATACATTATTTTGACTTAGGAGTAAGTATCATGAAGAAGATTCTGATTGCCTCGGCTGTTGCTGCCGCCATGGGTTGCGTCGGCGCCGCCAACGCTGCTGAAGATATTACCGTCGACGTCGCCGTTATCGGTGCGGGTGGTGCTGGTCTCTCTGCCGCTGTTCAGGCTCATAATCTCGGTGCCAAGGTTGTCGTCGTTGAAAAGATGGCCATGGTTGGTGGCAACACGATCCGTGCCGCCGGTGGCCTTAACGCTGCTGGCACGGCGCTTCAAGCTGCCAAGGGCACGAAAGACTCCGTTGAAATCGCTTTCTACGACACGATGAAGGGTGGCCACTGGCGCAACGACCCTGACCTCGTTCGCACGCTCGTTCAGGGTGCAGGTCCCTCTGTGGAATGGTTGCTCGCTTTGGGCGGTGACCTCCGTGACGTTGGCTTGATGGCTGGTGCTTCTCAGGCTCGTACGCATCGCCCGACCGGTGGTGCTTTGGTTGGCCCTGAAGTCATCCGTACGCTTTACACCGCTGCCAAGGCTCGCAACATCGACCTTCGCACCAACACGACCGCGACCGAAATCATCATGAAGAACGGCAAGGTTGCTGGTCTTAAGGTCACGAGCAAGAAGGATGGTACCTACACGATTCACGCCAAGGCTGTGGTTGACGCCGCTGGTGGCTTCGGTGCTAACAACGAACTCGTCACCAAGTATGTCTCTCGTCTGAAGGGCTTCGCCACGACGAACCATCCGGGCGCCACGGGCGACGGCATCAAGCTCGCTGAAAAGGCTGGTGCTCAGTTGATCGACATGGATCAGATCCAGACCCACCCGACCGTTGTGCCTAAGGTTGGCGAAATGATCACCGAAGCCGTTCGCGGTAACGGCGCCATCCTCATCAACAAGGAAGGCAAGCGTTTCTTCAACGAACTCAATACCCGTGACGCCGTGTCCGCTGCTATCTTGAAGCAGAAGGACGGTGTGGCTTACCTCTTCTTCGACTCCGACATGCAGAAGTCCCTGAAGGCCACCAACAAGTACATCAAGCAATCCTTCTGCTTGACGGGCGCCACGATGGATGAAATCGCTCAGAAGATGGGTGTTGATGCCGCTACGCTCAAGGCTTCTATTGATGCCTGGAAGCAGGGCAAGGCTGCTGGCAAGGACGCTTTCGGTCGTGCCAACATGCCGCGTGACCTCGACAAGGGCCCGTTCTACGCCATCATGGTAACCCCGGCTGTCCACCACACGATGGGCGGTATCAAGATCGACCCGAAGACCCAGGTCTACAATGCTAAGGGTCAGGTCATCCCGGGTCTCTTCGCCGCTGGCGAAATCACTGGTGGCGTCCACGGTGCTAACCGTTTAGGCGGCAATGCCCAGGCGGACATCGTGACCTTTGGCCGTATCGCTGGTCAGCAGTCCTACATCTACGCTGTTCAGGCTGATCAGGCTGCCAAGAAGTAATCGAGTGTCTGAAGCGTAAATCGCTACTTGACATCGTCACAAATGCCCGACGTCCACCGACGCCGGGCATTTTGTTAAGTGTTCAAAATGCGAGTTGAAGACGAACTTCTATCTAACCCTTCGTCGCTGACGCTTTGAGTCACTCGCGCATCATCGCTTTGGCGATACCCACCAAACGCCCGTCAGCTCCGTGCGTACCACCCAACATCAACCCAGTCGGACGCCCCTCGGCATTGGGTCCCATCGGGATCGCGATGCTCGGCGCGCCCCCGATTGCCCACCAGTCGACAAAGTTGAGCGCACAAAGTGCATCAACCTTATGGGTTTTCATCGTTTTGCGAATCAGCGCATTCGCAGCGTTGATTTGTAATTGCGCCCAATCATCGACTGCTTCTCGCGCCATCGGTGCAAAGCGCACTGCATCCTCCAAGCGATCCATGCCAAAAGGATGCGTCTCTGGATGCGAGCGATAAAAATTGATGAGTTCATCAAACGATTGAGGTGTTTCGCCAGAGGCATAACGCCTCAAAAACCGATCCATGTCCGTCTGAATATCGAGCGAAGTGATCCGCTTATAGTCAAAATCCACCTGAGGCACAACAATCTCAACGAGCGTCACATCAGGTGATACACAATCCGTCAACAGCTGACGAGCTTCTGGTGTCGCCGCTTGTCCCTCAACCGTGAGTAGACCCACGCGCAACGGTTGATCTGGCACCGTCGGCGTCAAATCGATTTGCTCGCTTACCCTGGTCGCTGAGTCTTCAGGATCAAACCCACGCATGAGGTTCACCACTTCAACCGCGGTCTCCAAATCGCGTGCCAAGACGCCTGGTGTATCAAAGTGCCGAGAAATCGGCACAATGCCGGATCGAGAAATCAAGCCTCGCGTTGGTTTATACGCCCACACACCATTGGCAAACGCTGGATCCATCAAACTGCCTCGCGTTTCGGTACCTAGCGCCGCATCACAAAGCCCAACAGCGACCGCAATCGCTGACCCAGTACTAGAGCCACCAGGCAACCAATCCGCATGCCATGGATTGACCGGAAAACCGCCTAAATGCGAATAGCCAGTGTTCGGTTGCGATGTCGTCACGAAATTAGCCAATTCTGACATCGTCGTTTTGCCAAAAATATCGCAACCTGCGTCCTTGAGGCGCTCAATACAAAACGCATCGGGCACCGTCAACGCCCTCAAAGCCAATGAACCAGCGGTTGTTGCAAATTCGCTCGTGCCGATATTGGCCTTGGCTAATAGCCGATAACGTGCATTGACGTTCGGTTCACGCCAAACCTCAACCGCACGCAATGCTTTTGCCAACTGATGGCACCGTGCTTTCATGACGTCAACCGATAGCGCCTCATCGCCTTGATAAATGGTTTCGAGCAAATGTCCACCTTTCTGTGTTTGCAAGCGTTGCATCTCTAGCCTCATTCATCCTAGCGAGCCACGACAGCACGAAGACGCTCAACAATTTCATTTACGACCCCACCGTCATTTGGCATCAAACCATTCAAGCGACGTAATACTAAGTCTGGCGTCATCATGACGCCGCCAGCTTCAGCCACATCAAAGAAAGACCCTTCTGGGCTCGCATCCGGCGTGACACTACCACACCATAACCAAAGCCCAGCAAAGACGTCTTCTGGTTTGATCGGACGTAACGACATCAAGTACTTAAAGACTTGCGAAGCGCCGTAATACCTAATGACCGTATTGATCGTCGAATATTTACTATCGACAACACCCCACGCCGTGCGACCATCAACTTCAAGCGAAACCACAAAGTCAGGCCAATACCAACAACGTTCACTGGGTTCAAGAACCATTGGTTCACGCGAACTCATCGACCAACTTGTCGCTCTAAAAAGACCCAACCCATTAGGTCCCACACAACCCTGATGAGGCAATCCACCAATCACGGGTTCATACCAAAGCCGAATCGTTTCACGTCGTTCACCGTTCGTAAAGACAAAAGTATTGAGTTTTGCCGAACTGCGATGATCGTCGTAATAGCCCCCTGCCCAGTCATAGACTTGCAACCCATGCCCCGTGAGTTCATAACCTTCGGCATGAAGCCCACGCAAAAAGGTCACCAACGAGAAGTATTCATAGAGCTTGGGACTCGTGACACTCATTAAGCGCTGCACAATCCGATCGACATCAATCGGTGGCAGCGTAAACCACTGACGCATATATTCATAGACACGTCGATATTGCGCAGTCTCTAAAAAGTGCGCCGTAGGGGCTGGCACTTGTTGTAGCACCTCAATAGGTACGCCTAGGGCATCCTGATAAATCGTCACAAGACGTTGTAAACGCTGGCCTAACCCTTCAACCGCTTGGATTTGCGACGCAAGGATACGAGAAGCTCTAGCCAGACTGACAGCATCACCGCTTTTGTCTTCAAGCGTCTTCAAGGAAGCCACTATGGTCTTGGTCTCTTGTACCAATTTCGCCACAAAGCCCAAGACCGCACGATTTTCAACAATATCGCGATCTTGCACAATCGTACGCATAGGCACATGACGAGGCATCCAAGTACGACCTCTGCTACGGACACCTGTTCCTTGCGACACCTGTTGCAATTCATATGGATGCGTTGCTATCCACTGCAGGGTCGCGGGCGTCACCTCTCTCAAGCGATCGATATTTTGACGCGTGACCACCGTCGACAAACGATGTCGCGGTTGTTCTCTGAAATACGGATAGTACCGATCATAAAGATCAGCCACTTCAGATAAGACCCTCAAGCGAGCCTCAAGCGTCTCGTCCAATGTCTTTGTTTGCATCCGGTCGTTACCGAAAATCGCCTCAGCGAGCGTATCGACCGTTGCAGACATAGCCATCAAATTTTCAGCGGCTAATCCTGGCTGCAGACGAACCCTAATGGGCATCGCCTCATAGATATCTCTTTCGTTCGGTCCAAAATTGACTGTGATTGTGAGCTTGGCTAGACCAATGGTGTCTGCGAAGGGAGAGGCCGTCTCAGTGGGTACGAGACGTAAGCCATGTGGATCATCATAGGATGACACAGCAATCGAGACGTCTCCAATAGCCACACTGACCAAAAAGCGAGGAACGGCAATGCCCTGCAACAAAAATTCAACGGTCGCATCGGCATCCACACAAGGCAAGGCCACCTCGTCAAATAAAGGCGCGCATCCCTCTGGCCACAGAGGCAGATCCACTGCCTCTTCGCCATTTTTAAACCGAATCGAGAGTTTAGGATCACACTCGACCATCATTGACTCGCTTGTTTAGAAGAAGCGATAACAGTCGAGCGCGTCTTTGCCTTCTTGAATGATTTGATCAAGTAAGGCGACCGAACGATCTAACGACAAGCGATCAAGCACCTGACGAAGCCCCTCAAGCCGTTCGCAATAGTTGCTCCCCGTGCCACTCACTCTTGGGAGTCCCTTTTGCATCACTGCAAAGTCAATCGCTTCAAGGTACGCGGGTTTGGCATGCTTGGCTTTAAAGACACTGGTTGCAGCCCCCACGTAGCCCGTGATCTGACGACGGGCTCGCGGTGAGAAACGAATGCCCACTGCCGAGAATGCTCGATAGACTTCATCGAGGACTTGATGCGTTTGCTGTGCGTGGTCAGTGATTTCACGCGCCCCAAAGACAGACTTTAATTGTTCCCACGGCGCACGCACAACCGTCACACGATCAGCCGGCACGGTCGGAACGGCGTCTTCTGTATCAGGCAACGTAATAATGCCCGCACGGTCAATCAAACGAGGCGACAAACCTTCGGTCGTATTGTCGTTATTGATGGTCGCCATAAAACGTAAAGTTTCTGGCACCTTCGTGATCGCTTTATCCCAAAGACGCACGTCACCCGGGAAGGCTTCTTCGTCACAAAGGCGCATCCAATCTGACCAGTAATATTCCATGGGCGACAAATTGGCTTCGTCTAAGAGCATCATGGCTGGATAGACCGAACCCTTTTCACTGCGTGCTTCTGCGTCCAACCGACGAATCAACTGCCAACGATCAGGATCGGGCGACTCAAAGCGACTCGTCAATGGATTCCAATACCCAATAAAGTCGCGCTTTGTGGTCCAGCCATACTCGACTGGCACACATAAGAAACGGTTCGCAGATATACGGGCGCGAAGCGACTCATCTAACACCTCGTTAAAGGTATTCATCCCTAACGATTCTGCAAGGATGCCGCAAATCGAAGTCTTACCGACACCTGGAGCCCCCGACAACACCGTCAAGAAATTTTGCACCATCGACAAGTAGAGATTTAGCACCGTGTTGTCGTCATAGGCACGCTGACTCTGAACGTAGCGCACCAACGCATTGGCAAGACTCTGGCCTGTTGGTCCCTGATAGGACACCTCATTGACCGCCTCTGCCACGTCCGTCACACGACGCGCCTCCTGCGCTTCATCCCAGCATTGCACAGCCTGAGTCACATCCAGAGGCAAAGCGTCCCCGACCTTAGACGATGCCTTCGTCATCTCAGCCTTGATGTCTTCTAGAACTTGATCCTGTAAACCCTTCAAACGATTTAACTCTTGCCGCGCCTCATCTATGCGTGCATCCATCGACTTAAATGCATCGATGATGTCGGTATTTTCGTCAAAGAGCCCGAGTGCTTTCGTTTTGGCATTAATGCTCTTTTGAAGTTCAGCAACCTGACGTTCGTGATGTTGCACTTCATTGAGCGCCTTTTTGACCTCTTGACGACGTGCAGCAACTTGCTCATTCAAGGACTTATGTAAAGCCTTGAGACCGTCCATTTCTTTGCCGATTGTGGCATTTTGCGTAAGAACCTTGAGTAATTCGTTGTCGTTAGCAATACAACGCACTACAGCAGTCAAAATTTTGTCTTTACGCTGAAGGACTTCGCGCGCTAAAAAGTCAGCAAAGGCCTCACGAGTATCCGCACGTTGATTCACATGCAAAATCATGTTCTTCATGCGTTGCTGACGAGCGAGCGAAATATCAGGATTAGACGAGAAAAAGACGTCGCCTCTTTCAATCATTTCAGCAAGCGCACCAACGTCTTTAAAAGACCTCGACGACGTCAAATGCTTCACCAGCTCTGCATCCGACCAAATGTCAATATCAACGGGCGTCATGAACTGCGTATCGACACAGAGCATCGACACATAGGTGTGCCCTGTACTTTCGGTTCCTCGTACAAACTGCGCGACCGAATGGTAGTAACGTCGTTCAACTTTGAAGCCTTCAACCACACCCATCTGATCAACAAGCTGAACATATGGCAGCTTTTTGGCTGACTCTCTCAGACGAACAGGACCATAAAGTAAGCCATTGGCTTCAAGCATGACCCATTCATTTGAGAGCTCCACATGCGCTTCGTCAGCCGCACGATCGGTAAACACCACCTCCACCGCGCGCGTCAAATCTAAAGGTTGTGACATCGTAGGCGCAGGACGCACCACGGGATAAATCCCAAAAGCGCTAGCAGGCAAAAAACGCCTTTCGCTCAGCAAGCGGTTATAGTTGACACGATAAACGTAATCCTGGCGAGGTTCATGATTTTCATCTCGATTGAGTTCCCATTCGGCCTCATCGACATCCATCACAAAAAAGCCCCCTTCTTTGGGACCCTTACGCTGCTCAATCGCTAAATTGACGGCACCCCACTTCGGGAAGCGTTGTTTGGCTAGACTCGCTTCGATTTCACCAAAACGATCCTGAGCCCAATCAGCGATAAAATAAAAATTCTGGAAGTTGCCGCTGTTTTTACGCACGTACCCTAAGTAACGACCAAGCCCTGGCTTTAAAGCCGGCAACGTCACCTTACGCTGACTTTCAAAATAGTTGCGTACTGGAACCTGTCGACGGTCTTCAGACTTAAAGGGACTCACCATCACGTCAGGCGACACCACGTCGCTTGAAGTGGTGACACTAGACTGAACGGGCACTGTTGGTTCAAGGTCCCCCTCGTAGATCGGCATGCCGTCCACCACGGCGATAGGCTCCGTAGCAAGCGTCTGAGTCTCGGCTTGAGACGCTTCTTGTACCTGGGTCTCAACCTCGACTGTCGCAACCTGATCATCAACACGTGTCCCTTCTTCTACTTCAGGTTCAACGGCAGTTTCAGGCGCTTCCGTTAATGGCAGTTCGTCGTCGGCAATGTTGACCTCACCTTCTTCAACATCGTCATCATCATTTTGAGTCGCTTCTTTAAGCTTTTGTTCGTACTCATTAGCGATATCTAGCCATTTTGGATCCCAAATCAACGCGTGCGGGCCGTGCTCCTCTAAAGCTTGAATTTGCGTCAAAAGACACGCACCCATAAAAGGCGCTTGCCCAAAAGACAACGCTAAGATCACATCTAAAATCAGCGTGTCCTGATCAAGGGGCTGATCGGCAATGTCTTTATATCGTTGGATAAAATAGGTCGGTTGCTTCGCACAGTTAGGCAAGTCCGCCGTCGTCCAGAATTGAAAAAACTCCTCCTTCGTCCAAGATTTCTTATCGCCATTAAAGAGAAACGCACCAAGACGCTTACTAAAACGGACATGATTGAGGAAGATGTAATCAACGAAAATCTTGTAATGAACACTCATGGGACCCATGGTGCGTTCCATTTTCTCAATGTGCCTTAAGACCTCATCTCGCTTCCACCACGTTCCTTTGGTACTTTCTTTACAGCCCCACCTTAAAAGAAGCTTTCTTGCGTGCTTATTCGCTTTGTCTCTTTGACCTGACCCTAACGCTTGAAAGACCCAAACCAACAATTCTTTCCAAAGCGTATCAACTTTGTTTTGCTCGACTTTTCTCACTTTTAGTTCCTTTTCTCGCCAAAAAGACGCAAGCACACCGCATCAACACCACCGTTAACTTCTTTTGACGTCACAGTATTTTTGAGACATTTTGCGACTCTTTATTATTTTGCAACGCGCCGCGTCACAACACGTCGTTCTAAGAAGAGTATGCACGAAAAATCTCGGACTTGAGGCCTTTCTTTACTGAGGCTTACCGTCAGAAACACGATCTTAAAAGTAAAATTTACGCCTTTATTGCCACAAGCGTTCGCGAATGTGTCAAAATGCTCGTTTCGCGTTCGTCTAAGGACATTTGCTTAGACAAACGCCATTAGCGAGATAGAGGCGCAGGAGCTCTGTAAGAGTAGACGGTCGAGAGGGTACTCAATGACACCGATTGAAAGGACAGCCTGCCGAAATGACGTCACGGACACGTGGCGGACATTGGGGTTGCGGAGAATATCCGCTTCACTCCCGCATAAAGCTCATTGAGAGAAGCTTCATGCGGAGGAGCTGTCGGCTGACCATTCGGTTCGCACCTTCACGACGGCCCGTCCTTGCCCCTACGCAAGGTTTCTGGGTCACGTCTTTCGGAAAGTTCGTTCAGGATGTGTGTCGCACGTTGCGGAGTCATTCATCGTTTCCGCACGCCTATTTGACGCTCTTCCCTATCACGCCAACGAACGTTTTTCTTTCCGGAGGATTATTCCACCATGTCAGAATCAGACACCCGTCAAAATTCGGGACTTCGGCGTGACCTTAAGGCACGTCATATCACGATGATTGCCGTGGGTGGCTCCATTGGGACAGGGCTCTTCGTGGCTTCTGGCGCAACGATTGCGCAAGCGGGTCCTGGGAGCGCCTTATTGGCTTATTCCATCATTGGGCTCATGGTTTACTTCTTAATGACGAGCCTTGGCGAACTTGCTGCCTATGAACCGGTTGCGGGCTCCTTTTCGACCTATGGCCGTCGTTATGTCGATGAAGGCTTTGGATTTGCGCTCGGATGGAACTATTGCTACAACTGGGCCATTACCGTTGCGGTCGACTTAGTGGCAGCCCAGCTTGTCATGGGCTGGTGGTTCCCTGATGTGCCTGGCACCCTATGGAGCGCCCTCTTTTTAGGGTTCATTTTCTTATTGAACTATGTCTCTGTCAAAGGCTTTGGCGAGACAGAATATTGGTTCGCCTTGCTCAAAGTCGTCACCGTAATCTTCTTCATTGGCACAGGACTTGCCATGATCTTTGGCATTCTTTCGGGTGATACCCCGGCGGGTTTTGCCAACTGGACAATTGGGGAAGCGCCCTTTGTGGGAGGATTGCCAGCGTTGATTGGCGTAGCCATGGTGGTGGGCTTTTCCTTTCAGGGTACTGAATTGATTGGGATTGCTGCAGGCGAAACTGAAAACCCCGAAAAGAATATTCCTAAGGCCGTACGTCAGGTCTTTTGGCGAATTCTCCTCTTTTATATTTTCTCGATCTTCATCATCAGTATGATCATTCCGTATAGCGACCCGCGTCTCTTACGTAATGACGTGTCTGACATTGCCGTGAGTCCCTTTACGTTGGTCTTTGAGCACGCTGGTCTCTTGTCGGCTGCTGCCTTGATGAACGCTGTCATTTTGACCTCCGTTTTGTCGGCGGGTAACTCTGGCCTATATGCATCCACCCGTATGCTCTTCGTCTTGGCTTGCCAAGGTGACGCTCCAAAATGCTTTGCCAAACTCTCAAAGTCTGGCGTCCCACGTAATGCCCTTTTCGCAACCACGGCCGTGGCTGGCTTATGCTTTTTGACCTCTCGTTTTGACAACCAGGCGGTCTACTTGTGGCTCTTGAATACCTCGGGTATGTGTGGCTTTATTGCCTGGCTTGGCATTGCCATTAGTCACTATCGCTTCCGTCGTGGCTATATTTTGAATGGCTATGACGTCAATAAGCTCCCCTATCGTTCGAGCTTCTTCCCGTATGGCCCGATGTTCGCTTTTGCGCTCTGCATGATCATCATGCTTGGCCAGAACTATACGGCCTTCTTAGAAGGCACGATTGATTGGGGTGGCATGATTGCGACCTACATTGGGATTCCGCTTTTCTTGTCTGTTTGGTTTGGTTATAAGTTCATCAAGAAAACGCGATTCGTGCGCTATAGCGACATGACATTCCCTGAAAAGTACCGTTAATCAGTATCGAGTGCCACACCGTTGGCACCTATAACAAATGCCTCGAATCGGCGATCTGGTTCGAGGCTTTTTTCATGCAAGCTCGGGTCCTGGCCAATAACCTACACTTTCTAGGCACGTCAGAAAGCATGCGTAGAAAACCACACCGACGTCGGTCAGCTATAGTATGCTTTATCCAAACGTTTATGCAGAACAAAGAAGAAAAGCATCATGACAACCAAGAACGACTTTTCCAAAGATCTGACTCGCTCTGACGTCGAAGATCAGCAGGCTTTTGAGCCACTTAAAGTTTGTCAGGGCGACGTTGACGAGAAATTTGCGCTCACAACTGAAGAAAAGAAAGCCTTACGAAAGATTTTGGATACACCAAATTCAGGTTCCACGCTCTTCGAACAATTAAGAGCCTCAGGTTGTCGATTCCCGTACCGTGAAGTGCCTGACGACGAAAAGCTGTGACTGCTCCCCGTCCGATTTGATAACAAATCGGGCGAGGCTTCCTGCTTCTTC
>ERZ826016.3317-NODE-3317-length-11213-cov-3.716078_pt1 | contig 11213 bp, 6 predicted proteins | sample MGYA00519872_ERZ826016 | MGnify/ENA primary metagenome ERZ826016 (study PRJEB31778, sample SAMEA3449218) | human gut metagenome | biome: human gut; feature: human-associated habitat; material: faeces | place: United Kingdom | collected 2010/2012 ... | reverse complement strand
CCATCGGACTTTTGGTTTTGATGTTTGCCGTTGGTATGCATTTTCCGATCTATGCAACCAAGACAGCCTGGATCTACATTGTAATGGCATATTTATTCCTGGCATCGGTTATGCCAATGTGGCTGTTGATGCAGCCAAGAGATTACATGACCACATTTATGCTCTTGGGTATGGTAGCAGGTGCGGTCATCGGAGTGGTAGCCGCACATCCAACCATGCAGTTAAATGCATTCAGTGGTTTCCATGTAGGAGACAGTTATTTGTTCCCAACCTTGTTTGTAACCATTGCCTGCGGTGCCGTTTCCGGTTTCCATAGTCTGGTATCTTCCGGTACTTCTTCTAAAACCATCAGCAATGAAAAAGATATGCCGATGGTAGGATATGGTGCCATGGTAGTAGAATCCCTGTTAGGAATCGTAGCACTGGTAGTTGTAGGTGCAGTTGCTGTGAACGGAACCAAACCGGATGGAACACCATTTGCTATTTTCTCCAGTGGTGTAGCAGGATTTTTGGAAACACTGGGGTTGCCGGTACAGGTTGCAACAGTATTTATGACTATGTGTGTATCCGCCCTGGCTCTCACCTCTCTGGATTCAGTAGCGAGAATCGGAAGAATGTCATTTCAGGAACTGTTCCTGGGAGATACAACGGATCCGGGAAAAATGCCTGCATGGCAGCGTGTTCTGACTAATAAATATTTTGCGACCGTGGTAACACTTTTCTTTGGATTCTTACTGACACTGGGCGGTTACAACAATGTATGGCCATTGTTTGGCTCTGCCAACCAGCTGTTGGCGGCACTGGTACTGATCGCACTGGCAGTATTTTTAAAGACAACCGGACGGACCGGATGGACTTTGTATGTTCCTATGTTTGTTATGCTGGCAGTTACTTTTACTGCACTGGTACAAAAAACCATCGCTCTCATCGGCAATATAGTAGGTGGTCAGGCAACCCTGCTGGTAGACGGACTGCAGTTTGTAGTGGCAATTCTGCTGATGATCTTAGGTGTGCTGGTAGCATTCAGTTGTCTGAAAAAATTATTTACCGCGAAAAAGCAGGAAAATACATCCGGTGAGGCATAAGAAAAACACCATAAAAAAAGTCGGGAAGATTGATATTTTTAGCCATGACTAACTTGACATTTTCCTTATTTCTGTGTAAAATAGTACGTACCGTTATTATACGAATTTTTCGTGTGATAAGGTAAACAGAATAAGGAGGTGCACCTGGTGCTAGAGTTACAGTTATCACATGTAATTATAGCCGCTGTAGCAGTTGTTGTGTTGATCGGTGTAGCTGCTCTTATTGCGTGGAAGACCGCGATCAATTACCATATTAAGGTAAGCGAGGCAAAGGTTGGAAGTGCAGAGGAGAAGGCACGCGAGATCATTGATGATGCACTGAAGACAGCTGAGACAAAGAAGCGCGAGGCACTGCTGGAGGCCAAAGAGGAGAACATGAAGGCCAAAAATGATCTCGATAAAGAGACCAAGGAACGCAGAGCTGAGGTTCAACGCTATGAGAAACGTGTGTTGAGTAAAGAAGAGACTTTAGACAAAAAACTGGACACAGGAGATTATATCATCGCAATTTCCGTATTAGATCCGTCCGGCATGCTTCCTTCATTAAGATTTGCCATTCAAAATTACTTTGAAGGCGGACGTCACCCCATGGGACATATCGGTGTCAATACAGAACCTGTATATTTTGAAATCCCAACTGACGATTTCGATGACATGAGACAGGATAAAACTCTGAAATATAAAATCCAATAATAAGCAAGCTTAATGAAATCAAACATCAGAAACATATTACTCCTAATGTTATTCGGAACGATATCTGCATGCAGTGAAAAAACCGTGACGGTTTCTTATCAGGAATATCCGAATGCATTCAGGAATCCGATGAAAGGCTTCAGGGAATTCTTCGCTCCCGGTATCGACCGGGTCAGGGAAGAATATCCCTACCCTTACGGTTCACTGACAAAAGAATATATGCAGTGGAATATGCTCGAAGACGACGCCAATGACGAAGTAGAAAAGATTATCGCTTACAGCAATCATCGCTGGAAAGGAGTGGAAGATATAAACGTCAAAGTAATTCCCCGGGTTTTTCTTGTATGGCTGGAACCCTGGCATGGCGGAAAACCTAAAGACCCCACTAATCCGGACGACTTGACCGGTTGGCACTGGCCCAAAGGAATAGATCCGGAAAAAGGTCCTTATAAACAGAAACCGAACTCCGTGGGCGCCTATGTAGAAGAAAAAGACAAAAATACCCCCATTAGCGGGGGGTACTTTGATCCTTCTTTTCCTGAGCGCGTAAAAAAACTGGTAGAGAAACTCGGACAGGCATGGGATAACGATCCACGGGTAGCGTATGTAGAAATGGGGATCATCGGCGAATGGGGAGAACACCATGATCCGGATCTCTCAACTTACTGGGCTCCGCACGACGAACCGGAACACGTAGCTAACCGGACATGGATTCCGGGCATGGAAAAGATCCTGGGAGATGCCTTTGCCAAAGCATTCAAAAACAAGAAAGTAATGGTTCGCTACGCCTATGAATTTAAAGATTATGAATTCGGAATTTATTGGGATTCATGGTCTCAACCCCAAGAGATTGTAAGAGGTTATGAGGAAATGAAGAAGCTGGGTGATCGTTGGAAAACCCAGCCGATAGGTGGAGAAATTACTTGGAACTGGGGAGATTTAGCCCGGTTCAAATCTTTTGAAGAAGTGGTGGCAGATAAGGATACCCGGGAATATGTCATGGAACAGATCCGGAACCTGCACTGCAATCATCTAGGCGGAATCACCTGGGCAGACTTCAACGAACCGGAGTTCCGGAAAAATGCAGAGATACTGCAAAAAGCCATGGGGTACCGGTTCATTATCAATGAATTCTCTTACCCGAAAGAAATTAAGGTGGGAGCACAATTCCCTATTTCTTTCAAAGTTGTCAACAGCGGATCGTCTCCATTCTATTATAACTGGCCGGTAGAAGTAGCTTTACTAGACCCTGAAAGTCATCAAAAAGTGTGGGGAAAAATATTGGAGGAAGTAAACATCTCCGAATGGATGCCGGGAGATAATTGGTCTGTAGATGAACATAAATACCAAATAGCTCCACCAACTTATCACATCCGAAAGAATATTTCTATTGACGCCCCCATTGCCAAGGGAAAATATATCCTGGCTTTAACGGTGCTCGATCCGGCCGGTATGCAACCTTCGCTCCGATTTGCCAATGAGAATTATTTCGAAGGCGGTTATCATCCAATGGGCTATATCGGTATTGGTGAATCAGTTGCCGATACCCGTCTGAATCCAGATTTATTTTTCGACATTCAAAGTGACAAGTCTTTAAAATATCAATTCAAACAACCCGATAAATAATCAGTAACATGAAAATATATAAATATATCACATCTGTTGCAATCCTTTCGTTCTGCTTCTTGAGCGCCTGTAACAAGCCTACAGAAACGAAGATTCCTGTTCCCGTGATATTCGACACGGATGTCGGCAATGACATTGACGACGTGCTGGCTATGCAAATGCTATTCAACTATGAGAAAGCCGGAACAATAGATCTGCTAGGTATCACAATCAGCAAGTCCAATCCTTATTCAATTGAATATATTGACGGATATTGCCGCCTCAACGAGAGGGGAGACATTCCATTGGGATATGCATACAACGGAGCTACTCCCGAAGACGGAGGTTATCTCCGCCAGACTTTGGATACCATTATTGAAGGCAATAAGATACTGTATCCTCAAAGAAGCATAAAAGACAATCTGCCGGAAGGATATAAGTTATTACGGAAATTACTGGCTTCACAACCAGATAATTCCGTGGTATTTATTGCCGTAGGACCGGAAACGAACCTTTCACGCCTGCTATGCTCAGAAGCCGACGAATACAGTCCTTTGGACGGCAAATCACTCGTTGCCCAAAAAGTGAAACTGTTGTCCGTAATGGGAGGACTCTATGGGAACGAGTTCGATTTCCCCGAATGGAATCTAGTACAGGATATAAATGCCGCACAAACCGTATTCAGCGAATGGCCCACTCCGGTCATTGCAAGCGGCTGGGAACTAGGCAACAAATTGTTGTATCCGCATCAGAGTATCTTGAATGATTTCCCGGACGCTTACAAACATCCTCTTTGTGTATCTTACCAGATATATGACAAAATGCCATACGACAGGCAAACTTGGGATTTGACTTCTGTCATACAGGCCATAGAGCCGGAGAAGGATTATTTTGAACTGTCAACAAAAGGAACGATTACAATAGACAGTGCAGGACACAGTCTATTTAATGCGTCAGACAAAGGACAACATCAATATCTTATGATTCAAGGAAATGAGAATATTCAGAGAACATTAGATGCCATTGTCCGCCAGGTGACAGGGAAAGAAGAAAAGAATATAAACCAATAAAGAAAGAGTCATGTTTATAGTCAATAGTTATACACTAGCCATTATCTTTTGCTTCATAACCATGATATGTTGGGGTTCCTGGGGTAACACCCAGAAACTGGCCAGCAAGAACTGGCGTTATGAGCTTTATTACTGGGATTATACAATCGGTATCTTATTATTTGCCTTACTTCTCGTTTTCACACTCGGAAGTTTCGGAGATTCGGGGAGAGGTTTTCTGGAAGATATCCGGCAAGTAGATACCAGATACATAGTCAGTGCCTTGATCGGAGGAATTATTTTCAATGCTTCCAACATCTTACTTTCAGCTTCGGTCTCCATAGCCGGAATGGCGGTTGCTTTTCCGTTGGGCGTAGGACTTGCCTTGGTCCTAGGTGTGTTCATCAACTATTTCAGCACTCCTAAAGGAGATCCGTTCTGGTTGTTTACTGGAGTAATCTTGATTGTTATCGCTATCATCTGCAATGGAATAGCGGCAGGCAGACAACAAAAAAAGGGAAATAATAATAGCAAGAAAGGGATTATTCTTGCGGCTATTGCCGGCATACTTATGTCTTTCTTCTACCGTTTTGTGGCTGCTGCCATGGACCTTAACAATTTTGACTCTCCGACTCCGGGCATGGCTACTCCATACACCGCTTTCTTTATATTCTCAATCGGTATCTTCCTGAGCAACTTCCTATTCAATACAGTTGTTATGAAACGCCCGTTTGTAGGAACTCCTGTAAGCTATAAAGAATATTTTGCAGGAAAAGCAAGCACACATCTGGTAGGTATCCTCGGAGGATGTATATGGGGATTGGGAACTGCTTTAAGCTATATAGCCGCAGGAAAAGCGGGAGCTGCCATCTCCTACGCTCTCGGTCAGGGAGCACCTATGATTGCCGCCTTATGGGGTGTATTTATCTGGAAAGAGTTCACCGGTAGTTCCAAATCAACCGACAGGCTTTTAGGAGTCATGTTTATCCTGTTCATCACAGGATTATCATTCATCGTTTTATCCGGAGGAAACTAATTATGAAAATGAACCATATTCTTTTCCTACTAACAGCAGCCTTCTGTTTTCCTTCGATAACAGTTGCTAAAATAATTGAGGCCGGTTCGCCGGACAAGAAAAATGTGATAACTATCGAGACTGACAATCAGGTCAGTTACAGCTTATCCCGGAATGGAACAAAGATTCTTGATACTTGCCCGCTCTCACTTACAGTCGGAAACGACACTTGGGGAACAGACAAATGTAGAAAGGTAACTCGCAAGAGCGTTTCGGAGAAAGTGGAATTTATTGTACCGCGTAAATATAAAGAGACAGTGGATAATTATAACCAGGTTGAGCTTATTTACAAAGACTATAAAATCGAATTCAGAATCTATAATGACGGAGTGGCCTATCGTTTCGTAAGTACTGCAAACAATAAACAGCCTGTGAAGAAAGAGTCGGTATCTTTCCGCTTCGGACAGGATCATACCTCGTACACTCTTTTAACCGACCAACTACAAAACTGGTTTGAACAGGATTATACGGTAAAGCCGATCAATGCATTACCCAAAGACAGTTTCTCCGTAGCTCCTGTAATGGTTGAAGTAGACAAATACAAAGTATTATTAGCAGAGGCCAATCTCTATAATTATCCGGGAATGTACTTACAACCCGCCCTAGAATCCTTCCATGGCATTTTTGCCAATTATCCGGATAAGGAAGTGCCATACGAAGGGGATAATAAAATCTATGCCTCCACACGCAAAGACTATCTTATTCCCACCTGCGGGAAACGGGTCTTTCCATGGCGGGTGACCGGTATCTTCGACAATGCTTCTTCCATATTACAAAGCGAGCTTATATATTTACTCTCCGAAGAGAAGGAGCAAACCGACGACTATACTTGGGTTAAGCCCGGTAAAGTATTATGGGACTGGTGGAATGACCGCAATATCTATCATATAAATTTCAAAAGTGGCATTAATACCGATACATATCTCTATCTGGTAGACTATGCAGCCAAACATCACATCGAATATGTCCTGATCGACGAAGGCTGGTCGGCACGTAACGATCTGTTAACCCTCAATCCCGATGTTGACATTCCGCGTATCTGTGAATATGCAACAAAAAAAGGAGTAGGTATCCAATTATGGTCGAAATGGGTGAACATCATGCGACAAATGGATGAGGCTTTTGCACAATTCAGCAAATGGGGAGTGAAGGGAGTCAAAATAGACTTTATGGACCGTAATGATGCCAAAATGGTTAACTTCTACGAACAAGTAGCTATTAAAGCCACTCAATACAAATTATTAGTAGACTTTCACGGTTCTTACCCCAACGAGGGCATGAGACGCAAATACCCGAATCTGATGACACGCGAAGGAGTAATAGGACTGGAGTATAACAAATGGAGCAAAAGAGCCACGGTTACACATGATGTAATCATCCCTTATCTGCGTATGTGGGTAGGCCCAATGGACTATACTCCCGGAGCTATGCTTAACGCACATCCGGAAACATTCTATGAAAATCAACATGAACCGATGAGTCAGGGCACACGTAGCCACCAGTTAGCCATGTATGTAGTCTACGAAAGCCCGTTGCAAATGATTTCGGACAGTCCTACTAAATATGACAAGAATCTCCGGAGTTTTGAATTTATCAAAAGTATTCCTACAACCTGGGATGAGACAGTCCCTTTGGAGGGAGAAGTGGGCGAATATATCGCTCTTGCACGCCGGCATAACGATACATGGTATATCGGAGTAATCAACGGAGCTACCCCACGGCATATTGAGATTGATTTATCATTCATAGGAAATGGACCGAAGAAAATAAAAGCACATATAGATGGAGTAAATGCCGGCCAACAGGCGAAAGACTCCCAAATAATAGAACAAGTTATCAAGGACAACGAAAAACTGCCCATAGATATGAGCAGAGGAGGAGGATATACAGGTATTATTCATATAGAGAAGTAACATTTTACGGTTACTCAACAAAGCAGGCTGCCTCTTTATATCGAGACAGCCTGCCTTTATTTTATTCCCAATCGTTTCAGACGGTAATATCCAGTAAAATCTTTCCTTTTGCGTTCAGAACTTTCACTCTCAGTTCGTCTTTTTTCTTTTCCAGAATCATCACCGTAGCGCCATCCATTTTATACCCGCCACCGATAATAACCGGATAATTGTTGCCCAGCTCACCTTTCGGATGATAAGCATATTTATGAGTATGTGCATTCAGACTGATATTGAAAGGTGCTTTCTCCAATAGTTTGGTCCACAGATTTGCACAAAGGTTCTTTCCGTCATTTCCATAAAGAGGAATATGATGAATAAGGACACGTTTCTCGGCTTTCTTGAATTCTTTGGAAGACAACTCCCTTTTCAGGAAATCAACTTGTTCATTACGTAACTGGGTAAAATCATTCAAACCGTAATACACCCAATGGTCATCCGGTTTGTCTTCCCCACAGTCCAGCATAACGATACGGGTATCCCCCCAATTGAAAGAGCCGTAAGTCCTGTCCCCTACGTAGTCGTAGTGGTCGCGCAAACCGATAGAATAGGCATTGCGGATTTCATGGTTGCCACGCATAAAGAAAGTCGGTATACGGTCGCCACACACTCCTTCTGTCAGTTCACTGATAAAACTGGTTGCTTGATTATGGTCCACCGGGTCGTCTACACAGTCACCATTGAAGACAACGAAGTCATAATTGACATTCTTGATTTGCTGACACAAAGCTCGGAAGGTTTGCGTATGCTGATGCAGGTCATTAAAGACAACGGCAGTAAAAGAGTCTGTATCCGTTGCCGGAAGTGTAAACTCACTGAAGGCCGACTGCGCCGTATTGCCGAACACCTTTTTATACGCCTGATAAAGCAGAATTTCTTGTGAGCATACACGGTAATAATATTTCTGACCGGGTTGCAGGCCGTCTATACGTATTTTGTGCAAGTAGTTATTGCAAACCACCTGTCCGTCGACAATCGTACGTGCACGTTTCAGTTGGGTAGTGTCCGTTCCATATTCCACCCAGCAATAAGCAGGAACGGTGGTTTCCCACATCACTGTAATACCGTTGCCTACCGGATTCTGCAAGTAAGGTTTCATGCGGAATATCTTATCCGCCTTTTCGGCAGTACGGAGTTCCACCAATATAGGACGATGATCGGAAGCCATCGGTTCATTTATGACTTTTGCAGATATCACAGCAAATCCTTTCGCATTCTGCTTTAGCGTAGCAATGTAATCTATCGTCTCTTTAGGATCAGGCGCAGGGAATGTATGCTGTTTCGGATTAGAGAGTATCTGAAAATCCTTTTGCAGTTCTTTGATAAAGCCGGATTCCGGTTCGGCATTCATGTCACCGGCCAGAAAGAGAGGCTTGGTAGAGGAGGAAGTGAAAGCCTTCACCAGCTCTAATGATTTCATACGGTCTTCTTCGGTCAGCGACATGTGAGTGCAGCAATAGATATAATCGGCAAATTCCGCCAGAATCAATGTACGCGCTTCTTCCCTTCCCGGCAAAGGTAAGGTCTGCAAACGAAGCGGGAGTTGTTTCGTCAACAGTCCGATCCCATATTTTCCTCCGTCATAGTCTATTGCAGGTGCAAAATAACCATGCATTTGAGTACGTTCGGCAATTTCGCCCAACACATACTTCTGCCCGCTTCGGTTTGTCATGCTGTCAACTTCCTGTATAGCCACCACATCCGGGGATGTATTGTTTATAACATTCGCTATACGCTGGAAATTACATACATTATCCATACCGTTTGCATTCTTGATATTGTAGCTCATCAGTTTCAACGTATTCTGAGCTTGTGCCGAAAAAGTAAATAGAGCGGCAAAAATGAATAAAAGATTCTTTTTCATGTTTCTCATTGGGGGTTAATTAAATGAGCCTCAAAGGTAATAAAAAAATAAAAGCTACAAAGGCATGAACGATACCTTTGTAGCTTTTATTTTTAGTTCCGGTTCTATCAAATAACGCCGCGTACTCTGTCATCAAAGGCGGAAAGTGCAGCTTTCGCCCCTTCTCCCATAGAGATAATGATTTGCTTATAAGGCACGGTGGAAACATCTCCGGCTGCATAGATTCCGGTCACGTTGGTGCGACAATGTGCGTCAATCACAATTTCACCCGGACGATTGGTTTCCACCACTTCGCGGAATGCGCTACTATTGGCAGAAAGACCGATTTGTACAAACACTCCGTCAAGTTCCACCAGACGTTCTTCTTCCGTTTTGCGGTCTTTGATACGCAAAGCTGTCAGTTTGTCGCCGTTTCCTACCACCTCGGTAGTTTGTGAGCTGACAAATACTTCTACGTTCGGTAATGTTTTAAGGCGTTCCTGAAGTACATTATCCGCTTTCAGTTCATCCATAAATTCAAAGACAGTTACTTTAGAACAAATACCTGCCAAGTCGATAGCCGCCTCGATTCCGGAATTTCCTCCGCCAACTACCGCTACGTGCTTTCCTTTGTAGAACGGGCCGTCACAGTGAGGACAGAAAGCAACACCGCGACCGATATACTCCGCTTCTCCCGGAACGTTCAGCCTACGCCAGCTTGCACCGGTCGCAATAATCAATGCAGGAGCCAGAAACTTTTCACCGACAGAAGTCGTTACCAGTTTCTGCTTTCCCAGTATTTCCACTTTCTCTATCTTACGATGTTCCAACAGATCCACCGGATAACGCAGCAAGTGAGTTTTCAGGTTATCTGCCAGTTCGCTGCCCGTTGTTTCAGGAACAGAGATTAGGTTTTCGATGCCGACAGTCTCTTTCACTTGCCCACCGACACGTTCGGCTACAATAGCTACACGCAATCCTTTACGGGCAGAATAGATAGCAGCCGACACTCCCGCAGGGCCTCCACCGGCAACAATCACATCATATTCTTTCACCTCAGCCACCGCTTTGGTTTCATCAATTCCATATTGTTCTTCCAATTTTGCAAGCAGCTCGCCGAATTCGCCACGGCCTACATGGAGCAATTTGCCGTCAGCAAACACGGAAGGCACTCCCTGTATCTTCAATGCATCTACTTCGTCCTGGTAGAGCGCACCATCCACCATTTCATGCGTAATGGAAGAATTGAGTGTTGTCATCGCATTCAAAGCCTGTACAACATCAGGGCAGTTCGTACAAGTCAGCGAAACGTAGGTAACCAGATGTATCGGGCCTTTCAGTGCTTTCACCCGATTGCAGACAGCCTCATCGGGGAAGTTCTTCCCTTTGCCGTCCAAATTCAGTATAGCCAACAATAGCGAAGTAAACTCGTGCCCGTTGGGGATTCCCCGGAAAGTGATTCCAGTACGGTCACCGTTCTTCAATAAAGCAAATTTCAGTCCGCTTCCTTCATTCACTACACAAGTGATGTGGTCGGAGCAGTCTGCTACGTCTCCCAGCAGTTCAACCAGTTCAGTTCTATTTTCATGACTGGATGATACCGATATATCAAAAGTAAAATTCGCCTCCAGTCCGGCAAAAATACCCTTCAGTTGTTCTTTTAATGCAGATTCTAACATATACCTTTTTCTCCTTCTATTTTTTTGAAAAGAAAGGCCGGCAGCGTCTCCCGTTACCGGCCCTTCATAATCATCATTATCAAGATCTATCAAATCTTACCTACCAGGTCGATGCTCGGTTTCAGGGTAGATTCACCCTTCTTCCACTTGGCCGGACAAACTTCTCCATCGTGAGTCGCTACAAACTGTGCAGCTTCCACTTTACGAAGCAATTCACTTGCATCACGGCCAA
>ERZ826016.3314-NODE-3314-length-11223-cov-2.926486_pt1 | contig 11223 bp, 16 predicted proteins | sample MGYA00519872_ERZ826016 | MGnify/ENA primary metagenome ERZ826016 (study PRJEB31778, sample SAMEA3449218) | human gut metagenome | biome: human gut; feature: human-associated habitat; material: faeces | place: United Kingdom | collected 2010/2012 ... | reverse complement strand
CGGGCGTGATGTTCGCGAAGCTCCTCAACCTGTTCAGCAAGAAGAAGGTCAACCCGATGGTCGGCGCGGCAGGCATTTCGGCGTTCCCGATGTCCGCGCGCGTCATCCAGAAGATGGGGCTTGAGGCCGATCCGCAGAACCATCTGCTGATGCACGCGGTGGGCGCGAACGTGGCAGGGCAGATCGCATCGGTCCTCGCGGGCGGCATGATCCTGAATCTCGTGCCGCAGCTCTTGAAGTAAGGAGGAAGAGAATATGACTGCTCTCGAAGCCGCCCTTACGATCCTGTGGCAGGGGATGCTCGGCATCTTCGCCGTCATGGCGCTCATCACGCTGATCGTCATGCTCTTCACCAAGTTCAGCAAGTAAAGGCATAACCGCAGCAAGCCCTCCCAATCGGGAGGGCTTGACTTTTTCACAGCTTTCCCAAAGGATTTCCTTGACAAAAAATTTCAGCGTTATATAATAACAAGATGTTATGTATAATATATAGTTATTATATGGAGATAGTGCTTATGCCGGCAGTCAGAAAAGCTTCAAGGGAACAAATCATCGACGCTGCGGTGGCGGTATTGCGTGACGACGGCTTTTCCGCCATCAATGCCCGCAGCGTGGCCAAAAAACTGGGCTGCTCCACGCAACCGATCTACTTCTCGTTCAAGAACATGGACGAGCTGAAAGCCGCGTTGACGGAACGTGCAATCGAACTGCACACGCAGCGTGTGCGGGATTCTCTGCGCGCCCATGAGGGCAGCGACAGCCGCTACAGCAGTTACGGCATGGGTTTCGTCAAATTCGCCGCCGAGGAAAAGCAGCTGTTCCGCTGGCTCTATCTGGAGGGGAAGCAGCTTGGCCCATATCAGAACGACGTCCTGCTGCCGGAGATTATCGCGGTCATCGTCGAGGAATTCGGCTACAGCGAGGAGGTCGCGCGGCGCTTTCATCAGGACATGACCTACTTTACCTACGGTCTGGCAATTCTTGCCAATACGGATCACCTGCACTTGACGGAAACAGAGTTGCGTGAGGCGTTCCGTCGGGAGTTCCGAGCCCTGACCGCCATTTACGGAAAGCCTGCGAAGCTTCCCGAATTTGCCGTGAAAGCCGGTGTTGTTTTGTGAATCTGAAAGTGTCCTTTTCATGGATCGGGCTTGTGATCTTTGCGCTGCCCATGCTGATCAACATTGCCTATGTCATGTTTCCACCAGCCGGAAAAGCGGAACAGACCGCGGCGGTCACGCATTGGGTTGAGATCGTCGAACAAATCAGCCGCATCGCCTATCTGTTTGCGGTTACGCTGCTTGTAAGCCGGGAAAATCTCAGCTTCCGGAGCGTTTGCTTTTCCCTTGCGGCAGTTTTCCTGGTACTGTATTACGCCGTGTGGCTCCGCTATTTTATGGGCGGACGGGAGATCGCACTGCTGAGCTGTTCGTTCCTCTTTGTCCCGATGCCGCTGGCGGTGTTTCCCGTGCTGTATTATCTATGCGCCGCCATCTGGCTGCATAATCTTCCGGCTGCGATCATCATGGTGATTTTCGGCGCGGCACATCTCACCGTGTCGATTCAATCCTTCCGCTGACGTTTGTTGTGCGCTACGCTCCCAAAAATGTTCAAACAGGTCTTGCCAAGTAACCAATCGGTAACTATACTATAAGTTACCGATTGGTTACTATGATGAGGAGGAAAATCATGGCTGAGGGTACGAAAGAACGAATCTTGGAAACGGCGCTGGAGCTGTTTGCGCAGAACGGCTACCTTGGAACATCTATGAATGATATTGCAGCGCGGCTGGGGATCACCAAGGCCGCCCTGTATAAGCACTATGCCGGAAAGCAGGAGATACTGAAGCGTATCGTGGAGCGCATGGATCAGATGGATAAGGAGCGCGCCGAGGCGTATGAAATGCTGGAGACGGCGCCGGATGGCTTTGCGGAAGCCTATCTGCACACGCCCGCCGAAAAGATCCGCGCCTACAGCCGGGCGCAGTTCGACCATTGGACAAGAGAGCCGTTTTCCACGAACTTCCGCAAAATGCTGACGCTGGAGCAATACCGCGATCCCAAGCTGACGCAGCTCCATCACGACTATCTGGCCGGCGGGCCCTTGGAGTACATGGCGGCGATCTTCCGCAGGCTGACGGACTCCGACGAGGCCGCCATGCAGCTGGCGCTGGAGTTTTACGGTCCCATGTATTTGCTCTACAGCATTTACGACGGCGCGGAGAACAAAGAGACCGTAGCCCCTTTGCTGGACGCCCATGTTGAGCGCTTCATCGACCGGGTCGGCTTCGGCCGTTAAAGCCGTTTTTCGCTCCTGTCCGAAAGGCCGGTGGGCGAGAGGCATCCGCACAAGGGTATCCTGAGCAAAAGGGCAGATCAGCCAGGCGCAGAGACGCGGTGCTGACCACGACACCGATGGTCCGCACCGCGCTTTGATTTGGAAAGGACGATTTTATGAACGCGATCATTTACACCACCAACACCGGCAGCACGGCGCGGTATGCCGAGCTGCTGCCCTGCGCGACCGGACTTCCGGCCTATTCCCTCGCCGAGGCGAAGAGCGCCGTCTCCACCGGCGCGGAGGTCATCTATCTGGGCTGGATCATGGCGGGCTCCATCAAGGGCTATGCCGCCGCGGCCAGACGCTATCGGGTGCGCGCCGTGCTGGACTGGTACAGCGCGCGGAAATAGGAAAGGCAGGAGCTTACCATGATGTGTCCGAAATGCGGAAAAGAAATGAGACAGGATCCGGATACACTGGATACCTGGTTTAGTTCCGCACTGTGGCCATTTTCCACACTGGGATGGCCGGATGATACGGAAGAAATGAAATATTTCTATCCGACCAACACATTGGTAACCGGATATGACATTATCCCATTCTGGGTTATGAGAATGATGTTCAGCGGACTGGAGCATACCGGTCAGGTGCCATTTGATACAGTACTGATCCATGGACTGGTACGAGATTCCCAGGGACGCAAGATGAGTAAGTCTTTAGGAAACGGTATCGATCCACTGGAAGTCATTGACAAATACGGTGCCGATGCCCTGCGTCTTACACTGGTAACCGGTAATGCACCGGGAAATGATATGAGATTTTACTGGGAGCGTGTTGAGTCAAGCCGTAACTTTGCCAACAAAGTATGGAATGCATCTCGTTTTATCATGATGAACTTCCAGCAGAATGAAAATGTTGATTACAGTCAGGTTAAGAAAGAAGAATTGACTCAGGCAGATAAATGGATCTTGTCCAAGGTAAACAACCTGGCCAAAGATGTTACTGCGTTGATGGAGACATTTGACCTGGGAATCGCCGTACAGAAGATTTATGACTTTATCTGGGAAGAGTTCTGCGACTGGTACATCGAGATGGTAAAACCTCGTCTGTACAACGAAGAAGACACAACCAAGGCAGCAGCACTGTACACACTGAAGACTGTACTGGTAGACGCTTTGAAACTTCTGCACCCATATATGCCGTTTATCACAGAGGAAATTTACTGTACACTGATGGATGATGAAGAGCAGTCTATTATGGTTTCCGACTGGCCGGTTTACACAGAAGAAAGAAACTTTGCAGAGGATGAGGCCAAGGTAGAGCGCATCAAAGAAGCAGTAAAAGGCATCCGAAATATCCGCGGAGAAATGAATGTACCGCCAAGCAAAAAAGCATCCGTCATCGTAGTGTCAGAAAAGCAGGACGTGCTGGATATTTACCAGGAAAATAAGGTGTTCTTTGCTACCCTGGGTCTGGCAAGCGATGTGACATTCCAGAAGGACAAAGCCGGTATTGCCGATGACGCAGTATCTGTTGTGATTGCGGACGGAACTATTTACATTCCGTTTGCAGAACTGGTAGACATTGAAAAAGAGATCGAGCGTCTGAAAAAAGAGGAGAAAAAACTCCAGGGTGAGCTGAAGCGTTCCCAGGGAATGCTTGGCAATCCAAACTTTGTAAACAAGGCACCGGAAAAGAAGATCGCTGAAGAGCGTGAAAAACTGGAAAAATACAAAGGAATGATGGAACAGGTACAGCAGCGTCTGGCGCAACTTGAGAAATAGTTGAAAAATGTCGCATATCTTCGATATTTACTGCTTGCATTTTATTATTAAACTGTTTATTATGTTATACAGGGATTAGAAGAAGAACGGAGGTATGTCAGATGTTGAATTTTGAAGAAGAATTAGAAAAGTTCCAGCCTAGTATGGATGTTGAAAAAGTTGAAGATGTTGTATACAATAATAATCTTGCCGATGTGACTGATATAGTGAAAGAATTGATCCAGGATTCCAAGGGAACATTGTAAAACAGGAGGTTACTACACATGAGATGTCCAAAATGTGATGCCAATGTGAATGATACCAGTGCTGTTTGTGGTTTCTGCGGACAGGATCTGTCCATCATTCATTATGTTAGACGAATATCCAATACCTACTATAATATGGGCCTTGAAAAAGCGAAGGTACGGGATCTGTCCGGTGCTGTTGTGATCTTGAAAAAGAGCCTGCAGTTTAACAAGAAAAATACGGATGCCCGGAACCTGCTGGGTCTGGTTTATTATGAAATGGGAGAGACAGTAGCCGCTTTGAGCGAGTGGGTTCTCAGTAAATATCTCCAGCCGGAGGAAAATCTGGCGGACTATTATATCAATACCATTCAGAAGAACCAGACGGCGTTAGACGCCACCAATCAGACCATTAAAAAGTATAATGCGGCTCTGGCAGCAGCCAAAGGAGGCAATGAGGACCTGGCTATTATCCAGCTTCGGAAAGTAGTCAGTCTGAATCCCCATTTTGTCCGGGCACAGCAGCTGTTGGCATTGCTTTATATCCATATCAAGGATTACAGCAAAGCGGCCAAGTGTCTGAACCGTGCCAGAAAAGTAGATTTTAATAATACCACCACGCTGAAGTATCTGCATGAGATCAGTACCAAGATCGATACCAGCCGCAGCGGTTCCGGTTCTGCGCCGGTGAAAAAGAGTAACAAGAAGGATCCTCTTGCCAATGTGACACCGGTAGGTGCTTACAAGGAAGAGAAAAAGTCCATGATGCCGGTGGTTTACACCATTATCGGAGCCATCATCGGAATCGTAGTATGTTTTGTGCTGATCCGGCCAACGCTGAACAAGGCCGGCCTGGGAGGAGCCAGTGACATTACGGATGCCAACAACGATGCAGCCGTTCAGTCCAGCCAGATTTCCTCACTGGAGAAAGAGAAAAAGTCTCTGACAGACCAGGTGGATCAGCTGAAAAAACAGATTGAGTCCGGAGATACAGAAGCACAGACCAAACTGGCCAATTATGAGAAGTTAATGAAGGCCATGAAGTGCTATCTCAAGAATGATAAAGTAGGAGCTGCTGCCGCCGTGGCCGGCTGCAAAAAGTCAGATTTTGACTCAGCCGAAGCCAAGAGTGTCTACAGCAAGATTGGTGTTATCAGCAAGACAGAGATCGCCAGCATGATCAGCCAGGGACGGCAGGAAATGTACACTTCCTACGACCGTGCCATTGCTACATTTAAAAATGTGCTGAAATTAGATACAAAGAATCAGGAAGCCATGATGTATCTGGGACGCTGCTATATGCGCCGCGGTGATACAAAGAATGCTAAAAAATGGCTGAACAAGGCAGTGAAGATTGATGCCGGCAGTTCCGCAGGAGCTCAGGCACAGAGTTATCTGAATCAGATCGGTTAAAATACAAAAAGACAATCCGTAAGCCAAAAGACCTACAGATAAGTAAAATTATCTGCAGGTCTTTTTTTCATATAAAAAATGTCGAAACAGGAGGTTTTCTATGTATTCATTAGAGCGAAAGGGTGGCACCCTGATCTTACATATGAGCGAGGAACTGGATCACCATATGGCGAACCAGGTAAGCCGTACAGTTGACACACAGATAGAAAAAGGAGATGTGCGTGTGCTGATCTTTGATTTTGAGGGCATGACATTTATGGATAGTTCCGGCATCGGTATGGTGCTGGGGCGCAACCGGAAAATGGAGTTTTTAGGCGGAAAAACATATGTAACAGGAATCAGTCCGTCAGTGGACCGGATTTTTTCCATGTCGGGACTGTACCGCATCATATCAAAATACCAGGAAAGGAACGAAGCATATGAACCGAGAAAATGAAATGTCCATTACATTTGACAGCCGTTCGGAAAATGAGGGACTGGCCAGAGTGGTGGTAGCCGCTTTCATGGCACCTATGGATCCTACCATGGAGGAACTTTCCGATGTGAAAACAGCGGTATCGGAGGCAGTGACCAACGCCATTATCCACGGATATGAAGGTGGACAGGGAAAGGTAACGCTGCGTGGAAAAATCTGTCACAACCGGATTGAACTGCAGGTAGAGGATCAGGGTGTAGGCATCCCGGATGTGGAAAAAGCCATGGAACCCCTTTTTACCACCAGGCCGGAACTGGACCGGTCTGGCATGGGCTTTGCTTTTATGGAGGCTTTTATGGATGAACTGGCCGTGGAATCCGGCGAGGGAAAAGGAACTCTGGTCCGCATGAAAAAAACAATATACAGCGCCTACGACGGCAGGTAGAAGGTGGTGCCATGGAAACCTTAGAACTAATTAAACGGGCACGAGCAGGAGATAAATTGGCAAGAGACCAGGTAATTAGAGATAACATGGCGTTAGTATACAGTATTGTTGCAAGATTTGGCGGAAGGGGATATGAGATGGAAGATCTGGGGCAGATCGGAGCCATCGGCCTGATCAAGGCGGTGGACAAATTTGATGTGTCCTATGAGGTGAAGTTTTCCACTTATGCTGTTCCTTTAATTATGGGGGAAATTAAGCGGTTTCTGCGGGATGACGGTGCCATCAAAGTCAGCCGCAGTCTGAAGGAGAACGGCTGGAAGGCCAAGAAGAAAGAACAGGAATTGTCCCTGAAATTAGGGCGCAATCCCACTATGGAGGAGTTGTGTGAAAGTCTGGCCATGAAGCGGGAGGAAGTGGTGATGGCCATGGATGCCGTCAGCGAAGTGGATTCTTTGTACAAAACTTTGTATCAGAAAGAGGGCAGCGAGATCCTTTTGGTGGATAAGATCCAGAGCAAAAAAGACGAAAGCGAAGAGGTGTTAAACCGGATTACATTGGAAAAACTTTTGCAGGAACTGGCAGGAAGAGAACGGGCGTTGATCCAGAAGCGGTATTTTGAAGAAAAGACCCAGGTGCAGGTGGCAAAGGAACTGGAAATGAGCCAGGTGCAGGTCAGCAGGCTGGAAAAGAAAATCCTTGCATCCATGCGAAAAAAAATCATATTTCATTCTGTATAAAATCAGCCGCTAACGGGCATGCTAGGGAAAACATCTAAAAATGGAGGCGCTTATGAAGAAGGCATGTGTGATCACCCTGGCCGTGATAATGCTGGCGGCAGGTGGACTTTTGATCTATTATCTGGCGGATAACAGCAGCCGCAGACAGCAGAACAAATTCAGAGGAACTCTGGTAAAGGAGTATGGAGAATGGAAGATATCCTGTATGTAAAAGTGGAGCAGAATATGGTTGTTCAGAAGAAAACACTGACTTATGAAGACATTGCCACTTTGTACTGCCAGAATCAGAATATAGTAAAAAAACTGAATAAAGAAATTTTTTATACACTGGATCCCAAACAGCAAAAGACTATGTTTACCATAGAAAAGGTATATCAGGGAATCCATAAAGTGTATCCGGGACTGCGGATCGAGAATGTAGGCGAGAGAGATTTTATCGTGGATCTGGAGGTCCCCGATGGAAAAGAAAAAAGCAGGACCATGCAGTATATCAAGACGGCTGTTGTCTGTCTCGTTTCCTTTTTTGGGGCTGCCTTTACCATCATGACATTCAATGAAGATGTCAGCGTTTCCAAAGTGTTCGATCATGTGTATGAATTTGTCATGGGCGTGAAAAAAAGCGGAGGCTCTGCGCTGGAAGTGTCTTATGCCATCGGGCTGCCACTGGGAATCCTGGTTTTTTATAACCATATCAATCGGAGAAAGATCAAGGATGATCCGACGCCGATCCAGGTAGAGATGTGTACCTACGAGGAACAGGTAAATAAGGCGATGATCAAACTGGCGTCCAGGGAGGGAAAAAGCATTGATGCTAATTAAACAGATCTGGTTATCTTTTTTAGGTTTTTGCAGCGGTGTAACGGTGTCTGCCGGAGTGTTTGGCTTTATCACCATGCTGGGGATCATTCCCCGGATGGCAGCCAGAACCCGGACGGCGTCCCATATTTACGCTTATGAACAGGCAATCATTTTGGGAGGCACCCTGGGCAACCTCTGGATCCTGTTTCAGTGGCATCTGCCCCTTAGTCTTTTTTTTATCATCCTGTTTGGCCTGTTTTCCGGTATTTTTGTGGGATGTCTGGCGATGGCACTGGCAGAAGTGCTGCGGGTAATCCCCATCATGGTAAACCGCCTGCAGATACAGGAGGGGCTGCCGGTGCTGATTGGATTTATTGCGGCCGGAAAATGCCTGGGAACTCTGTTTCAATATTTTTTTGGGAAAATGGGTTGACATTGTAAACCTGTTGTGATACGATGGGTCTACAATGTAAACCAAAACGAAGAGAGGATGAGACAGATGATCACAAGCAAAGAATGGTATATCATGAAAATTTTGTGGAAAGAAAAACGCTGTACATTGATGGAAATTGTGGAAAAAGTGCAGAAGGAGACAAAATGGAGCAAAAGCACCTGTGCTACCATGGTGCGGAGAATGACGGAAAAAGGTGTGATCGGTTACGAAGTAAAAGGAAAAACCAAATATTTTTATCCTCTGGTGGAAAAGGAAGAAGCCATGATCCCGGAGACCAGAAGTTTTCTGGGGCGTATCTACGACGGCAGTGTAGGAGCGTTGATGAATACGCTGATCCGTCAGGGAAACCTTAGCGAAAAGGATCTGGATGAACTGGAGGAAATCTTACATAATGCCAGGAAAAAGGCAGACACACAGGAAGAGTAGGAGGCAGGAACATGGGAGAACTTTGGATTTCTACGGCGGTGCTGACCGTTATTGTTTTGCTGCTCCGCCGGATTTTCCGTGGAAAAGTGCCGTACCGTTATTTATATGGACTGTGGCTGTTGGTGGTATTGCGGCTGTGTGTTCCGGTCAGTATAGGAAACAGTCCCTTGAGTTTATCCACCCTCTTGAATCAAATGACACCGGGAATATCTCAGGAGGAAGGCAGTACCGTGACGGTCCAAAAAGCAGTAACTGTACCTACGGATGCACCGGTTATTGTGAAGCAAAAAGTGGTGGAGACAGATCAAAAACAGTGGCAGGCCGGAAAAGATCAAAACGATACTTCGTCACAAATGGCTGAAAGTTCTGGCAGAAAAGCCCTGGCTTTGCCGGTGGAATGGATGCTTATGCTGGTCTGGCTGGCTGGTATTGTGGCCATGGCCGTTATACTGCTGACTGCCAACATAAAAATGAGCCGCAGGTTAAGAAAAAGCAGAAAACAGATCGATACTACAAAGCGGTATGGTCTGCCGGTTTATGAGGTGGAGTCGATGCAAGTGCCGTGCCTGTATGGAATTTTGCATCCGGCGGTATATATGCCGTCTGCTATCTGTGAAACATTGACAGAGCAGGAAAAGCAATGGGTGTATTGTCACGAGGAAATGCATTACCACCACCGGGATCATGTGTGGGCCTTTGTCAGGGCACTGCTAGTGGTCAGCTATTGGTTTCATCCCTGTGTGTGGGTAGCTGCAGCATACTCCCGAAGAGATGCAGAGTATGCCTGTGATGAAGCAGTGCTCTGGGAGAAAGAAGTATCAGATAAAATAGAATATGGCGAAATGCTGATCTCTGTTGCCAGGCAGAAACAAAGATATTCTCTTTTATATCCGTCTACGGCAGTGATCAGTGATAAAAAGGAGTTGAAAAAGCGAATGAAAGTGATCGTTGGAAAAGGTACATATAAGAAGTGGGCAGTTGCTCTGACTGCCTGTCTGGCAGTGGTTGGTGTTGCTTTTACATTTAGCGGCTGCGGGAAAGAAGAAAAGGAGACCGCCGGAGAAAAGGCCGCAACGGCGGTGGTCAGCCAATCCGAGACAAAATCGGTTGACAATACAGAAAAGAATAAGCTGATAGCAGATTTTTTGCAGAAAGAAAAAAATAAATGCAAGATGTTTTCTGTTGTCAAATTGGGGGAGGAAAAAGAACCTGTTCTGCTGGTATTAAAGGAAAAAGTAAAACAGGTATCATCTCAGGCGCAGTTGTATTTTGTTCAGAATGGCAAGGTGGTCCGTGGTCAGAAGGCAGCCTGCAGCAGCAGTGGTGAGTGGATTCATTACAACGAAGGCGTTTTGTATGCGGATACGCACCACAGTCTCACCGGATATAACTGGCAGGCCGGTAAGATCGAGGAGACAACGCTGGAGGAAAAGACGGATCAGTATGATTCGGAGTTCAGCAAAAACATTTTCTGGAATTTTCAGGTGGCAGACAGTGTGATTTTCCTAGATAATACAGATAAAAACCGTTCCCGGATTTCTTCAGGAACATACGAGGACGAAACCGTTTTTCAAAAGAAGATCCTGTCCGGAGGCAGTTCATATATGACAGATTATAAATTGGTCCGTGATGGAAAAGACAGTCTTTCCTGCGAACTGGTCGTGAATGAGACAAATGCCATGATATCGGATTCCAAACCTGTCATTCAGGTAAAGACAACGGAGAACGGGAAAAAGAATGTGATATGGAGTGACACTGCCAATGTATATGAAAAGGACAAAGGAGTCCAGTATTATATAACGGGCACAGGAGCCGATGCATTGTTCCTGCGGGTCGTAAAAACGAAAGGTTCCTATCAGTGGCAGCAATTTTATCTGACAAAGGATGGAAAAGAGCAGATCACAGCAGAGGATTCGGTTACCTATGACCTGTCAAAACCATCGGCAGAAGCATCCCGGGAAATGTCTTCTTTTATAAACAAATTATGGAAGAACCGTCTGGAGGATGCGACAGCCCTGTTTAGTACTTGTGACTATCTGGATATTTCTCCGGTATACAATCAGGTTTTTTATAAGGAACTGAAAAAAGTGCAAAAAGAGTTGGAAAAATAAAGAATATTTAAGACATACATGGGTACACTTTTCATATCAATATGTGAGAGGTGTACCCATGAATTTTTCAAATGACGCAAAAACGGATATTCAGGAAGTAATTCAGGAACAGGATCCGGGCAAAAAAAAGGAATTA
>ERZ826016.3309-NODE-3309-length-11233-cov-3.612006_pt1 | contig 11233 bp, 8 predicted proteins | sample MGYA00519872_ERZ826016 | MGnify/ENA primary metagenome ERZ826016 (study PRJEB31778, sample SAMEA3449218) | human gut metagenome | biome: human gut; feature: human-associated habitat; material: faeces | place: United Kingdom | collected 2010/2012 ... | reverse complement strand
CGCCTTCGCAACCGCCTTCTCCCAGAAGGCATCCTTCTTATTGAAAACGGCAATCTCTCTTGCGCCGTCCAGCAGTGCCTGTGCCTGAATGGCGGAGGAAACACCGCCTGCCCCCAGAAGGGTGATTTTCTTTCCTTTGACCTCTACGCCCTCGTGGCGCAGGTTTTCAATGTAGCCCTCGCCGTCTGTGATGTAGCCTGTCAGAACACCGTCGTGGTTCACAATGGTGTTGCACGCGCCGACCAGACGTGCCGCCGGGGAAATTTCATCCAGATACTTGAGTACCTCCTGCTTACAGGGCATCGTGATATTTGCCCCCTTCATTTGAAAGGTACGGAAGGCTTGGATGGCATCCGCTGTCTGATTTTTGTCTACATCAAACGCAAGATACTTATAATCCAATTTCCACTTATCAAAGCAATAATTATACATGGCAGGGGATTTTGAATGTTCTACGGGAGAACCGATTAACCCGAAAAGCCTTGTTTTTCCTGAAATCTCCATGAGAGGATTCTCCTTTTCTTTCGTGTTTTGAATTCTTTTTTTGCGCGCTTTGTCTTACAGGCTCAGTGTATCGCAGAAATTAAAAAAGCACAAATTGATTATTTTATATGTTTTGATAGATTTTGTCTATAGCGTATGGTATACTGAAAATAGAAAAATCAGATGGCATATTATTTGCTGATTCTAAAATTATTTGAAAAATGGGGGGATCTCTATGAATCTGTATCAGCTGCGCTATTTTGTCACGCTGGCGGAAACGAAGCACTTCGGCAAGGCAGCGGAGCGTCTGTGTATTGCACAGCCAAGTCTGAGCCATGCCATCGCACAGCTGGAGGCGGAGCTTGGGGTAGTGCTTTTTGAGCGCAAAAACCGCTCCTCCACGCTGACAAAGGAGGGTATGCAGTTCCTTTCCTATGTGGAAAAATCCTTGGAAATTCTGGATAACGGCATTGAAACCATGGCGCATATCTCCCGTGGGGAGGGCTGCATTGAGCTTGGCTTTCTGCGTACATTGGGGCTTTCGCTCATTCCGGAGCTGGCAAACGGCTTTTTACAGGAGCAGAGGGACAAGCACATCCAGTTCAAGTTCTACACAGACGTGACACAGCCGCTTTTGCAGGGCCTAAAGGATGAAAAATACGACATGGTTTTCTGCACACAGCTGGAAAACGAGAAAACCATTGAATTTATCCCTGTTTCCAAGCAGGATTTAGTCCTCATCGTGCCGAGAAATCACCCTCTGGCGAACCGCTACACCGTTGATCTGACGGAAACCCTGCCCTATCCGCATGTTTATTTTGCGGAAAAATCGGGTCTGCGCATCGTCATTGACCGTCTGTTTGAAAAAATCGGAAAACGCCCGAATATTGCCTATGAGATTCAAGAGGATCAGGTAATCGCAGGGCTGGTAGCGCAGGGGTTTGGCATTGCCGTTGTGCCTTACATGGAGGAGCTGCTGCGGCTGAATGTCAAAATCATCCAGATTTCCTACCCCTATTGGGAGCGAAATTTCTATATGGCAACCCTCAAGGACAGATATCTCCCCCCTGTGGTACAGAGATTTAAGCAGTTCGTGATTACGCATTGCAGGGTATAAAAAGCAGCTAAAAGCGGGATAAAAATAGACAGAAAAAGCAGCACTTTTTTGACATATCGAAGGTGTCTATGAAAGAATAGATACTTTCTATCAAAAAGTGCTGCTTTGACGTGTGTCGGCACACATAAGTTGAAAACAGGGTTCCCGAACCCCTCCGCAGTGAAAATTTCGACTTAAGCGCATAGCCGCGCTAAAGTGGCAACCAACTCCTCCATGCAGAGCGGCTTTGCCAAATGCACATTCATCCCTGCATCGAGGCATTTTCGGGCATCCTCCTCAAAGGCATTGGCGGTCATGGCAATGATGGGGATGGTTTTTGCATCCGCACGTTCCAGTGCGCGAATGGCTCTGGTTGCGGTCAGCCCATCCATCACAGGCATCATAATATCCATAATTATGCCTGCGTAGGTGCCGGCAGGCGCTTCACGGAACATCCGCACCGCCTCACTGCCATCCCTCGCAAGCTCCACGCTGACACCGCGATCAGCAAGAAGTGCCGCGGCAATCTCCGCATTCAGCGCATTATCCTCTACTAAGAGCAGGTGCAGACCGCTGATATCCGCCGCCTTGGCAGGGGCAGGCTGTTCTGTCTGCGGCTGCGCTGCTGCAATTTCAAAGGGCAGCGTGATGGTGAAAACAGAGCCTACACCCTCCTCGCTTTCAATCGCAATCGTTCCCTGCATTTCATCAATCAGGCTTTTCACAATCGCCATGCCAAGCCCCGTTCCCTGACGGGTGCTGTCGCTGCGCTCCTGCGAGAAGGGCGTGAAGATATGCTGTAAAAATTCCTTGCTCATGCCGATACCCGTATCACGGATGACCCAACGATAGGTAACCCTTCCGTCCGCAATGCCAAGACAGCTAACAGCCGTTTCCACCCTGCCACAGCTTTTGTTATATTTGATGCAGTTGCCATAAATATTCAGAAAAATCTGCCGCAGATGGAGGGGACTGCCATAGACTCTGCTGATTTCCATGCACGCGAAGCCTCCTTCATATCGCAGCGTGATGCCTGCTTCCGCGGCACGCTGTTCCATAATGGTCAGAATATCCCTCGTCAGTTGATTTAAATCAATGATTTCATGGGAAAGGATAACCTCGCCGCTTTCCAGCTTGCTCATCTGCAAAATATCATTGATGAGAGAAAGCAGATGCTTGGCGGCAACCTTCATTTTCTTCTGATTGGAACGGATAAGGGCATGATCCTCCGCATGCGCTTCATCAATTTCCAGCAGACCGATAATGCCGTTTAAGGGCGTGCGGATATCGTGGCTCATGCGCGAAAGAAAGCTTGTCTTTGCGGCATTGGCACGATCTGCCTGCTCCACCGCTGCATAAAGCTGTTCATTTTTCAGCTGCAGCTGCTCTGTATATTCCTTTTGGATGGCAAGCTGCTTTTCTCGATAGCTTTGTGCCGTTTTCCAGCGCACCATACGAATAGCCGCAAGAATAACAAGATAAATCACCATGGCGAAAAGCATATTTTCAGGCGTGGTGCGAAAAACAGCGCGTTGCGGCAGGTAAGCATAAACATACACATCCCGCCCATGCTCCATCAGCCCAAAATAGCGCACGCCGTTCTCCCTCGCAGAAACAAGCCTGTCGCTTACGGAGGCGGCTCTGATTTCTTCAAGCACCGCGGATGTATCCGTATTTCCACCAATGAAGCTTTCCTCGTTTGAAGCAATGATTTCATTCCCACTGCTGACCACAATCGTTCCGTTTTCCGCAGGGTCATAGCCCGAAAGAAGCGAAGAAATCGAAAGACTGAAGGAATTGATATAATCCAGAGGTGTATGATAATAGGCAACAACAATGCCGGGTGCATCCAGTCTTTGCACTGCCGCCAGATCCAGATAACATCCCTCAGGGCAGAAAAGCCGCACGGCATAGCGCTTTTCTGGATACTGTGCCGTATTCAGAAGGGCTTCGGAATCCAGATTTTCATGCACGAAAGCTGCCATATCCGCCGCTTCGCTTGCGGCAGTAATATTTCCTGCTTCATCCAGAAGCAGAATCCCCGAAACGTAGCAGTCCTTCATACAGGTATGCAGAAAATCCGCACTGACAGGCCTTGTGGTTTCCTCCAATCGGTGCGCCGTCTGGTTTGCGCTTTCCACAATCCGCATCAGGCTCTTGGATTCATCCGCAAGCCCAATGCGGCTATAGCGGTTACACTGCTCCTTCACATAATTGACCGTATTCACCATGGTGCGCTGTGTAGCAGCGATATCCTCATTTACGGCAAGCAAAAATACGCCGCCCAAAAGCAAAACGCCCAGTAAAAGCTGTAAAAAAAGGATACGCGTACAGGGCTTTGCAGAGGCTTCATTCCACATCCGCAATCACCCCCATATCGTTTTCTTCCAGATATCTCCCGATGATTTCCTCCATCGTGCCATCCGCACGCATTTCTTCAAAGGTTTCGGAAAGCTCCTGTTCCAGACCGCGATCATCCTGCTTGGAAAACGCCACGCCCAAGCCGACCGTCAGCAGCGGCTCCTCCAGAATCCGATAATCCAGCTTATAATCGGACATGCACTGCAAAATTGCCGTTTCATGCGCGGCAATCGCATCCGCATAGCCCTTGCTCAGACAGGGATAAATCAATTCCCGATTCTGCATGGAAAACACCTCGCGCAGGACAGGAAGTCTTGCATCCGTATGCGAAAGAAAAAGCGCCTCCGGCTTTGTGGTGGACTGCACCGCAATGCGCTTGCCCTCCAAATCCGCCAGTGTTTTAATCTCGCTGTCCCGATTGACTGCCACCACCTGACGGCTCATCATATAGGGCGCGCTCCAACGGTATTCCTCCTCGCGCCCATCAATAGAAAAGCTGCCCCAGATGCAGTCGATTTTTCCGCAGTCAACCAGCTCCTTCTTTTCCTCCCAGTCGATATAGGTAAACACCGCCTGATATCCCATGCGGCGAAAGGCTTCTGTCGCTAAATCCACATCTATCCCCGTTGGTTTGCCGTCCACATTCTCATAATTATAAGGCGGATAATTATCACTGCCGATGATAATAGCCGGCAAATCTGTCTGCTGTGCCGTTTTTTCCGCCGCGCCGCAGCCGGACAGGCTGACACAGCAGACCACAGCCGCCAAAACCATGCCCCTGATTTTCTGTTTCTGCATAACACCCTCTCCTCTTTTTTATGCCCATTTATAAATAATAAGGCAGTCAGCGGACTGCTGACTGCCTTATTATCCACAGGATTGCGATTTGTCCGCTTCCCCTACCCATATATATCACAGTTCGTGTATATTAAAATTATATGAAAGAAATCTGTCTATTTCAAGTATTTCCTGTCAAAAACAGACAGAAAAGGAGGATTTTTATCAAATACAATATCATGTTTTGCAAAAACCCATCGTCTTCAGCGGTTTTTTTGACAAAACCTTCTAATTTAGCGTTGTCCGCCGCGCGCAGATATGGTATGATGTGGTAAATTCCTCCGCACAGCAAGCCACGCGCTTTCTGCAAGGAGACAAAATAAAAATCAAACAGCTGCTGACACAAAGAAAGGCTTCTGCGTGAAAGGGTGGGTCATACATACGTTTTACGGAATTTCTGCGCCCTTTCTCCATATTTTTACGGGGCGTTTTTTATTGTCCGCAAAAAAAGAGATAAAAAGAAAGGAAGATAAAGCAATGTATCCCTACAACCCCCACTCCCAAAAGGCAGAGGAATTCATCAACCACGAGGAAATTCTGGAAACCCTTGCCTATGCAGAGGAAAATAAGCACAACATCCCCTTAATTGACAGCATTATCGAAAAGGCAAGGCTCAGAAAGGGACTTTCTCACAGAGAGGCAATGGTGCTTCTGGACTGCGATATTCCCGAAAAAAACGAAGAAATTTACGCGCTGGCAAAGCAGATTAAACAGGATTTTTACGGCAACCGCATTGTAATGTTTGCGCCGCTGTATCTCTCCAATTACTGCGTCAACGGCTGTGTATACTGTCCTTACCATGCGAAAAATAAGCACATCCGCAGAAAAAAGCTGACACAGGAGGAAATCGTCAGAGAGGTAACAGCTTTGCAGGATATGGGGCATAAGCGTCTGGCACTGGAAACAGGCGAGGACCCCGTCAATAACCCCATCGAATATGTACTGGAAAGCATTCAAACGATTTACAGCATCAAGCATAAAAACGGCGCGATTCGCCGCGTGAATGTCAATATTGCGGCAACAACGGTGGAAAATTACCGTAAGCTGAAGGATGCCGGCATCGGGACATATATCCTCTTTCAGGAAACCTACAACAAGGAAAGCTATGAGCACCTGCATCCCGCAGGCCCTAAGCATGATTATGCCTACCACACCGAAGCGATGGACAGAGCTATGGAGGGCGGCATTGATGATGTCGGGATTGGCGTTCTGTTCGGCTTGGAGCTGTATCGCTATGAATTTGCAGGGCTTTTGATGCACGCAGAGCATCTGGAAAGCGTATTCGGCGTAGGCCCGCATACCATCAGCGTACCCAGAATCCGCCATGCCGACGATATTGACCCCTCCGCCTTCGATAACGGCATTGATGATGATACCTTTGCAAAAATCGTTGCCTGCATCCGTGTTGCCGTTCCCTATACGGGCATGATTGTTTCCACCAGAGAAAGTCAGGAAAGCAGAGAACGTGTACTGAGTCTTGGGGTATCCCAAATCAGCGGCGGCTCCAGCACGAGTGTCGGCGGCTATTATGAAAAAGAAGCAGAGGAGGATAATTCCGCACAGTTTGATGTCAGCGATAACCGCACACTGGATGAAATCGTGAAATGGCTGATGGATTTGGGCTATATCCCCAGCTTCTGCACCGCCTGCTACCGCGAGGGCAGGACGGGCGACCGCTTCATGAGCCTTTGCAAAAGCGGACAAATCCAGAATTGCTGCCTGCCAAATGCGCTGATGACGCTCAAGGAATATCTGATTGACTATGCCGCACCGGAAACAAAGGAAATCGGGGAAAAGCTGATTTTAAAGGAAATCAAATCCATCCCGAAGGAAAAAATTCAGGAGATTGTACGGAAAAATCTGGTTGAGATTGAAAAAGGAAATCGGGATTTCCGCTTCTGAAACGATAACAGGAAAGGTACTATTTTCAGTGCCTTTTCTTTTTTTAATTTTTTTATCTTTTTTTGGAACTTTTTTCCTTTCTCTCTCGTTTAACTACCTGTAAGCGCTTATGGAAAATGAAAAAATCATATCTTGAGAAAGGATTTGAATGAATATGAAAAAATTATTGAAACCAATGGTAATCGCAGCAGCAGCAACAATGGCATTTTCTGCAACCGCCTTTGCAGGCACCTCCTCCCCCTACAGCCTCAACATCAACGGCAAGGCAGCCAATGGGGAGGTTCTGGTTTTAGTTCCTCTGAGAGAAACCGCAGAGCAGCTTGGCTTCAAGGTAAGCTACAACAAAGGCACGATTCTGGTGGATGACGGCATCATGCACACCAATCTGACCATCGGCGAAAACAGCTATCAGGTTGTGACAAGCAATCCCGATTTGGTTGGCATGAGCGCTCCCTTCTCTCTTTCCAGCGCACCTGTGATGACAAATGGCAAAACCTATGTGCCCATTGAGCTGTTTGTTCCTCTGACAGGCAATGACAGCAGCATCATCAAAACAGACGGCTCTGCCATTTCCATCAGCAAAAAGGCTGATACTAAAAACGAGGATGTACAGATTCCCAACCCTCTGACCGAGCATGAAACCCTTGCAGACCTTGCAAAAACAGTCGGCTTTGATGTGACCCTGCCCGCAGTTGATAAGGCTTATAAGGAAACCGCTTTCATCGACATCAGCGGCACAACAGCAGATGTGCGCTTTGCAGACGGCGAGGATACCATCATCTTCCGTAAGGCAAAAGGCTCTGATGATATCAGCGGTGACAACAAAACATATAAGGAAAACAAAACCATTGCCGTAAAGGACGTTTCTGTTTCCGTGAAGGGTAATGACGGCATCAATACCGCAACATGGCAGAAGGATGGCTTTACCTATTCCTTCAGCAGTGACAAGGCAATGACACAGGATGCTCTGGTAAAAGCAATCGAAAACTTATTTTGATAAGTCGAAATCAGGATTTCGACTTGTTGAAACAGAAGAATAAACAGACAAGTTCCATCGGTAACCCTTGAAACTTGCTGTTTTCCTCGTCGGAAATGAATTCCGACTGCGGATTCCATTTGGGAAACGCTTCGTTTCCCAAACCCTTCCGCGATATATAATAACTTTATCTATAAACTATAACAAAAAGAGGATGTTAAAAAACATCCTCTTTTTGTTGCTTCCATTATTTTTTCTTTGTAGGAATCAGCTTCTTTGTGCCGCCCATATAAGGCCACAGAACCTCAGGGATATTTACAGTACCATCTGCCTGCAGGTTGTTTTCAAGGAAAGCAATCAGCATACGAGGGGGTGCTGCAACTGTGTTGTTCAATGTGTAAGCGAAGTATTTCTTGCCTTCTGCATCCTGTACGCGGATACCCAGTCTTCTTGCCTGTGCATCGCCCAGATTGGAGCAGCTACCAACTTCAAAGTATTTTTTCTGTCTGGGAGACCAAGCTTCAACGTCAACGGATTTTACCTTCAGGTCAGCAAGGTCGCCGGAGCAGCATTCCAGTGTTCTTACGGGGATATCCATGGAACGGAACAGATCTACGGTGTTCTGCCACAGCTTATCATACCACATGGGCGCTTCCTCAGGATTACATACAACAATCATTTCCTGTTTCTCGAACTGATGGATACGGTAAACGCCTCTTTCTTCAATCCCGTGTGCGCCTTTTTCCTTACGGAAGCAAGGGCTATAGCTTGTCAGGGTCTGCGGCAGGTCTTCTGCTTTATTCAGCGTATCGATGAATTTACCAATCATGGAATGTTCGGATGTACCAATCAGATACAGGTCTTCGCCTTCGATTTTATACATCATTGCATCCATTTCCGCAAAGCTCATAACACCTGTTACAACGTTGGAACGAATCATGAAGGGAGGAATACAATATTTGAAGCCTCTGCCAATCATGAAATCTCTTGCGTAAGCCAGAACTGCGGAATGCAGACGCGCAATATCGCCCATCAGGTAATAGAAGCCGTTACCGGCCACCTTGCGGGCAGCGTCCAGATCAATACCGTCAAAACGCTCCATAATGTCCGTATGGTACGGCACCTCAAAGTCCGGCACCACCGGCTCCCCAAAGCGCTCCACCTCTACATTTTCACTGTCATCCTTACCGATGGGCACACTGGGGTCAATGATATTGGGAATGGTCATCATGATCTTGGTGACCTGCTCGTTCAGCTCATTGGCCTCTTTGGTCAGTTCTTCCAGCTCCTTGGCCTGATCCGCCACCTTTTGGCGCAGAGCCATGCCCTCTTCCTTCTTGCCCTGCGCCATCAAAGCGCCGATCTCCTTAGACAGCTTGTTGCGGTTTGCACGCAGCTCGTCTGCCTTGGTCATGGCAGCCCGACGACGCTCGTCCAGTTCGATTACCTGATCCACCAGGGGCAGCTTTTCGTCCTGAAATTTCTTTTTGATGTTCTCCTTTACCAGTTCGGGATTTTCCCGCACAAATTTCATATCCAGCATACTTTTATTCTCCTAACTTATTAGCCAAATCTTTCAGATCTTCATTGGAATAAAATTCAATTTCCAGCGTGCCTTTGCCCCGGCCGGGCACCACGCGCACCTTGCGGCCCAAGGTCTCCTTCAGCGCCAGTTCCACCTCGTCATAAAACGCGTCCCGTCGGGATCGGGGCTTGGGTGCCGCACCGGCTTCCTGCTGGCTGCGCTTGGCCAGCTTTTCCACATCCCGCACCGTAAGTTTGTGTGAAACGATTTGCTCCGCCGCCGCATAAATCAGCGCTTCATTGGGCAGTCCCAGGAGCGCCCGGGCGTGACCGGCAGAAATGGTGCCGCTTTTGGTCATCTCCCGCACTTCCGGGGGCAGCTTAAGCAGCCGCAGACTGTTGGCAATAGCCGGGCGGGACTTGCCTACGCTGGCTGCCACCTGATCCTGGGTAAAACCGCAGCGATCAATCAGCGCTTGCAGCCCCTCCGCTTCCTCAATGGGATTCAGATCCTCACGCTGCAAGTTCTCAATAATGGCGATCTCCATGGTCTCCACATCGGACAATTCCCGGATCACCACCGGCACCTCTCGCAGTCCGGCGATGCGGCTGGCTCTGTATCGCCGCTCACCGGCCACCAGCTGGTATCCGCCGCCGGGCAGGGGCCGCACCAAAAGGGGCTGCAACACGCCGTGCTGGCGAATACTCTCCGCCAATTCCTCCAACGCCGTTTCGTCAAAGGTCTTTCGGGGCTGCTCCTTGTTGGGTACGATCTCCTCTAAGGGCAGCGTGTTGTTTGCCACCAACTCATCAACGGAATTCTCTAAAAACAACTGGCCCAGTCCTTTGCCCAGGCCGGATTTTTTATTTGCCATCGCATTTCCTCCGCTTTTCCTATACCTATTATATTATAGAGCCGGGTCAACGGCTCTGTTTAACCACCTCGTCTGCCAACTTTTTATACGCAAAACTGGCCTTACAGTATTTTTCATAATACAACACCGGTTTGCCGTAGCTGGGGGCTTCTGCCAGCTTGACGCTGCGGGGGATCATGGTGTGGTAGGTTTTGCCGGGGAAGTATTTCTCCACCTCGTCTACCACCTGCTGGGTCAGCTTTAACCGGCTGTCATACATGGTAAAGACCACCCCTTGCAGCTCCAAGTGGGGATTATAGTGCTGTTTGACCGTGCGCACGGTGCTGAGCAACTGGCTCAAGCCCTCCAAGGCGTAATATTCGCATTGCAGGGGTACGATCAGGGTGTCTGACGCCACCAGTGCATTCAGGCTCAGCAACCCCAAGCTGGGCGGGCAGTCAATAATAATATAGTCATACTCCACCACCAGGGTGGCAATGGCTTTTTTTAGCGCACGAAACCGATCCTCCGTCTCCGCCAGCTCCAACTCCGCTCCGGCCAAGTTCATGTTCGCCGGCAGCAAATCCAGGTTCTTAAAGGGCGTTTCGTGCAAAATCGCACGGGCAGGCTGGTTGTCCACCAAAATATCATAGGTGGAATACTCAATTTCGCTTTTATCCACACCTACGCCGCTGGTGCTGTTACCCTGGGGGTCAACGTCTACCAGCAAAGTCTTTTTGCCCTTGGCGCCTAAAGCAGCCGCCAAATTGACGCAAGTGGTGGTTTTGCCCACGCCGCCTTTTTGATTAAAAATAGAAATGGTTTTTCCCATATCGGCACCTCCGATTGGTATTATACAACAAAGGCCCGTCCGCTTCAAGGGTTTCACGTGAAACAGCGCGTATTATTTTTGGAGATTTGTGGCTGTGGAATTTGGCCATACCATATCTTGTGGCGCCGTTTTCGTGTTTCACATGAAACAACATTCGGCTGCTTTTCCGGCGTGTTTCACATGAAACACAGAATGGCCCGGCGTTGCCGCCGAGCCATCCCGTGTGATGAAAAGAGGAGAATATGTTAAAACGGTTTCCCGTTTTAAGCGGGTTTGTCTGCATTTGCAGAGGATTGTGTGGTGCTTTCGTCTGTATGCTTGGGTATGCGCACATGGAATTCGATATAATCGTCCGTCTCTGTTTTATT
>ERZ826016.3308-NODE-3308-length-11236-cov-4.872283_pt1 | contig 11236 bp, 14 predicted proteins | sample MGYA00519872_ERZ826016 | MGnify/ENA primary metagenome ERZ826016 (study PRJEB31778, sample SAMEA3449218) | human gut metagenome | biome: human gut; feature: human-associated habitat; material: faeces | place: United Kingdom | collected 2010/2012 ... | reverse complement strand
GGAGATTCAGCAAGTGATTATACAGCATTACTATTAAATACAGATATAGCTTGTGCTTCTGGAAACAAAATTGTTGTTGTTGAAGTTGATGCTCTAAATAGAGTTGTAAAATCAAGTAACGTAGAAAACGTTGTTGTAGGAGCATAACTAAAAGGGAAGCAGTTCTTGTTTCCCTTTATTTTTTTAGATTTTACGAAAGGAGATTAATATGTCAAATTCTTTTGAAGAAATAAGCAAATATACAGCTCAAAGTGGTGGAAGACCAGATTCAAATTTATCAAATGATTCTAACCATTTAGGAGGAATTGCAGCAGAAGAATATGCAACAAAATTATGGGTTAAACAATATCACGAAAGAGCAGAATTAGCATTAAGAAAATATATAGATACACAAGATGCTTCAATATTAGAACAAGCAAAAAGATATGCAGATTCTGCAATAGGAAGTCAAGATTTTTCACAATTTGCTAAAATTTCAGACTTACAAACATTAAATAAAAATTTAACAGCAAAGATTAATAAAGTAGCAACAGACCAAAAAGCATATACAGATTCAAAGATAAAGCAGGTTGTATCAGATTCAAATGCTAATTTTACAGAGTTAGAAAATGCAATAAAAAGCACAAATAAAAATGTGTCTAACTTAAATACAAGTTTGAATAATAGTGTAACAAATATTAATAAAAGTATAAATGGCATAAATTCAAATATAGATAAACTTTTTCAATCTGTCAGTAGTGGAAAAGGCTTAATAGCAGGGGCTATTACTGACAAAGGAATTAAAACCTCTGCTAATGATATCTTTTCTACTATGGCAAACAATGTAAGAAAAATACAGACAGGATTAGATACATCAGATGCTACAGCTACAGCAGGCGATATATTAAGAGGAAAAACTGCATATGTTAATGGTAAAAAAGTATATGGAACTTTTGTTTATAGTGGCAATAGTGGTAACCAATTTAATCCAGATAGCCCTTATCCTATGACTGGAAATGCTGAACTTGTTTATGAAGAATCGGAGGATAGACCTCAGGTTTACGCAGGCGTAAAGAATAGTAAAATTGATTATAACTGGGTAACTGTAACTGGAGATGGAAATGTTACTTTATTAGATGTATCTAATGCTTTTAAAGAAAATAGAAATAAAACAAATAATTTTGATATATATAAGAGAAAGGCTATAGATTTTGATAATAATAATACTTTTGATTATAATGATATATTAAAGCAAGTTGTATATTATGGCAATCTAAGGAGAAGGTGAGTTTATGAATAAAAAGAAGAAAATTATTGGTATTACATCATTGGGAATAGTATTTATTATATTAATAATTACAATATTTAAAAATACTTATGCAATAAACCCTAATACTATAACTTTAGATTGTGATAAAGACAGTATTAATAGTGGGGATGAATTTAGTTGTAAAATTGTTGGACATTTTAGTAATAATGTATCTGGTTTTTCTACTAGTGTTAGTGTTTCTGATGATATAGAAATTGTTAATATTGTTAGTGAATGGGATGCTACTATTAAATCTATTGAAAGTGATAATACTATTGTATTAGCGGATGATGAAAATACTATTACTGGTGATGTAAATATTGCTAATATTAATTTAAAAAATAAAGGAAATAGTAAAGATGATAGTACTATTAAACTTCAAAAAGTATCTATAGCATATGAAGATGGTGGTATTTCAAAAGATATGGATATTTCGGATGTTGTAAAGAATATTCATATCAAATCTAGTAATTCATATTTATCTTCTTTGAGTATATCGGATGCTTCTATTGATTTTAAATCTAATATTACTGAATATAGTATTGATAGTTTAGATCAGTCAGTTATTACTATTAGTGCTACTAGTAGTGTTGCTAGTAGTACGATAACAGGAGATCTTGGTGAACAAAAATTAGAGTATGGTAAAAATATATTTAAAGTTACAGTTACTTCAGAAGATGGAAATAGTACTACTTATACAATAAACATATATAGGCCAAGTGGGAACTCTTCACTTGATAGTTTATCTGTTGAAGGGACTAATGTTGAATTTAATTCTGAAAAATTAAATTATGATTTAATAATTAATTCAGATAAAACTAATATTACTGCAACAGCATCTTCAAGTACTTCAAAAGTAGAAGGTACAGGAGAAAAAAAACTAGCGTATGGCAAAAATGAATTTAAGATTATAGTAACAGCGGAGAATGGAAGTGAAAGAACATATATTTTAAATATCACCAGATATGACACAAATAATACTTTGAAAAGTATTAAAATAAATGGTGAGGAAGTAAAGATTAATGATAACAAAGAAATTACCTTTACTACTAAATTGGATAAAATTAAAATAGAAGTAAATGCTAATAGTGATAGAGTTAAAAGTATTACTGGCACTGGTGAAAAGAATATTGTTTATGGTGCAAATGAATTTGAAATCATAGTAACAGCGGAAAATGGTGATATTAGAACATATAAGTTAGTTGTTAATAGATTAAGTGATAATAGATTATCTAAATTAACGATAAATGGCAAAGATATTGATTTAAAAGATAATATTTATAGTTATGATTTTGAAGTAGATAGTGATATTGATAAAGTAAAAATTGATGCTAAACTTCAAGATGAAAAAAATAAATTTGTAGATGGTTATGGACCTAGAACTATTAATAATTTGGAATCTAATAAAACCAAAGTTGTATTAAAAACAAAAGGTCAAGATGGCAATGATGTAACTTATATTATTAATATAATAAAAAAAGATAAAGATAAAAGTGAAGAAGATATTAACAAAAATATCAAGACTGGAGTCGCTTCTATCTGTTTAGTTGCTATAATAGCATTAGTAACTTTGTTAATAGGAATTATAGCATATAGAAAGAGAAATGATTTAATTTAAAATGAAAAAGTTACTGAGAAGTAAATATAAAGAAATTAGAAGAAGTATTATTGATAAAGAAGATAGGAATAATATTATTTTTAATAGAGTTATTAATAATACTAAGGTTATAGATGCTGATACTCTACTGATATATGTATCAAATGAAGAAGAAGTAGATACTATAAATATAATTAAATACTTTATAAATAAAAAGAAAATTGGAGTACCAAGAATAGATAATGGTATAATGAACTTCTACTACATTAATTCATTAGATGAATTAATGGAAGGTTATTTTGGGATACTAGAACCTACTAATAATAATAAAATAGAAGATTTTAATAATACTGTATCTATTACTCCTGGTATATGTTTCTCTTATGATTTATATAGAATAGGTTATGGTAAGGGGTTTTATGATAAGTTTTATAGTAATCATAATGTTTATAAGATAGGATTATGTTATACTGAGTGTTTAATAGATAAAATAGATAATGATAAATATGATATTAAAGTAGATGAAATTATTACTGATAATGTAAAAAAGGTCTTGTAATAAGACCTTTATTTTAATATATGGCGTCCTCGACTAGAATCGAACTAGCGACCTATTGCTTAGGAGGCAATTGCTCTATCCTACTGAGCTACGAGGACACAAGTAAATTATATCATATATTTATTAAAAAATAAATTAATTATTAAATATATTTATAAAATTTTAAATAGAGGTGAAGTATGAAAAAGAAAGGTAAATTAATTGTTTTAATTTTGCTATTAGGAGTTTTATTTTATTGTAAAGATGATATTTATAATTATACATATAGTTTAATAAATAGTGGTAGTAGTAGTTCTAATATGGAAGATATTGCTGATTATAATGGTAATAGTTATGTTATTGTTAATGATAATAATCCTTATTTTAAAGAAGAAGAATATACTACTGATAGTTTTGAAAAGTATAGTGAACTTGATTCATTAGGTAGATGTGGTGTTGCTTATGCTAATATAAGTAAAGAGTTAATGCCTACTGAAAAGAGGGGCTCTATTGGTTCTATAAAACCAAGTGGTTGGCATACTGTTAAATATGATCATATAGATGGTAAATATTTGTATAATAGATGTCATTTAATAGGATACCAGTTAACTGGGGAAAATGCTAATGAAAAAAATTTAATTACTTGTACTAGGAGTATGAATACTAAAGGAATGTTACAATTTGAAAATATGGTAACTAAATATATTAAAGATACTGGTAATCATGTTTTATATCGTGTAACACCAGTATTTGAAGGTAATAATCTAGTAGCAACAGGAGTAGAAATGGAAGCATACTCAGTTGAAGATAATGGCAAAGGTATTAAATTTAATGTCTTTGTTTATAATATCGAGGATGGTATTATAATAGATTATAAAACTGGTGATAGTAGACTTGCAAGTTAAATTTAGTATATAGTAATAACTATGAATATGATAGGTCTACTAAAGACTCCAATATAGACTAAGAATTAGGCTAGATTGGACATGAAAATACCTTGGATTTTCATGGAAGGTGATAAATGTTATTGTAAATACTTTGATATTTTGTTATACTATAACTAGATGAGACATATTTTGTAGTAGGTGGTAGAATGGAAAATTTTTATATATGGCTTTTACTGGCAGTAATACTTGGAATAATAGAAATATCTACAACTAATTTAGTTAGTATTTGGTTTGTTATAAGTAGTTTACTTGCTATGGTGAGTTCTTTATTTACTGATAATATATTAATACAAATTGCTATATTTGTCTTAGTAGGAGTATTACTTATGCCTATTAGTAGAAAGTTATATAGTAAAATTAAAATGAATAATAGTAAAACAAATATTGATAGGATAATAGGAATGAAGGGGATTGTAACTGAGGATATTATTAAAGATAATATTGGAGAAGTAAAGGTAGATGGTAAGAAATGGTCAGCTTATTCCGATACTGATATTTCTAAAGGAGAAAATATATGAATTTAGGAGAAAAAATAGTTAGTTTAAGAAAGAAAAATAATTTATCACAGGAAGAATTAGCAGAAAAGGTAGGGGTAACTAGACAAACTATTTCAAAGTGGGAACTAGAAGAAACAACGCCAGATATTAATCAAGCTAAGAAATTATCTAAACTATTTAATATCAGTTTAGATGAATTAACGAATAATGATATCAGTAATATTTTGGTAGAAAAGGTAAGTAATACGGAAAAACTAGCAGGAATTATCATAAAAATATTAAAATTCCTTGGTATTTTTCTATTAGTTTTTATTGGTATTATCATAGCATTAATTATTTTCTTTAGTGTTGGAAACCATCACGAAGATAATACAGTTACTGGTAAAATCTCTGTTAATTGTAGCCTAGATAATGAAGAATATTTATATGAAGTAGAATATAATAAAAACTATCAGATTATTTATGCTGGAGGAGATGCTTGGATTATGAATCATATAGATTTAGAACACTATGAAGATGCAAATCAAATAGTAGCTCACATTGAAGATTATTTTAAAGATCATAATGGCTCATGTAATGTTTCAGAAGAAGAAAAGTAATATCGAAAAGATAAAAATCTTATCTAATAAAAAGTCTTAATTTAATTAAATTTATACTAAAAGGTAAGTATCAACATAAAAGTGCATACTTACTTTTTCTTTTTTTATAATGATAATGTCAAAGAAAGAGCACTTAAATCTTTGAAAAATGAAATGGAGGAAATAAAAATGAAAATTAATATCAGAAAAGATGATTCCTTTGTAGAAGATAGTAACTGGCATCAATTACATAATACCTATGAAAACTTTATAAATAGTAATATTGATAAGAAATTAGTATTAATAGAATTAGGAGTAGGTTTTAATACACCAGGTATCATAAGATTTCCTTTTGAAAGACTAGCTTACGAATATGAAAATGTTACTTTAATAAGAGTAAATGATAGATATACTAATGTAGCTTATGAACTAGAAAATAATACGAATGTGATTACTATGAAAGAAGACTGTGCTACTTTTATTCAAAATATTTTAAAGTATTGATAAAACTAAGAGAAATCTTAGTTTTTTCGTGGTATAATGATACTAGTTTTAGAAAATAAAAATGGTATTGGAGTGATATTAATGAAAAAAGATAGAATTAAAATCGTATTAATCGATTTCACTATATTGTTTATATTAACTATTTTAGCAATAATAGGTATTTATATTTTATATGAATTATTCCCCAAATTTCCTAGATTAGTATTAATAGTTACGCTACTACTTATAATGCCAATAACTTGGAGAATAGGTATACATTCCTTTCAAGGCAAGAAAACAATAGGTAGTAGAATTGTAAAAAGAAATAAATAAAGTAATTTATGAAGTTTGTTTTTAAGACAAATAATAAAGAATACTTAAAAAAGTAATAGTTATTAAAATTCTATTTAATTAATGAAATTTTTTTGAAACTCAAGCTCTATTTCCTGTTAAAAAAATCCAATTATTATAAAATTAATATGGAAGGAGAGAATTATGAATCAACAAAAAATAGGAAAATTTATTTTCAAATTAAGAAAAGAAAAAGGTTTAACGCAAGCAGAATTAGCAGAAAAATTAGGTGTTACTGACCGTTCAGTATCAAACTGGGAAAATGGTAAATGTATGCCTGATTTATCATTATTTATTCCTATATCTAAGGAATTTGGTATTACTGTAAATGACTTAATGAGTGGAGAAATTATTGATAAAAAAGACTATCAAGAAAAATTAGAATATAATTTTATGAATACTGTAGTTACAGTGAAAAAAGAAATTGTTAATCATTTTAAAAAAATAATACTAACAGCCATACTTTTATTTATCATTATTATTTTAGGTATTACTTCATTTTTATTAATGAATGAATATAAACAAAAACCAATATATCTAAAATATAATCAAATTGATTTTAAAATATGTGATTTTAGTGATGAATATTATAAAGTGAATATAAAAACTAATTTTGATGATTTAGGTATTCATATTAACCAAACAAAAAATTATACTGACAAAACCTTAATTATCAAAGTATACAGAACGAAAGAAGAAAATAAGAATAAAAATTTATTAAACGATTATGGTTATAGTAATCAATTATTAGAAAAAGGTATTGAAAAAATATATTATGATTCTAAATTAATTTGGACTAATTCAACGAAAGTTTCTAAATGTGAATAAATAAAGTAGAAAATACAATTATTGATGAACCGTTATACATAGTAAAATTGATTATGATATAATCTAATTATGAAAAACTACATATTTATTAGAAAGGAAATATCATGAAAAAGAATAAAAAAATAACTATCATATTTATAATATTCATTATAGTAATTTTATTAATTCCTAAAAAAACTATGCTTTGGGACGGTGGAACAGTTAAGTATAAATCCCTAATCTATGAAATCACAAAATATCATAGATTAGATAATAATTATAAAGGTGGTTATAATAATGGCTTAAAAATAAAACTATTTGGTATTACTATTTATAATAGTTTTAAAGAAAGTATTACGAAAGAAACAAATAGTGAAAACTTAAGTGCTTTTTATAATGATTCATTAACTAAAAATTATATCAACATAGAAAAATTAAATAGTGACTATGGAGTTGAACAGGCAATAAAAGATAATGCTGTAGTAGTAACTAACACAATTGCTAACTCTAATCTACTAAATGATTTCACAACAAGTATTAATACTAAAAAAAGAGCTTTTCTAAGGTTGGTACAAACAACAGTAGAAGGTGATTTAATTATTACAGATATTAAATACGAAATAGATAAGGTAATAGTTATTACAGATAACACAAGAGATAAGTTTTCAAGTGAAGAAAATAGAAAAATAACTTTGGAAACATATAAAAATATCGAAGAAGTATTAGATTTAGATAAGGATCCTGCTATTAGTAGTTTAATAGTATATAATGATAATAAAAAAGATAATAGAGTATTATTAACTAGAAATAGAATGATAAATTAGTGAGAAAAACAAGAATGAATTTGAGTTTTAGTAAAACTTTATAAATTTGTTGGAATTGCTAGCTAAAAACACTGTTCTTAATAAACAATAAAAAATTTTAAAACTATTTGTATTTATAGTTAAGATTTATAATGATTAGAAAAAATATAGAAACTCAAATAGATAGTAGTTATATATATTCGAACATGATATAATAATAGAAAAAAATTATCTAGGAGGAAACCATGAAAAAAGATAAATGGAAAATAATAATAACAAGCCTTTTAATAATTTTATTGCTAGTAACTAGTTATATAACATTAGAACCAACTAATCTTTATTTAAATCAAGACTTGAAGTACCAACAAGAATATATAATAGGAAAAGGAAATATAAAAGGAGAAGTAAATAAGGAATATTTTGAAAGCAAGGCAAAAGAATTTGAAATCGGTGCTAACAAATATGGTTATGCTGTATTTAAGAATCCTGAAAAAGCTTTTCGAAAATTAAAAAAAGATTATAAAAAAGGAATAAACTTGATTCAAAAAGAAAATCATTTACTTCCATTAACGAATTTCAATTATGAAAAATATAAAAACTACGGTTGGCAAGTAACAACAGGAACTAAGATAGAACAGGAACAAGCAAGATTTGTTTCTAGTTTCCTAGATATTTATGAAAACAGCTTTAAAAAGTAAGAAGCATCACTCAAATAGAGTAGATGTTTTTTTTCACCAAAAATTCACACTAATTCCATATTCCTTTCAATATAGTAAACTAGAATGTTAATTGAAAGGAGCAAGAAATGTATGAAAATGTATTTAAACGAGTAGAAGAAAAATACTTGTTAACAGAAGATGAATACAAAAACCTATTTTCAAAAATATCGAAATATTTAGAAAAAGATAAATATCATAAAGCAACGATCTGTAATATTTATTTTGATACAAATTATAGTGATTTAATTATTAATTCTCTAGAAAAACCAATCTTTAAAGAAAAAATTCGTCTAAGAAGTTACAGAGTTCCTAATTTAAATGATGAAGTATTCCTAGAAATTAAAGAAAAATATAAAGGAATTGTAGGAAAAAGAAGAATTAAATTAAAATTAAAAGATTTTTATAAGTACCAAGATAAACATATTTATAATTCTAATAACCAAATCATGAAAGAGATTAATTACTATTTTGAATATTATCATTTAGTACCTACTACTTATATAGCTTATGATCGTAAAAGTTATCGTGCTAGGAATGATGAGAATTTAAGAATTACGATTGATGCCAATCTAAGAAGTAGGAATAGTGATTTAAAATTAGAATTAGGCGATGCTGGTAAAAAGTATTTTGATGAAAATTATTACATTATGGAAATTAAAACCTTATCTTCTATGCCATTATGGTTAGTAAGAAGCTTATCAGAATTAAAAATTTACCCAACATCATTTTCTAAATATGGTAGCATATATCAAAAAAATAAATTAAAGAAGGAGGAATGTATGTATGCTTAATAGTATTTTTTCAGAAACAGCATCATCAGTTGAATTGTCATCAATTTTATTATGTTCAATCATATCTATTATTTTAGGAATAGTAATTGCCCTAACGCATAAACAAACATCTAAATATAATAAGAATTTTTTAGTAACTCTATCTATTTTACCTTTATTAGTCCAAACCATTATTATTATGGTAAATGGTAATTTAGGAACATCAGTCGCAATTATGGGGGCATTTAGTTTAGTAAGATTTAGAAGCTTACCAGGTACAAGTAAAGAAATATTAAGTGTTTTCTTTGCAATGACAGTAGCGGCAGTGGTATAATAAACACATCGTACAAAATATGGGGATTCGGTTTGTATAATCCCCCGATTTTCGGGATGAGAAAAGCACAGCGCGCGCCGTGCTGTTTTTTCACATCCTCGAAGACAGAGATTAGTATGCCAAATACCGCGCAGCATATACCGGACGCAGGAAAACACGATCGAGAATGACAGCAGCTTTCCCACAGTACAAAGGTAAAATTACACGGTGTTTTGGGAGGATAATGATGGAAGACGCATTTTTTTCGCAGCTGGACGGCAACGCAGTCCGCGAGCTGCTGCTGCGCACCGAGCTGCGGCATGCGGCGCTGTTCGCAGTGAGCGATACGCTGCGTATCGAGCGGTGCAGCGACGCGGCACAGCAGCTTTCCGGTCTGCACCCGATGGAGGAGCTGGATCCGTTCTTGAGCGGCAGCACACGGAATATACTGCTCCGGTGCATAAATACACAGTCTGCCTGCACCGCAGAGGAGGACATCGACGGAACGGTCTACACGGTCGAAATGATCCCGCACCGCGGCGGTGCACTGCTGGCGTATCTGCGGCGCGACCGTGCCGCCTATGACGGCAGCCTGCGGGTCATTCAGGACAAAAGCTCGCGTTATCTGGGTGCTTTGATGGCCGAGGCCGAGCAGGTGGAGGATCCTGCATTGGCAGACGGGCTGCGGCGGCAGTGTATGCGGCTGTACCGGCTGCTGACGCACTCGGATTTACTGCACGACCCGCTGCTGACCGAGCAGCTTTCTCTGCGGCGCTGCGACCTGTCAGCGCTCTGCCGCGACGCTGTGCAGCAGGCGGAGACGCATGCGCCTGCGGGCAGTGCAAAATTCATCGTACAGGTGCCGGAGCATGCAGACGCGCTCATTGACGCGAGACTGGTGCGTACCGCAATCTATAACCTGCTGACAAACGCGCTGCGCGCAACACCGGAGGACGGCGAAATCACGGTTTCGCTGACCGATACGCGGGATTTTGTGACGATTGCGGTTGCCGATACCGGTCCGGGACTGGATCCGGCGAAGTTCGATGACCTGCTTTCCGGCTGGCGGCGCACCACCTCGATAGACGATTACCGGGCGCTCGTACGCGGCGGCACACCGCTTGGTCTGGGTCTGCCGCTCGTCAATCAAATTGCGCAGGCGCACGGCGGACGGCTGCTGCTCACACAGAGAGAGGGCGGCGGCAGTGTGCTGCACCTGTGTCTGGCGCATTTGCCGCATACGCTCGAGGATGACCTGTTCCGTGCACCGACTATCATCGAGGACGGCTATACCGCCGAAGAAATTGAATTTTCCATCCTGGAATGAAATAAAACAGCCTCGGAGGCGTGGAGAAATCGCACTCTGAGGCTGTTCTCTTATGTGTTGTCGGGAGAGCTATACGAACCGCGGTAGACCTTAATGGACTTCGGCAGCCAATGCCCATCCGCAGGCTTCCGAATTTCGGTGATGGTGTACGTCAAACCGCGGTATTTGGCGTATACGATGGAGGTTTCGCCGTCGTACACGGCGATTTTCGTACCGTC
>ERZ826016.3306-NODE-3306-length-11243-cov-2.506525_pt1 | contig 11243 bp, 10 predicted proteins | sample MGYA00519872_ERZ826016 | MGnify/ENA primary metagenome ERZ826016 (study PRJEB31778, sample SAMEA3449218) | human gut metagenome | biome: human gut; feature: human-associated habitat; material: faeces | place: United Kingdom | collected 2010/2012 ... | reverse complement strand
GGGGAAGAAAACTATGACCTTGTATTAGAGGGAAGAGCTGATGGAATCCAGATCACTTCGGAATCAGAACGTGAGATTGATTATTCCAGTAATTTCAATTCCATGACAATTGAGGAGGATATGAAGGTTGTCATTGATGAGATTAAGGGTGTCTATCTGAAGCTAGAGCAGTTGGCAGAACCGGTCAGGGTCCATAAGGCACAGGCAATGTGTTATGCGTATATTTTTGCATTGCAGCATGGAATAGAACATATCGGCATTCAGATGACCTATGTAAATCTTGATACGGAGGAGATCAAATATTTTCACGAAGATTTTGCATTTTCAGCTTTAGAAGAATGGTTTGATGAGCTGATCAGGGCTTATAAGAAATGGTCAGATTTTCAGTATGCATGGCGGATCCTGCGGCAGGAATCCATACAGAAACTGCAGTTTCCATTTCCTTACCGGAAAGGGCAGAAGGAGCTCGCTGCCGGAGTGTACCGCACGATAAAACGGAAGAAGAATCTGTTTATCCAGGCGCCGACCGGAGTTGGAAAGACGATTTCCACTGTTTTTCCGGCGGTGAAAGCGGTGGGAGAAAATCTTGGAGACCGCATCTTTTATCTGACGGCAAAGACGATCACAGGAACGGTGGCACGGGAAGCGTTTGAATTATTGCGCAAGGGCGGATATCAGGCAAAGATTATCCAGATCACGGCAAAAGAAAAACTTTGTATGTGTGATGAGATGGAGTGTAATCCGGTACACTGTCCATATGCAAAAGGACATTATGACAGGGTAAACGATGCTGTTTTTCAGTTGCTTTTGCAGGAAGATGTCTTTTCCAGGGAAGTGTTGTTAGAGCAGGCAGAAAAGTATCAGGTCTGTCCGTTTGAAATGAGTCTGGACGTGGCATCCTGGGTGGATGATATTATCTGTGATTATAATTATGTGTTTGACCTGAAACGTTTTTTTGCAGAGGGAATCCGGGGAGATTATATTTTCCTTGTGGATGAGGCTCATAATCTGGTGGAGCGCAGCAGAGAGATGTACAGTGCGGAGATTTATAAGGAAGATTTTCTGGCGGTAAAGAAGATTGTAAAGCGTTACCGACCGGGACTTGAGCAGCAATTTAACCACTGTAACCGTATTTTGCTGGAATATAAAAGAGAGTGCGAAAAGTATAAGGTTTATGACAACATTGGAAATCTGATGTTTTACCTGATGAAGCTTGCGTCAGAACTGGATGAGTTTTTACAGCGCAGCACAGAGTTCCCGGAGCGGAAAGAAGTCAGTGAGTTTTATTTTGGTTTGCGCAATTTTATTAATATTTATGAGCGTGTGGATGAGCATTATGTGATTTATACAGAGCATATGGAAGATGAGCGCTTTAAGATGAAACTTTATTGCGTTGATCCTTCGCTGAATCTGCAGGAATGCATCGACAGAGGTAATTCGGCCATCTTTTTTTCGGCTACTTTTTTGCCAATCCAATATTATAAAAATCTGTTATCCACGAAGAAAGATAACTATGCGGTTTATGCGGAGACAGCCTTTTCGGAGGAGCAGAGTCTGTTACTTATGGGAAGCGACGTCAGCAGCCGGTATACAAGGAGAAACCAAAGTGAGTTTGAACGGATCGCACAATATATCCAAAAGACCGGACTTGCAAAAAAAGGAAATTATATGGTTTTCTTCCCATCTTATAAAATGATGCAGCAGGTCTATGAGGTATTTCAGGAACTGGATGAGGGTACTGTGGAGATTATCATTCAGGAGCCGGGAATGAACGAGGAAAAAAGAGAGGCATTTCTGGCTGAATTTTCGGCAGAGAGGAAAAAAACACTGATTGCATTTTGTGTGATGGGCGGAATTTTTGGTGAGGGGATCGATCTGAAAAAGGAGCAGCTGATCGGTGCGGTCATTGTCGGAACAGGACTTCCACAGATCAGTAACGAGCGGGAAATACTGATGGATTATTATGAAAAAAGAATGGGCGAAGGCTTCGATTATGCCTACCGTTATCCGGGGATGAATAAGGTATTGCAGGCTGCAGGGCGCGTGATCCGGACGATAGATGACGTGGGTGTGATCGAACTTTTGGATGAACGTTTTTTACAGAGTGATTACCGGAATCTGTTCCCAAAAGAGTGGGAGAAACGTCTGGTGTGTACTGTTGACAGCGTTGAATCATATCTGGAAAAATTCTGGGAAGAAAAACAATAAAATTGGAAAGGGCATATCAGTATCAGCTTCAGGAAAACTGCATGGATATTGATATGCCCTTTGTTTTATTTCAGGCAGGATCGCTTTGGTGTCTTAGCGGTAGTCGCCCATGTAGAATAATGCAATGGTACCAGGACCGGAATGTGCGCCGATAGTTGGTCCGATGTGATTGATCAAAAAGTTTTCAATGCCGAGTCTTTTTTTGATAAGCTCTGCAACGAATTGGGCATCCTCTAAGGAATCTCCGTGTGAAATGAACACGATGTCGTTTTTGTCACGCCATGCACCGATCTGTTTTTCCATACTGTCAACGAGGGCGATCAGTGATTTTTTCCGGCCGCGGACCTTGGAAAGCGGGATGAGGTGACCTTCGTTATCCACATGAAGGATCGGTTTCAGGTTGATCATGCTTCCGACTACAGCAGCGGTTTTGGATACACGTCCGCCACGGTAAAGATGGAAAAGGTCATCTACAGTAAAGTTATGCACGACATGCAGTTTATTTTCCTCTAACCATGCAGCAATCTCGTCAATACTTTTTCCCTCATCTTTCATCATGACTGCCTTGTGAACAAAAAGTCCTTCGCCCATGCTGGCACAGAGAGAGTCGATCACGATGATTTTATTGTCGGGATATTTCTCAGCAAGGTTCATGGCAGCCAGACGGCAGCTATTATAGGTACCACTCAGACCGGAAGAAAATGCAATGTGCAGGATGTCAACGTCCTGTGTTCGGATAATATTTTCAAAAAGATTTTCCGCTTCCTCAGGATTTGCCTGTGAGGTCGTTGGAAGAGAACCATTGCGCATCATGGCATAGAATTCTTTTTCCGAAAGGGAATGTTCCCAGGTGTAAGTCTGGTTTTCAATCGTATATGGAAGAGACATCATGCCGAGATGATGTTCGTTGACATAACTTGCAGGAAGATCCGTCGTGGTGTCTGTTGTTATAATAAAGTCTTTCATAAAGCCGTTCATAAAGCCTCCTTGTTTTGCGATTATCTGATACCATTATATAAGATTCTATGGAGAAAGAAAAGAAAATCATACAAATTCTAAAATATTTATAAATTTCCAAAAGATAGTTTACTTTTTGAAAAAAAGAAAGTATGATAATCACATCTTTTTTATCAAATAAGTGTTAGTTATCGAGGAATATCCCTGCAGATTTTTAGGAGGCAGGAATTTTGAGCAAGCAGAAGATAATTGGCATTTTTGGCTGTGAACAGACGGATTTATGTATCTATCTGGCCAGCATCTTAGAGAATATGAAGAACAGTGTTCTCGTCATTGACAATTCATTTGAGCAGAAAATGCGATTTTGCATCCCAAGACCAAATGAAAAAATGAATATGATCACTTATAAAAATGTGGATTACACAGCGCTTTGTGAGCGCAGTCTGTGGAAAACAGAAGGTTATGACTATGTCATTGTAAATTTAGGCAGTTGGCCGGATGAGAAAAGTGTCACGGATTGTGATGAATTGATCTGTGCGCTGAATTGTGAGAAGTGCGAGATTGAAAAGTACCGGGAATTTATTTTACATATCGAACATCCGGTCAGTGTTTTATTCCGGGATTTTTGCAAAAGTTATATGAGTGCAGGAGGAATCAGAAAACTTTTTGTGGATGAAAACTGTTTTGTATTAGAACAGTTGTTTTTGCCATTTTCTGAGGCTGACGAGTGCAGCAGGCTGATGATGCAGTTTGAGGGATACCGGAATTTTGCAAATTTATCAAAGGAGTTTGAAAAGGTATTATTCCATTTGTGCAGGAATATTTCAGAGCAGGATTATAAAGAGGTTTTGATGGGCGTCCGCCGTGCAAAAAGGGGGGAATGCTTTTGAAAATCGTATTCTGGAGTGAGGAAGCGGCGTGTGGAACAACATCGAATATGATCGCAACGGCAAGCATGATCGTTGCGAGACATGACTGCCGCGTAGCGATGCTTTCAGCGGAAAAGAATGCGCATGATCTTGCCGGAAATTTTTCCAGACCGGATTCTGTGACTGTGAATGAAGACTGTGCTTACTACGCATTAGAAGGGTTGGATTATCTGTTGATGGCTGGAAAATACGGTAATCTTACGGAACATCATTTAGAGGAGGCTTTACAGTCTGTTGTAGATGGAAAACTTTTCTGCATTCCGCAAGGGAAACGGATGCTCTGCGATTTTTATCCGAAGGAGACAAGAAACATTTTAAACCAGGTGATCCGTTTGCTGGATGAAAGTATGGATTTTTCGTTTATTGACTGTGGAAGTGAAAGAAATGACTGGACAAAAGAGCAGATGAAGCAGGCAGATCTTATTGTTGTCAATTTCAGTCAGACATCCCAGGGGTTAGATCATTTTTTTTCAGAGCATGCAGATGTTTCGGAGAAGGTGGTGTATCTGATCGGAAGTTATCAGAAAGATGCTGTCTATAATAAGAAAAATATCCACAGAATCTATCGGATTGCACCGGAGAAACTTGGTGTAGTTCCCTATAATCCTGAGTTTGAGATGGCATGCCGGGAGGGAAAATTAGACAGGTATATCCGTGGCAGGAGACTGTTACTTCCGACAGATATGAGGGAAAATTTTTTCACAGAGTTAGAGCATACCGTGCAGATGATCCTGGAGCGGTCTGATAAGAGGGGAGGCGGGCAGGTTGTCAGTGGAAGAGACAGGCAGTCTGGAATTGTTTGAAGGAAAACAGCAGGAGATCACAAGACAGGAACTTGTGGAGCGGGTGAGTGAACATGTGAACCGTATCCTGCGGAGAAATCTTTATGAATTAAAACTGGACGAAAAACAGACCTTCCGGCTTTTAAGGCAGAAGGAAGAACTCCGCAGATATTTAAAAGAAGCCGGAACCGGAAATTTACAGGTAAAAGAGTATTTGATTTCTTTTATTCAGGAATTTCTGTTAAACGGAATGAAGATGGATGAAGAGATGATAAAGCATACATTTTTCTTTTCGGAAAAAGGCAGCAGGCAGGCGGCGGTCAGATTTGATATTCTGCTGTTTCTGTATAAAGAACAGTATGGCAGCGGAGCAATGGAAAAACTGATCGAGGAACACGGCTTATTGTCAGGAACGGAAAATGTGATCACGGAGGAGCAGATTGAGCATGTTTATGGAGTCTGCGGAAGAAAATTGAAGTTCATTGAGCAGATCGAGCTTTTGAGCAGGAAGATTTATGCTTACTATAAAGGGCTTGGTGCAATCGATGAGCTACGCGACATGAAGATCGACGGTGTTTCCGGCGGTGTGTCCGGAAAAGAGGGGACGTATCACAGTGCATGGATTTTTTATCATGGAAGAAGTGTCTGGCTGCCGTTTCTGGATTTTGAGCGGGAGGAAGAGATGGAGCGGATTTCCAGAAATCTTTGCAGATATCATCAGCCGGGAGAAATTTCACGAAAGAAAGGATATCTCGTTCATGAGATGGCAGATCATGCCAGAGTTGTAGTTGCCAGACCGGATTTTGCGGAGAACTGGATGTTTTTTATCCGTAAACTCGACAATATCCCGGAAGTCTCGTTACAGCAGCTTGTGACAGGCGGACATGCAGAAATCCCGGTCGAACTTTTAAAATGGCTCATGAAGGGCTGTCAGGTGACGGCGGTCACCGGAATGCAGGGCTGTGGTAAGACAACATTGCTCACTGCGATGGTCGGAGAGATCCCGGAGGAATATACCATTCGTGTGTTAGAACTGGCATTTGAACTGCATTTGAGGGAGCGCTATCAAAACAGAAATATTGTGACGTTCCGCGAAACGGCGGGGATGATGGAACACGGTGGAATTGGCGGACAGGAGGCTCTGGAAGTACAGAAAAAAACAGACGGAGCCGTGAGCATTATCGGAGAGGTTGTCAGTGCAAAAGTGGCGTCATGGATGATCGAGAGCGGACAGACAGGTTCTCTGTTTACGATTTTTACGCACCATGCAAAAAGTACGAGAAGTCTTCTGCTGTCACTTCGGAACAGTCTGTTGAAGGAGGGCAGTTTTCAGTCGGAGAGAGTTGCATTAGAACAGGTGACGGAAGTGGTACGTTTTGATGTGCACCTGCACATGAGCAGAGAGGGACAGCGCTATATCGAGAGGATCAGCGAGATCGTGCCTGACACGGAAAGTCCGGAGGGATACCGGATCGTGGAACTTGTACGGTTTGACGGGGAACGGTATGTGAAGCTACATACCATCAGCGAGACGACACGGTCAGAAATGGTGAAATGGCTGACGAAGGAAGAGAAGGAGGCATTTTTCAATGTGGATATTTGAGGGCATTTTGTATGTCATTCTTCTGCTTGTATTTATCCGGTATGACCGAAAAAAGCGGCTTTGGATAAAGACGGTCTCACAGGAGGAGAAGTTCGAACATTATCTGTCAGAGTTATCGGCCACTTACGGAAAACAGAAAAATATTGAGGAGGCAGTGGCAGAAGTGGAGGAGTCACATACGGTCACACTTCCCACAGAACATTCCTATGTGCGTATCTATGGCGCAATGTGTGCGGTCATCCGGGAGGATGGAGATATACTTTCGGATGGATATTCTGTCTTTCAGAGAAATCTGCAGTATCTGAAAGAAGAAATACGCGAAAATCTCCTGCTCTGCAAGTCGAAAATGCATGGTTTTACAGGGCTTGATGTTCTTTCCGTCCTTCCGGTCTGCTTCCTGCCGGTTGTGAGGCTCTGGGCGATCCAGGTTTCAGAGGGGCTGTCCGCTTATTATTATGGCAGCTATGGAATGTTGACAACAGTGCTCCTGTTCGCGGCAACGATTGGAATTTATGGACTTATCCTATGGCTGTTTCTGCCGGATGAGGAACAAAAAGACCGGTACCGGCTGGAAAAGTGGCTGTTACAGTTTCCATGGATGGCATATTTACTGGATGTCTATGTCAGCCGGCATTATACAAAATGTCTGAAGAAAAATGAACAGATCAAACAGTTGCAGGGATTTGGAAATGTCCGGGCTTTTCTGATGAAAAAAGTCTGCTTTTTTGCAGCGGCATTGCTTGGAAGCGTATTGTTTCTCACGGTGTATCAGAATGCAGAGCGTTCCCAGATTCTGACACAGATAAAAATTCCGTCTTATCAGCTTATGATGATGCCGGAGAGAGCCAGGGAGCAGGTAAAGAGACAATATCAGGAGCTGGCAGCACAAATGGCAACTGAGGGTTTGAAAATGGATCAGGAGGCATTTCAGGAGCATCTGGAACAGTCTGTAGTCTGGGAGGAGTTAAAACAGGAACTTTCTTTAACAGATAATATGCAGGGGACGGAAGAAATTGCGGAGGCACTTTTTTTACAGGTGCGGGCATATCATGAGATCCGGATTGTCTGGTATCACATTTTATTTATCGCTGTGGTATCAATTCTGGCGTTTCAGATCCCGGAAATTTTTCTGGTGGCAGATCAGTGGAAATCAAGAGAAAAAAGGATGAGTGAATGTCTGAGACTGCAGACGGTAGTGCTTTTGCTCATTCATTATGAGAAGACAACGGTGGAAGAAATTTTATCCCAGATGGAGAATTTTGCAGTTCTCTTTCAAAGCCAGATGGCAGAAGCAGTGGATCATTTTTCTTATGACCGGATCAGATCACTTCAAAAATTAAAACAGGAGATCCCGGATGAACCGGTACAGAGAATCTGTGATGCACTGGAGTTTTGCGAGGAACTGCCTGTGGAGGAAGCGTTTTTAAACCTTGAAGACGAACGCGAATATTTTTTGAAGAAGAATATGGAAGAGCGGAAGAATTATCAGGGAGAATGCATTGCACTGGCAAAAATGGCAGCGTATCTGCCGATGTTTTTACTCATTATATTAAAGCTGGTCGTGCCGTTTGTGGCGGAGGGATTAAGCGAACTTCATGCATACAGCCAGAGCATGACGGGATTTTTTTAGGGAAAAGTGTTATACGAAAATAAATGAAATTAAAATGAAAAAGGAAGGTATCGATCATGGAAAATAGTTTAAAAGGATTAATGCTTGCAGCAGGAATTATCATTACCTGCATTATTATCAGTCTCGGATTTTATATTGCAAGAGAGGCGAGAGATACTGCCTCGGAGGGAACTGGGCAGATCAATCAGCTGCAGGCGGAGTTTACGGATGCGTCCAAAACAATGTATGACGGCACGGAAGTGTCAGGAAGCGAAGTGCTGAATGTCATTCGGAAATTCAGTGATGAGACAATGGGAATTCTTGTACAGACGAATAAAAATAAAACGTACTACAATTATAATTTTGACGTGGATAAGGGGGAGCTGGGAAAAGCGTTAGATAACAGCTACAAAAATGCGCAGGATGTGGCAAGTGACAAGTATATCAATCCGACTGCACGCTTTCAGGGCAGTATCGTAAAGGATGTGAATGGCACGATCATCGGGATCGTGTTCGCACAGGTATAGTACGCAGTGTATCCGGAGAGTACAAAAAGACAGGAGGCCAGCAATGGAAGAAGGATTGCAGGGGTTGTTGATGGGAGCTGTGCTTGTGATGTTTCTGATTGCAATGGAGTCAGCCTTGCAGGTGGTGGACAGCAGTGAAGCGTTGGAACAGACGGTGGAAGAGCGGATGATGGAGCAGAGAACGATTACAGTACAGAGAATTTCAGAAAAAGAGAGTGATGTGTTTGGATGGATGAAATATTTGGAAGAGTGACTGCGATTTTATTTGCAGCAGCGGTGTTTATGGGGATGCCGCTTTTGTACATGAGTGAGCGGGCAAAATCAGCAGAACAGATGTATCTTTTGACGGTCAATACAGAGTTTGTGGACAGCATTTGCAATACCGGTTTTTTGACGATGGAAATGTATCAGCAGTTTTATAAAGAAATATCTGCCGCTTCAGGTATTTATGAGGTGCATATGTATCGGGAGCAGAAAGACATTGTACTGGAGCAGGGAGACTATTCCTATGAGAGTATTTTCTTTGATGAAAAAGATATGTTAGCCGAACTGGAGAAAAATCGTGTGTATGAGTTTGAACGTGGGGATTATCTGAAAGTGGCGATCATAAAGAAGAAGGGATGGATGGATTTCGTGGGAAACAGGGATTCTTCGGTCAATGTTTTATATGGAGGCACAGTACGGTATGAAGATTTCTAACTGGTGTATCTTATTTTCGGTACTTTTCTGTGGCATGATATTGTATACAGATCTGCGATGGAGGCACAGTATACCATGGAGGAGTACAACCGGATTTTTGACCGGGCAGCAGAGGATGCGCTGACTGATCAGCTGCAGGAGGAGTACTGGGATGGCAGCCTGAAAATAGATGAAGAGAAAGTACAGAACCGATTTTTTGAGCAGACTGCCTATGTGCTGGATCTGACAGGAGAGACAGAAAAGGAAAACTTAAAGGAACTTGTTCTTTTGCGAAAACTGGTAAATGAGAAGGGGAAAAGTTTATCCGTGGAGGAGAGCAGGAAAATTCAGACGCAGATGGAGAATATCACAAATCAAAGGTCAAAGCTTACTGATATGGCATATCTGATGCTGTTCCCGGAAGCGGAACATGAGGAATGGGCACAGAATCTGAAAAATCATGGATTTTACACTTTTCTGGAAATGCCGGATACCGAGCGGTATCCATGGACGAAAATGTTTGATCTCGATGAGATACGTTATGCGCTTAGTGGGGCAGAACTTGTAAAAAAGGAAGAGGACTAAGCCTCTTCCTTTGGTTCAGGTTTTTTGATGTATATTTTTTCAATACGGTTTTTATCCATCTGTTCCACACGGAGCAGTACATCATCATCTGTAATAATGATCTCATTTTTTTCCGGAAGATGATCTAATAAGCCGATCAGGTAACCGCCGATGGTGTCATAATCGTCGGATTCAAAATCAAGATCAAGCTTTTCACACAAATCTTCCAGATTTGTAGAACCGAGGACAAGATATTCCCGGTCGCTTAGTTTTACGATCGGATCTTCCTCATCGGTATCGTACTCATCACGGATTTCACCCACGATCTCTTCTAAGAGATCTTCGAGAGTGATAAGCCCGGCAGTAGCACCATACTCATCAAGGACGATGGCAAGGGAAATGGAAGATTTACGCATTTCCATAAAAAGCTCTGCGGTATTTTTATGCTCATATGTAAAATATGGTTCCCGCATAATGTCCTGGATAGAGAAATGTTCCCGGTCTTTATAAAGCAGCAGATCCTTCATATTGATGATACCGATGGCATTATCGGTAGTGTCTTTGTAAACCGGAAGACGTGTAAATTTGTCTTCTTTGAATATTTCAATCAGTTCATCGTAAGTGCAGTTGATATTTGCAAATGTCATATCAATTCGTGGTACCATGACCTCTTTTGCCTGGGCATCACCGAAATCGAATACGTTATTGATCATCTCGTGTTCTTCGGACTCAATAACGCCGGTTTCTTTTCCGACATCGACAATGGTTCGCAGTTCTTCTTCGGTCATGGCTTTGTCTTGCATTCGGATCAATACGCAGAAGGAATAAGAATGCAATGGAAAGTTTATTTAAAATAAAAATGACCGGAGTGAGAAGTTTCATCAGCCAGTAAATGATGTTGCAATAGGAAAGAGATATTTTTTCTGCATTAATGGCTGCAATTGTTTTTGGAGAAATTTCCCCGAAAATCAAAATCAACAGTGTCAGAATACCGGTTGCGATTCCGGCACCGGCGTTGCCGAAGATACGGAGGGCAAGTGCTGTAGCCAGGGAAGATGCCGTCAGGTTGACAACATTATTACCAATCAGGATTGCACTCAGCATTTTCGCAGAATCATCGGTGACCTGAAGTACGCATGCCGCACGGGAATTCCCGTCTTCTGCGAGAGAGCGCATACGGATCCGGTTTACGGTCGTAAGTGCAGTCTCCGCAGAAGAAAAAAATGCGGAAAGTAAAAGCAGAATGATTAAAATAATAATCTGAAATATGGAACCCGAGTCCAAAAATATTCACCTCATCTAATAAACTATGATTAAGAAGCGGAAACTATTCTTCGATACTGTAGTTTGGCGCTTCCTTTGTAATGTGAATGTCATGTGGATGAC
>ERZ826016.3301-NODE-3301-length-11252-cov-2.997946_pt1 | contig 11252 bp, 10 predicted proteins | sample MGYA00519872_ERZ826016 | MGnify/ENA primary metagenome ERZ826016 (study PRJEB31778, sample SAMEA3449218) | human gut metagenome | biome: human gut; feature: human-associated habitat; material: faeces | place: United Kingdom | collected 2010/2012 ... | reverse complement strand
TAGCTAAAAAAATATTAGAAGCTTATGATATATCTTATGTATTTTTTAAAGATGTAATTGGTCTTGATGAGGATGCGTCAAAAAGAGAGGCAGAAAAATTAAAATTAACAATGGAGGATAATACTATAAATAATTTGGCAAAATATGTACATAAGGTATTAAATTTAAGTAATTTGAATTGTGATTACGATATATCGAAAGAAAGATGCCGAATATGTAAAAGAAGAACTAAAAAACCTAGTACAGAGGTTGGAAAATAAATTTAAACATTAAAAAGGAGTAAAATTATGAGCAAAGAGCTTTTAGAAATAAATGATTTATATGTAAATGCAGGTGAAAAAGAGATTTTAAAAGGAATAAATTTAAAAATTAATAATATAAATGAGAAGTAAATTTAATTTAATTTCTTTATAAATATTATTTGTTGATATTTTAATAATTTAAATAATACGTTATAGATTAAATGTTAGATTCCAATTTACCAATATTCATTTCTGTTGCGGAATCCGGAAGCTTTTCGCAAGCAGGGCTACATCTTGGAAAAAGTCCTCAGGCCGTCTTTAAACAAATCACAACTTTTGAGGAAAGACTTGGAGTTAAGCTATTTGATAGAAGTCCTGCAGGCATGCGATTAACTCCGGCAGGAAAATCCATCTATAAAGACGCTAAGTACCTTTTATCTTTTTCTAAAGAGTCCATTAAAAGAGCAAAAAAAATTGAAAAAAACGAAGGAAATCTTGTCCGAATTGCTTTATCTCCTCTAACACCTACTAAATTTTTAGGACAAGTTTGGCCAATCGCTTCTAAGCAATATCCGGAGTTAAGAATTCAGCTTGTGCCTTTTGAAAATGAAAAAGTCGTTGTTTGGAACATGCTGACACACTTAGGAAACGAGGGCCAAGTCGACATTGTCGTCGCTACTTACGATGAGGACTTTTTAGCGAAAAGAAACTGTAGTGCACTAAAACTAAGAGACCTACAACTCAGTATCTGTATGTCTTCAAACCATCGGCTTGCTCAAAAAGAAAAAATATCAATCGATGAAGTGGTTCAGGCTACAAGTTATCGGGGGGGGGTATAAACTCTTATTAAGATCTGATGACTGGATGCGAGGCTACGACAAAGTTAAAGAAATTTTTATCCATGACGAAAGGATTGAAAAGGAATACTATGATTTTTTAACGATGGATGTTCTGAATCGTTGTGGAAGTTCAAATTATTTCCTTCTCGCAACCGAATCCTGGGTATTCTCACACCCCTTAATCAAAGCCGTCCCTTTAGACATCAACGAAACACTGCCTTTTGGTGTTATCCATTCAAAAAAGCCTTCCGAACAAGTAAAAAAATTCTTAAGAATCGTTGATTTTGTCAATTTGGAGTACAAAAATTTCCTGCTTTGGTAAAGGAACTGGGTGAACTTTTAAGAATCAAAAGCAGCTGCCCTTTTCTTAAAAAACCGGGCAGCTGTCTCCTAATCAATCATCGACGAGCCTTAATCTTCTTCGAAACAAACCACGTAAAGAAGACTGGAATAAAGAAAGTTGTGATGAACGTGGCTGCCAGCATGCCGCCCAAAACACCTGTACCCATGGACTGACGAGCTGCGGCACCCGCGCCGGTCGCTGTTGCGAGCGGAATAACGCCCAAAATAAATGCCATTGAGGTCATCACAATGGGACGAAGACGCAGTTTTGCTGCCTCAAGCGCTGCCTGTCTGGCTTCCGTCCCTTCTTCCATTTTCTGGGCCGCAAACTCCACAATCAAAATGGCGTTCTTAGCCGTCAAACCGATCAACACTAACAAGCCGATCTGGAAGTAAATATCGTTCGAGAAGCCGCGGAAATACGTCGCTACAAGTGCGCCCAATACCGAGTAAGGCACAGCCATCACAACGGCAATCGGAAGCGACCAGCGTTCGAACTGTGCGGCCAGAATCAGGAACACGATAATCAGACCGAAAGCAAATGCAGCAGCAGACGAACTTCCGATACGTTTTTCATGGAAGGCTTGACCCGTCCAATCCACGTAGTAGCCGCTAGGCAGATACTGGCTCTCGGCGTCCACGGCGCGAATAACGTCGCCGGTGGAATAGCCTTGCGCGGCATTCACGTTCATAGACGCAGCCAGGAAGCCGTTTTCGCGCTTCAGGGATTCCGGACCGGAAGTACGTTCCACATGGGCCAATGTGGAGAGCGGTACCATCTTGCCGGTATCCGAACGAACGTACAGCTCGCCTAAGGATTCCGGTGTCATGCGGTACGGCGCATCGGCTTGAATAATCACGCGGAAGATTTTTCCGATGCGTGTAAAGTCATTGACGTACTTACCACCCATAAAGTATCCGAGCGTGTCATAGACGTCTGAAATCGCGACGCCCATCGCCAGAGCCTTCGCCTCATCAACCGTAAGATAAAGCTGAGGAGCATCAGCCTGAATCATCGAACGAGCAGAGCTGATTTCAGGTTTCGAGACCAAACGCTGACGGAAATCTTCGGCCACCTGCTGCAGTTCAAGCGGGTTATCCGATTCTCTGGATTGAATATAGAAGTCCAATCCGCCCGCACGACCTAAGCCTCGAATTGGCGCAGGGTTCACGGCTTGGCCTACTGCATCTGTACGGGCGTTCACCAAGGTCTGAAGCTGACGGCGAACCGTCTCAGCACTGCGGGTTCTCTGATCCCAGGGCTTTAGCTGAACAATCAAGGAAGCGGCATTGGATTTCGTATCGTTAGCGATCGTATCGTTAGCCACAAGAGCTGTAACGTTCTCAACCTCAGGTATCTTGCGAATCTCTCGGCTTAAGTCTGTCACCACCACACCGGTTCGGTTCAATGTCGCGCCTTCCGGCAGCTGGATCGCAACACGCAGAATGCCTTGGTCTTCGCGAGGAACGAAAGACGTCGGAACGATCTGAAGGAATTCCCAGCATCCGACAGTGACGGCGACGAGAATCGCGGCTGTAAACCAGCGATGACGAAGATTAAAGGACACACCTTTGATGTAGTTCAGTTTGAAACGCTCAAAGCCGTCGTTAAAGAGCTGAAAGATCTTGAATGGTTTGCTCTTATGTCTGAGCAAAATCGCGCACAAGGCCGGTGTCAGCGTCAGAGCTACGAAACCGGATAACACCACGGAAACACCGATGGTTACAGCGAACTGACGATACAGCTCGCCGGCAATACCGCCTAAGAACGCTACCGGCGTAAATACCGTACTCAGCACCAGCACAATGGCAACCAAAGCTCCCGCCACTTCCTTCATGGCTTTCTGAGAGGCTTGGAACGCGTTGAGCTTTTCCGTCTCCATAATACGTTCGACGTTTTCCAGCACTACAATCGCATCGTCCACCACGATACCGATAGCCAGCGTCATCGCAAAAAGCGTCAGCGTATTCAGCGAGAAATTCAGCGCCCACAAACCGGCCAATGTACCAATCAGTGAAACAGGCACGGCAAGCATCGGGATCAGCGTCGCGCGCCAATTCTGCAGGAAGAGATATACGACCAACAGCACAAGGAGACCGGCTTCCAGCAAAGTCTGCACAACCTCATTCAAAGCGGCCTCAACGAATCTTGAGTTATCGTCCGTAATCACATAGGCGATGTCGTCTGGGAAGTTCTTTGAGAGCTCCTGAAGACGCTTTCTGACATCCACCGCTGTCTGCATCGCGTTAGCGCCCGTCTGCAGGTAAACAGCAAACGTAACGCTCGGAACATCGTTTAATTGGTTGTATGCCTCATAACTGCGATTTCCGACTTCGACACGGGCAATGTCGTGAATGCGAACAATGCCGTCAGCGCCTCGTGAACGGACCGTGATATTGCCGAACTCCTCCGGCGTCAGCAATTGGCCTTTTGTGCGGATTGTGTAAACCAGCTGCTGATCGTCCGTCGTCGGAGAAGTGCCGACCTTGCCGGCGGCGTACTGATGGTTCTGTTCTTCGATCGCTTTACGAACATCGATCGCCGTAATGCCGAGCTGAGCCATTTTTTTCGGGTTCAGCCAGATACGCATTGCGCTTTGTGCGTTACCGAACACGTCTGCGTCACCGACGCCGGGAACGCGTTTGATCGCATCCACCACGTTGAGGTTCACATAGTCGGCCAGCTGAATCGGCTTTAACGTACCGTTCGGAGAATAAAACGGCACAATCATCAGTGTTTCTTCACTGCGCTTACGGACGTTCACACCGTTCTGGCGAACGCTCTCGGGAAGTCGTCTTTCAGCAGAACGCACGCGGTTGTTGATTTCCAGCATCGCGTCATTCGGATTGGTACCGACTTCAAAAGTACAGGTAATACGAACCACTCCGTTTGAACGAATAGAGGTTTCGTAATAAAGCAGACCTTCAACGCCCGAGAGCTGATCCTCAATCGGAGCTGCTACGGTCTTAGCCAGAGTCTGAGCGTCTGCGCCTTCATAAGAAGTCGAGACGAATACAACCGGCGGCGTGATATCAGGGTACTGGCCCATCGGCAGGACACGTCCTGCGAGCAGACCCGCAATCACGATCAAAATCGACATGACAGATGCGAAAATCGGCCGCCGAATACAGAATTGAGAAAGCATTTCGGTTCACCTATCGCAAGTTATTTTTCAGTCGGCTTTGAAGCGGTTTTCTTGTCTTGGTTTAAGGCCACCTTGGCCTTGTCTCTGAGTTTCTGGATCTGATCAATGATCACAAGATCTCCGGATTTAAGGCCGGAGGTGATAATCCAATCTTTGCCTGACCAGCGACCCACCGTCACAGACTGAGCCCTCGCGACACCGTCTTTGTATAAATAGACGCTGTAAGTTCCGTCGGGCAGCTGGCGCACCGCTGATTGAGGAATCAGATAAACGCCCTTTTGCGTTCCGAGCGTTAAACGAATCGTGACGTATTGTCCCGGAAGAAGCTCAGAAGAACGTTCGATCTCGACACTCAGCGAACGAGTTCCTGTCTGAGGATCGATTTGAGTGGCGGCAAAGTTGATGCGTGCAGGAACTTCTACGCCGGTTTTCTCATGCACGACCTTCACAGGAGAGTCTTCAGTAATCGTAAAGCCGTGGAGATCGTTATCGCTTAGAGAAAAGCGGGCTTTGAGCTGGTCGTCCTGAGTAATGTCGGTTAAGGCCGAATTGTTGGCCGTTACCAGTGTTCCGGGATTGATTAAAGACCTTCCGGCGATTCCACTCACAGGAGCTTTGACGGAAGTGTAATCAAGCTGAATTTTGGTCTGCAGTGCTTTAGCTTTTGCTGCCGCCAGGTTTGCCTTACAAGATTCCAGGGTGCTAATGCGGTCGGAATATTCTTTCTCGCTGACCGCATTGACCTTGCGCAAAGATGCGAATCGCTTAGCTTCCCGTTCTGCCTGACGCAGTTCTACCTGTGCCTGAACAACCGAGGCTTCCGCGCTCTGATTGGCAGCATCAAAGGGCGCAGGATCAATCGTAAACAACACATCGCCCTGCTTTACGTTTTGTCCTTCTGCATAGTGTCGCTGCAGCACGGGACCGGTCACCTGAGGGTAAACAATCACCGCTTTTGAGCCTTCCGTCTGTCCGAAGACTTCGGCCACGTATGGCTGAGTCGTGGGCTCGGCTTTGAGCGTCGTTACTTTAACGGCTTGAACATTCTTCTTGGATGCTTCTTTATCGTTACATGCGGTTAAACAGGATATGAGGCCTAAAACGCATATAAGGCTGAGGGTTGTTCGTTTCAGCATGATGTGTTTGTATTTTTTTTCGTCGACAAATGTGAGAATACCTCAAACAAAGGCCTCCGCATAAGCAAAATCATGCGTCACGGTATTTGTCCTAAAGTCTACAAAAACGGAAAAGTTGCCTAAACCTTGCTCTTGAGCCGGAAATCGATCAACAACGGCTTTAGACATTTAGCGCGCTACTTTACCCATAATTAGGCTATTCTGAATCTAATTTAAACTGCAATCCTTTTTCACAATATTTAACGTCAAAGATAAAAAAATCCCGACTTCAACGCTTTGATCAAAATCGGGATGGTATTGCTAACTTGGAGACGAATTACTTGAAGAGCTTGCCGAGCTTTTCGAAGAAACTTTTTCTTTCCGGCGCGTGATGATCTTTCTTGCTGTGATTGATCGACGCATCGAACTGTCTCAGGATGTCCTTCTGTTCAGTCGTCATATTTACCGGAATCTCCACAGTGGTATGAACGTACAGGTCGCCCTTCTCAGCATTGCGAACACTACGGATGCCGTGGCCTCTCAAGCGGAAGGTCTTTCCGGACTGAGTCCCCTCGGGAATGCGCAATGTGGCTTTGCCCGTTAACGTCGGGACTTCGAGTTCACCTCCGAGCGCCGCCGTCACAAAACTCATGGGCATCTCCATGTGCAGATCCTGCCCGTCACGTTCAAAGATGTCATGGGGCTTGATGCGAATGCGAATGTAAAGATCGCCTGCGGGGCCGCCGTTTTGTCCGGGCGATCCGCGGTCGGGAATACGCATACGGTTGCCGTCATCCACACCGGCGGGAATCGTAATCTCGAGTTCTTTCTTCTCTTCCTGCATACCGGTGCCGTGGCACTTGTGGCAGGGATGAGGAATGTACTTGCCGGTTCCGTGGCAGCGCGGACAGGTCTGCTGAATCTGGAAGAAGCCGGCGCCGGCGCGGACATAACCGCTGCCGTGACAGGTCGGGCAGGTTTCTACCTTCGTGCCCTTTTCTGCACCGGATCCGCCGCAGGCTGTGCACTTGCTCCAGGAGGGAACCTTAATCTTTGTCTTGTAGCCTTCTGCGGCTTGTTCAAGCGTGATATCGAGGTCATAAATCAGATCTTCACCGCGGAACATCTGCTTATTCTGTCCGGAGCTGCGGGCGTGTCCTCCGCCGAAAATCTCGGAGAAAATATCGCCCATGTCGCCGAACTGAGAAGCATCAAAACCTCCGAACCCCCCGAATCCGCCGGCACCGGGGCCTCCGGCTCCGCCGTTGAACGCAGAACGGCCGTAACGGTCATAAGCCGCGCGCTTCTGCTCATCCTTCAGCACTTCATAGGCTTCGCCTACTTGTTTGAATTTTTCTTCGGCATGCTTGTCCCCTTTATTGCGGTCAGGGTGATACTTCATCGCCATACGGCGATAACCTTTCTTAATCTCTTCCTGAGTAGCAGTACGGGAGACTCCCAGTACCTCGTAATAATCAAAATCTACTTCGTCAGCCATTCTTTACGGAATTCGGTTATAGGGTAAAAACCCTTATTTTCGTCTCTTTATCTACGCCATGAGGCCGCAACCTTACGGAAGCGGCCTCATTGTCGTTAGCTACAGTCTAACAAGTTTCAGAATTAGACTTCTTTGAAGTCGGCATCGACGACATCGTCATCTTTCTTCTGAGACTTCGGAGCTTCCTGCTGAGCACCCGCCTGTGCCTGCTGCTGATTCAGCTTTTCGCCGATCTTCTGAGCAGCAGTCATCAAAGCGTCAGTACGTTTTGTGATCAGATCCTTGTCTTCGCCCTTAACGGCTTCTTCAAGGTCGTTAATCGCTGTTTCGCAGGCAGCGCGGTCAGCGCCGTCAACCTTTTCACCGAGGTCCTTCAGGGTCTTACGAACCTGATGGATGCTGGATTCGGCTGTGTTGCGAGCCTGCGCCAGTTCGGCACGGCGGCGGTCTTCTTCCTTGTTGGCTTCAGCATCAGCAACCATTCTTTCTACGTCGGCGTCGCTCAAACCGGAGTTAGCCTTAATCGTGATCTGGTTTTCCTTGCCTGTTGCCTTGTCCTTAGCAGAAACATGGAGAATACCGTTGGCGTCGATATCGAATGTCACTTCGATCTGCGGCAGTCCTCTCGGAGCCGGAGCGATGCCTTCAAGGTTGAATTCGCCAAGCAGTTTGTTGTCAGCTGCCATTTCACGCTCACCCTGATAAACCTTAATGGTTACGGCAGGCTGATTGTCTTCGGCAGTAGAGAACACCTGAGAGTGCTTTGTCGGGATCGTGGTGTTGCGCTTGATCATCGGGGTCATCACGCCGCCCAGGGTTTCGATACCGAGGGTAAGCGGTGTAACGTCGAGAAGAAGAACGTCGCTGCGGTCACCGGACAGAACGGCGCCCTGAATAGCAGCACCCATAGCAACTGCTTCATCCGGGTTCACGTCCTTACGCGGATCCTTCTTGAAGAAGTCCTTAACAGCTTCCTGAACAGCCGGCATACGTGTCTGACCGCCGACGAGGATGACGTCGGAGATGTCTTCAACAGTAGCGTTGGCATCCTTCAGAGCCTTGCGGCAAGGTTCGATCGTTCTTTCGATCAAATCTTCGCAGAGGCTTTCGAGCTTAGAACGTGTCAGTGTGATGTTCAGATGTTTCGGACCTGTTGCATCAGCGGTGATGTAAGGCAAGTTGATTTCTGTTTCCTGACGGCTGGACAGTTCGATCTTGGCCTTTTCAGCGGCGTCCTTCAATCGCTGCAGAGCCAAAACGTCCTGGCTCAGGTCAATGCCTGTGTCCTTCTTGAATTCCTTGATAACGTAGTCAACGATTCTCTGGTCGAAGTCTTCGCCGCCGAGGAATGTATCGCCGTTGGTGGACAGAACTTCAAACTGTTTTTCACCGTCAACATCGGCTAAGTCGATGATGGAGATATCGAATGTGCCGCCGCCCAAGTCATAGACAGCGATCTTACGATCTCCCTTACCGCCTTTATCAAGACCGAAAGCCAAAGCAGCGGCGGTCGGTTCGTTAATGATACGGCGGACATCCAAACCGGCGATCTTACCGGCGTCCTTAGTAGCCTGACGCTGAGAGTCATTGAAGTAAGCCGGAACTGTAATAACAGCTTCTTTAACTTCTTCACCGAGGTAGTCTTCAGCGGTCTTCTTCATCTTACGAAGAATTTCAGCAGAAACCTGCTGCGGAGCCAGATCCTTGTCGCCGAGAACCTGGACCCAGGCGTCGCCGTTGGCAGCCTTGATGATCTTGTAAGGCATCAGTTTGATGTCTTTCTGAACTTCCTTATCGTCATAGCGGCGACCGATCAAACGCTTGATCGCGAAAAGTGTGTTAGCAGGATTTGTGACAGCCTGACGTTTTGCAGGAGCGCCAACAAGCACTTCTTTTTCAAGATATGCAACGACGGAAGGTGTGGTGCGGGCACCTTCGCTGTTTTCGATCACGCGGACCTTGTCACCTTCAACAACCGCAACAGCGGAGTTTGTTGTACCAAGGTCAATACCAATAATTTTTGCCATTTTTGAATTTCCTCACTTGCAAGCGGAAGGGCCGCTCGCTGTTAAGTTTCTATATTGAGTCGTTTCCTGAAAAAACAAGTCTTATTGAGCGACTGCCACCATCGCCGGACGAAGAACTCGATCGGCAATTTTCCATCCGCGCTGAAACACTGTTGCGACGCAGCCCGGCTGGACTGCAGGATCTTTCACCATGGTTATCGCTTGCATTGTGTTGGGATCAAATTTGAGACCCACAGGGTTTTCACACTTCATCCCGTTATGCTCCAGTGCGCTCAGCAGCTGACGGTAGGTAATCTCAAGGCCTTCTTTAAGGGGCCCTTTTTCATTTGCAGACGCTTCAAGCGCCTTTTCCATACTGTCTACGACCGGCAGCATGGATTCTGCAAATTTTTCAATGCCGAATTTACGGGCTTTAGCAACGTCTTCAGAGGCGCGGCGACGGGTGTTGTCTGCTTCGGCAACGGCTCTGACATAAAGGTCGTAGTTTTCCGCGGCCTTAGCCTGGGCTTTCGCTAATTCAGCAGACAAATCTAAGTCCGGGAGTTCCGGAGCATCTGCCGGAGCCTGCTGGGCTGCTTCGTCCTGAGGTGGGACGCTCTGTCCGTTCTTTAATTCGTTATCTTGCATTAACTGTCCTCAAGTTTTTTTCAGAAATCAGGATCCGATCTAACGGAGCCCTTTAATGGTTGATATGGGGTCGCCCGATCCTTTTTCAACCTTCGATGAACATCATTATGAGAACACCTCTCAGCTTCAAGAAGTAACGCCACCCGAATTAAGCAAATTAGGAAGTGAAGTTATGTAGCAAATTAAATGACCTAGCGGGAAGATACCCGCCTATTGGTTGAAATCTAAAGGGTTTTCCCTTATTCGCCAAACTTAACGAAAAAGGTAACAAATTTATTCCGGCCAATGAAGCAGTTCTTCTTCGACAATCTTCTCAACTAGGGAAACCGACGCCTCTGAATCATTCAAACAAGGGATGTAATGGAAGACTTTGCCTCCGGCTTTAAGCCAAGTCTCTTTGAGTTCCAGGCCGATCTCTTCAATCGTTTCCAAACAGTCGGTATGAAACCCCGGACAGATAACATCTAGCCGCTCCACGCCTTCTCGAGCTAAATGACGGGCCGTCTCATCGGAATAAGGTTTGAGCCATTCTTCCTTGCCAAAACGGGATTGGTAGGAAAGCACGACTTTAGAAGGATCTACGCCGAGCTCTTGAATCAGCAGATCGGTTGTCTCGCGAACTTGTTTCGGGTAAGGATCGCCTTCTTCGCAGTAGCGAACCGGCATGCCGTGGAAGGAGAGCATCAATCGGCCCTTCTTGCCAAGCGGGCCGACCTTTGCCCATTGATCGCGAATTTGATCGGCTAATGCCTTGATGTACAGCAGATGCGTGTGATAGTCGCGAATGAAGCGCACTTTTGGGTGGCTTTTCATTTGTTGCATTGCCTTTGAGACGGCATCGAAAACGGAAGCCGTCGTGGAAGACGAATACTGCGGATAGAGCGGAAGCACTAAGACACGGTCAAAACCGTGCTCATTGTGGATGGTTTTAAAGACTTCGACCTGTGAAGGATTGCCGTAACGCATGCCGACAAACACGTCTGCGTCGACGGCTTTTTGCTGAAAACGCTGCCGCAGCTTATCGGCAATGCGGTCGGTGTAGACCTTAAGAGGAGCGCCCTCTTTCATCCACACCTGAACGTAGCGCGCTGCGGACTTAGGACTGCGGCGAGGCAGGATGACCAAATTCAGCAGCGTCTGCCAAAAAATCGGATTTAAATCGACCACCCGTCGATCGGAAAGAAACTCCCGCAAGTAGGGTTTGAGCGCCGAAGCGGTCGGTTCGTCAGGGGAACCGAGGTTAATGAGGAGTACCGCAGTCTTCGGGCTCTTTTCTGTCATATCTACTTATCGGGAAAGAATTTCGTCTTGGACCGCTTTGGCGCGGCGGCTATGAAGATACCCGATAAGAAGCGCCACGGCAAGAGACATCCAGAACTTACCCAGAACCTGTCCGAAGATGAATTCAATAGAGCC
>ERZ826016.3292-NODE-3292-length-11263-cov-3.001160_pt1 | contig 11263 bp, 9 predicted proteins | sample MGYA00519872_ERZ826016 | MGnify/ENA primary metagenome ERZ826016 (study PRJEB31778, sample SAMEA3449218) | human gut metagenome | biome: human gut; feature: human-associated habitat; material: faeces | place: United Kingdom | collected 2010/2012 ... | reverse complement strand
GGTGCTGTCTTTCAGCGAGCATTCTCCAACCTGGGCGGCGTGCTGTACAATATCCTGGTACCGGATTTAATGCTGCTCCAAAGCGCCCGCTATCCCACCCTCAGCGGCAATGTAAGCAACTATCCCTTTGGCCACACAGTGGCGGGGCTGCTGGCGCTGGCGGGACTGCTGCTGTTTTTGTGGCCCAAGAAGCACCGCAAGGCCGACACGGACTTTGCCAAAACCACTACTGCCCGTGTGGTGATCGGCAGCTTTTTAGGCGCCTTTTTGGTGTACGCCATTGTGGTCAGCTACGCCTCCAACGCCATGTACCGCTACGCAGCCTTTTATCCGCTGCTGCATATTTTGGCCGCCTTTGGGGTGTGCTGGCTGCTGGAGAGCTTTTCCTCCCCGGCGGTGCCCCGCCTGCTGGCCGGACTGGCCGTCGTGTCCCTGGCACTCACCGGCTTTGCCTTTGGCAACTTTGCCACCCACAACAGTGCCCTGTACGGCAAAAGCTTTGAACAGGCGCTGACCGCCGCCAGAGACAGCGGCAGCAGCGAAATTCTGCTGGTAGACAGCCAGGACCCATACTTTAGAGAGCGAGAGAGCGTATTCCTGCGCTTTTATGCGGATGACAAAATCAACCAAATGACCCCACTGGAGCCGGAGCTGCGCGCCCGTGGCGGGCTGAGTGCCGGTAACCCGGATGTGGCGCCCCGCCTGCGCCCGGTAACCAAGGACGGCAGCTGGCGCTATGTGCAGGTGGAGGAAAACCGCGACTTGACCGACGACTGCTACATTTTCTTTGGCACCGTGCCCCAGCTGGATAAAACCCGACAGCAAGAATACGCCGTAAAGAATTATAACGACTTCTGCGTGACCCTGGTGCGGAAGAAGTAAAGTTTCCTCCTTGCGGCGAACGAATAACAGTGCAATCCCTCCGTCAATGCCTACGGCATTGCCACCTCCCTTTGCAAGGGAGGCAAATCGGTTATAAAAAAGCCCCCGACTGGGTACAAAATCTGTACCCAGTCGGGGGTATTTTCTGTTTGTTATCGCTTACGCTCTGGCTTTTTTGATGTTCTCAATGAACTTTTTGCCGGTCTCGGTGATCTTGACATAATCCCCGGTCTTGGCACCGGCGGTCAGGGAAGAACCGGCACCAACAGCAATGGCGCCTGCCTTAATCCAGTCGCCTACATTGTCCACATCCACACCGCCGGAGGGCATGCACTGGGCATAGGGCACCGGGCCGCGCAGGGACTTAATGAACTTGGGACCAAGCACATCGCCGGGGAACACCTTCAGCACACTGGCACCGCAGCGCATAGCGGCAATGGCCTCGGTCGCCGTACCCACACCTGCCATAGCCGGCACATCATAAATGTTGCACACAGCGATGATCTCCGGATCAAAGTGGGGCGACACAATATACTGGGCGCCGTTGAGAATGGCGATCCGGGCAGTGGCCGGATCCAGCACCGTACCGGCGCCGATGGTCACATCGGTGCCCTCGTACTTCTTTACCATCTGGGAAATCAGCTGGTCCGCATTGGGCACGGTGAAGCACAGCTCCACGGTGGTCACGCCACCGGCCACGCAAGCGTCTGTAATCTTGGCAGCCTGCTCCACAGACTCCGCACGGATCACAGCCACGATCCCAACATCTTTAATTTTGTTCAAAACTGCTTCTTTAGACATACAATACCTCCAAAGCCCGCTGCGGGGCTTATTTTTTTCAATTTTATACGCTAACCCTTTCGGCGGCATCCCTCAAAGAGCGCTGCTCGCCGGGGGTTATCTTTACTTATCTTTGCACTCTGGCGCCTGCACCATGGACTGCGGACGGTCACGCTGTTGTTAAGGTCAGACAATACACCCACTCAGTTGCGCAAGGCTCCCCCGGAGCCTTGCTACCAAATCTGCCGTGCAGATTTGGACACTCGTGCATCCCTCAAAGAGCGCTGCACGCCGGTACGTTATCTTTACTTATCTCTGCACTCTGGCGCCTGCACCATGGACTTTAGCCTCTACCTCTTTGAGGGATGCCATGCTGGTATCCCCGGGGGTAGTCATAGCCAATGCGCCGTGAACCACGCCGTAATTCACCGCCTGCTGGGCGTCGCCAAAGGTCATCAAACCGTAGATCAAGCCGGAGGCAAAGCTATCGCCGCCGCCAACACGATCCAGAATTTCCAATCCCGGGAACTCCATGGACTTGTAGATCTGGCCGTCTGCCCAGCAAATGGCTTTCCAATCATTGACGGTGGCGGTCTTTACAGTACGCAGAGTGGTGGCGATCACCTTAAAGTTGGGGTACGCCTTGGTGGCTGCCTCGATCATCTTGTAATAGCCGTCCATATTCAGGCTCTTCAAGTCCTTGTCGTTGCCCTCAACCTCCAAACCAAGGCAAGCGGTAAAGTCCTCTTCATTGCCGATCATTACATCAATATACTTGGCGATCTCCTTGTTCACTTCCTGGGCCTTTTCCTGGCCGCCGATGCCCTTCCACAGAGAGGCACGGTAATTCAAGTCGTAAGATACCACGGTGCCGTACTTTTTGGCAGCCTTTACTGCCTCCAGCACCACGGCAGCGGAATTCTCCGACAAAGCGGCGTAAATCCCGCCGGTGTGCAGCCAGCGCACACCCAGGGTGCCAAAGATATAATCCCAATCCACATCGCCGGGCTTCAACTGAGAAATGGCGGTGTTGCCCCGGTCAGAGGTGCTGACAGCGCCGCGAATGCCGTAGCCCCGCTCCACAAAGTTCAGTCCGTTGCGCACACTGCGGCCGATGCCGTCAAAGGGCACCCAGCGGATCAGGGAGGTATCTACCCCGCCCTGGAGGATCAGATCCTCCAACAGGTAACCCACCTCATTCTCTGCAAAAGCAGTGACCACGCCGGTGCGCATTCCAAAGCAGCGGCGCAGCCCGCGGGCCACATTATACTCGCCGCCGCCCTCCCAGGCACGGAAGGTGCGGGAAGTCTTGATCCGTCCCTCGCCCGGGTCCAGGCGCAGCATGATCTCGCCCAACGAAATCTCGTCGAACTTACATTCTTCCTTGGGTCTTAATTTCAAATCCATTTTTATCTCTCCTTATGCAAAATCAAAATAGGCAATGGCGTTATTGTAGCTAATGCCCTGTACGATCTCTTTCAGCACCGCGTCGTCATTGGCGTACCAGCCTTGCTCCACCCAGCGACCGATCAGGGCGCAAAGAATGCGGCGGAAGTAGGCGTGGCGACCGTAGGAAGTAAAGGAGCGGGAGTCCGTCTCCATACCCACAAACTTGCCCAGCACGCCCAGGTTACCCAGACTCTTTAGCTGGGCGGTCATACCGTCCATGGTGTCCAGGAACCACCACGCCGGTCCATACTGAATTTTAGACGCAGCCTCCGTGGACTGGAAGTTACCCAGCATGGTAGCCAGCACCGTGTTGTCCTTGTCGTTCAGGTTGAACAGGATGGTCTTAGGCAGGCTGTCCGTGCTGTCCATGGCGTCCAGCAGGCGAGACAGGGGCCGTGCCACCCGACCGTCGTCTACCGAGTCAAAGCCGGTGTCCGGCCCCAGGGCGCGGAACATTCGGCTGTTGTTGTTACGCATGGCACCGATGTGCACTTCCATCGTCCAGTGCAGCTCATGGTACAGCTTGCCCAGTGCCAGCAGCACCGGGGTTTTATAAATCTGCGCCTCCTGCTCCGTCACCGGCGCCCCGGCCAGTGCCTTGGCAAAGACAGCCTGCACCTGCTCCGGTGCAGCGGGGGCGTAGGGCGGCACATCAAAGGCCTGATCAGACACCCGGCAGCCCACAGAATGGAAGTACTGTGCCCGACTGCGCAGGGCGGCGATCACATCGTCCACCGTATGAATTTCCATACCCGCAGCGGCAGCCAAAGTGGCCATATAGTCCGCAAAGTCCGGTGCCTGAATATGCAGTGCCTTATCCGGGCGGAAGGTGGGCAGCACCTTGCAGTCAAAGTCCGGCAGAGCGGCGATCTTCTTGTGATACGCCAGGTCGTCCGCCGGGTCGTCGGTGGTGCACAGCACTTTGACCTTGCTCTTTTCAATCAGCGTGCGGGGGCGAAAATCCCCGGCAGCGATGGCCGCATTGGCTCGGTCGTAAATGTCATCTGCCGTGGCGGCAGACAAAGGGGTATCAATGCCAAAATACATCTGCAATTCTATATGCGCCCAGTGATACAGCGGGTTGCCGATGGCGTATTGCAGAGTGTAGGCAAATTTTTGGAACTTCTCTCTGGGGCTGGCGTCGCCGGTGCAGTACCGCTCGTCCACACCGCAGGAGCGCATGGCCCGCCACTTATAATGATCGCCGGACAGCCACAGGGCGGAAATATCCGTAGGCTGGGCGTTCTCATAGATCTCCTTGGGGCTTAAATGGCAGTGATAGTCACAAATGGGCAGCGCCTCACAATAGTCGTGGTACAGGTGCCGGGCCGTTGGGGTATCCAGTAAAAAGTCCTTGTCCATAAAAGGCTTCATCTTAACACTCTTTTCTATACAAATAGTCTGCGCAAAAGGGGTGCACACACCCAAAAAATCCCCGAATACTCGGGGACTTTTTTCAATCACACACCGGAATAGGCGTTAAAGCCGCCGTCCACAGGAATGTTCACGCCGGTAATAAAGCCGCTGTACGCCTCGTCACAAAGGAACAGCAGCGTGCCGGCCAGCTCCTCCGGCTCGCCAAAGCGATTCATCGGTGTAGCAGCCAAAATCTTGCCGGTGCGGGCAGTGGGGGTGCCGTCCGGGTTCCACAGCAGGGTCGCATTCTGCTTGGTGGAGAAAAAGCCCGGCGCAATGGCGTTAACACGAATACCCATATCCGCAAAGTGCACGGCCATCCACTCGGTAAAGTTCTTTACCGCAGCCTTAGCAGCGCTGTACGCCGGAATTTTGGTCAGCGGACGAAACGCATTCATAGAGGTAACCATCACAATGCAGCCCTTGCCCTTCTCTGCCATATCCTTGGCAAAGATCTGCGTGGGGATCAGGGTGCCTAAAAAGTTCAAATTAAATACAAAGCTGATGCCCTGGGGATCCAGATCGAAGAAGGTCTTGACCTCCGGATCCTGCTGAGCCAAATCAATCTTTTCCAAAGTCTCCTTGGTGGTGGTGCCCTTGGGGTTGTTGCCGCCGGCACCGTTTAACAAAATGTCACAGGTGCCCAGTTTCTCGGCAATCACATCCCGCGCGGCGCGCATAGACGCCGGCTCCAACACATCCCAGCGCTCATCGTTGATATCGGAAACGCCCTTCAGGTCAGCCAGCGTCAGACCGTTGTCAGCGCCGAAAGTAACCGTGGAGGGATCGCCGTTGGCGTTGATCTCGTCGGCCACTGCCTGGGCAGCCGCTTCGTTCAGATCCAACACAGCCACCTTGCAGCCCTGCGCCGCCAAGGTTTTGGCAAAGCCGCCGCACAGCACGCCGCCGCCACCGGTGACCACGGCCACGCGGCCCTTTAAGTTCTCGTGATTAAACATGGTTTCTACTTCCTCTCTATTTACGCCCTGCGGGATTTTTCTACCGCTTCCCACAAGCCGTTCAGGTAAGACACACCCAGTGCCCGGTCAAACAGACCATAGCCGGGTCGGGCGACTTCGCCCCAGATCATACGCCCATGGTCCGGGCGCACATAGCCGTCAAAGCCATCCTCTTGCAGGGCCTTTACAATCTCATACATATCCAAAGAGCCGTAGGCGCTCTCATGTGCCGTCTCGTTAAACCAGCGGTCATTGATCGCCACATTGCGCAGGTGGGCAAAGTAAATGCGATCTCCGGCAGCGTGGATGATCTCCACCATATCGTTCTTGGGACTGGCGCCCAGAGAACCGGTGCACAGGGTCAAGCCATTATACTTGCTGGGCACCATGGTCAGCAGCCGCTCTACCGCCGCCTTGTCCGTAATAATCCGCGGCAGGCCAAAGATGCCCCATGGCGGATCGTCCGGGTGAATGGCCATCTTTACATCGCATGCCTCACAAACGGGCATAATCGCCTCTAAGAAATACTTTAAGTTGGCCCACAGATCCTCGGCGGTCACATCTTTATACTTTGCGAACAGCTCTTTGATCTCGCCCATGCGCTCCGGCTCCCAGCCGGGCATAGCGTAACCGTTAGAGTTGTCGTCGATCTCACGGAACATATCCTCCGGGGACTTGCCCTCCACCTGCTTGCCGTCATAGCTCAGGCAGGTAGAACCGTCCGGCAGGGGCATATACAGATCCGTGCGGGTCCAGTCAAACACCGGCATAAAGTTGTAACAGATCACCTTGACCCCAACCTTGGACAGATTGCGAATTGAGGTTTTGTAATTCTCAATATACTGATCCCGGCTGGGCAGTCCGATCTTAATATCCTCGTGTACATTGACGCTCTCAATGCACTCCATGGTCAGCCCGGCAGCAGTGATCTCGTCATACATGGCCTGGACTCGGTCCATGGTCCACGGCGCACCGGCGGGCAGGTCGTGCAAGGCAGGCACCACTCCGGTCACGCCGGGGATCTGACGGATCTGCTCCAGAGAGACCGTGTCCTTTTCCTTGCCAAACCAGCGGAATGTCATCTGCATAGCATCGCCTCCTGTTTCATAGATTTTTGCGCTTTTATTCTATCACAAGGGTGGCGCGCTTGCAAGTATCCGCTGCGTAATTTGGCAAATTTCCAAAAATGAAAAATAACGGCCAAATCGGCAAGTTTTTCCGCCGGTTTTCATGCCCGATCCCGATCGGTTTGCAGGCTTTGCACCTGCACGGTGTAGGCGCCTACGGCCGTGACCGTATCCGGGGTCACCTCCACTGTCACATAGGCGTTGATGATGGTGGCGCCCGGCAGCTCCTGCGCCCGTTTTTCCTCCAGTGCCGCCTTAGCCAGCGCCGTGGCCGCCTGCACCGTTAGGCGTTGCTCCACGCGGCGGTAAGCGGTACATGTGCGCGTGACGCTGCCCATAGGCAACGCCCGACCGTTTAGGCGCAACAGACGGCGCTGCTCCGTCACCTCCGTCATAGGCGGTGCGTCCTTATCCATTGGCACCAGCGTCAAGCCGTAAAAATACACCCCGCGGCACACCTGCCGCCCGGTTTGCACCCGGTGTACCTGCAACCGACGAACGGTACAGCGCAGTTCTCGCCGGGCAGCGCCCCATTGGCTCTGCTCCCTGTCGCTTTTCGTCTTAGGGGTATCTACCCGCTCTGCCACCTCCAGCCGGGCGGTGGCGCCCACCTTGTTGATATGCGCCCAGGCCAGATCCGGAAAATCCCGCAGCAGTCGATAGTTCAGCAGACTGCGCGCCGTCCCCTGCCAAGGCTTGCCCACGGCCACGCCATTCTGCGCCAAATAAGTCTCCAGTGTGCCGGTGCCCACTCGATTATTGCCCACCACCTGCACATCCCAGATAAACCCGCTGAGCACACACAGCACCAGTGCAAAAGCCACCGCCCCCATCGGCAATCCCCAACGCCCCCGCAGCCGTCGGAGAAAAAAGGGCAGCCCTCGCCGGGCAGTAATACGCACCCGGCCGCCGGCCTGCCGCGCCGCCTTGTGCAGCTGCATATAAGTCCCCACACTGCACACACCGCGCAAGTCGCTCCCCTGTCGCTGCAAGCCGGGCAGTGTAATGCCCAGCTCCCCCAACGCATTGATAAAATCCTCTGCAAACCCGCCTGTAAATACAAACTGCACATACCCGCGAAGATACCAGTACAATCGGGTCATAGGTCGCCGAACTCCACAGCCAACAGCGTACCGATCACCTGCACGCCCAAAGGCGAATAATCCAGCATGCAAAGATCCGCCCCCACCAGGGTCACCCGGCGCTTGCCCACTTGCAGCACCAGGCGCTCCGAGGTGTAACTAAGCACCCGGCGCAGCCCGTCCACCAGCACCCGATCGCCGATGATCTCCAGCCGCGGCTCCCCGGCGCTGTAATGCACCGGCAGCTGGCTTTCGTCCCCGGGCAAGGGGCACGCCCGACGATTTTTTGCCCTTTTTTTCTCTTTTGGTATGTGCTCCATTGTATCACCTGTACATACTATGCATAGGAATTATTGGTGATGATATGAAAAAAGAGAACCAAAAAGCGCTGCCCCTGCTGGCACTGCTGCTGGCGGCTGCGGCGATTCTGCTGGTGTTTGCCGCACCGGCACGGGCGGGTGCCAAGGCCGGGCTGGCGCTGGCAGAGAACACCGTGCTGCCCAGTCTGCTGCCGCTGCTGATGCTGTTCTTAATGATCCAAAACACCCGGGCGGGGGTACTGCTCAGCCGGGCGCTGACCTTACCGGCAAAGGCACTGCGCCTTCCGCCCCAGGCTGCCGGAGCGCTGCTGTTTGGCCAAATCGGCGGCTATCCCACCGGTGCGGTGCTCACCGGGGAACTGCTGGATCGGGGCGTGATTGACTGCGCCACCGCCCGGCGTATGCTGTGCTTTAATGTGTGCGGCGGGGTGGGCTTTATCTGCACAGCTGTGGGCACGGCAGTGCTCCATAGCGGCACTGCCGGGTGGCTGCTGCTAACCGCCAATATATTGGCTAACCTAACGGTGGCGGCGGTGACTGTTCCCCTCAGCGACCCGCCCGCTGCCAAAGAAGTACCGCCTGCCCCGCCCTTGTCTGCGGGAGAAGCGCTGCCCGCTGCCGCAAAAGGCGCCATGGAGAGCCTGCTGCACCTTTCTGCCTGCATCATTCTCTTCTCCGCTCTGTGCGCTGTGGTGCCGGTGCCCAAATGGCTGCTGCCGCTGGTAGAGATCACCGCCGGGCTGTGTACCGGCACCGGCTACACCCTGGCCCAAACGGCGGCGTTCCTGGCCTTTGGCGGGCTGTGCGTGCACTTGCAGCTGCTGGGCTGGGCCGGGCGGTTCGAGCTGCCCTACCCCACCTTTTTGGCCTGCCGCGCCGGGGCTGCACTTCTGGCAGACGGCTACTGCCGGGGGCTGCTGCGCCTGTTTCCCCAACCGGCGGCGGTGTTCTCCAATATATCGGAGACCCTGCCCCGCCCCGGTATCGGCAGTACCACGCTGACAGCGCTGCTGCTGGCAGGCGCTGTGGTATTTGCGCTTGATCTGCTGCAACGGCGCCGCCGGGTGGACTGGGTGTAAAAAAGCCCCTGCATTATATATGTATAAAATAGACAATTTTGCCCCCTTGTTTTTGTGCCTTTTGTACGAAGCAACCCAAGTTTTTTAATTCCTATTGACAGAGTAGGAAATACGGATTATATTATTATGCAGAAAATAGTAAAAGCACGGTTTTTGTGCACGGAAAGGAAGTTCAAAACCATGTCCCAGCACTTACTGGATATTGAGAATTTGACCGTTGCCGTAGAGGATAAAGAGATCCTGCACGGCGTGAATTTACAGGTAAACGAGGGCGAGACCCATGTGCTCATGGGCCCCAACGGCGCCGGCAAGTCCACCCTGGGCTACGCCCTGATGGGCAATCCCCAGTACAAGGTAACCGGCGGCTCCATTCTGTTCCACGGCAAGGAGCAGCAGGGGCTATCCGCCGACCAGCGGGCCAAGGCGGGTATGTTCCTGTCCTTCCAAAATCCCCTGGAGGTGCCCGGCCTGTCGCTGAAAAGCTTTGTGCGCAGCACCCTGGCGCAGCGCACCGGCAAGCGGGTAAAGCTGTTTGCCTTTGAAAAACAGTTTAATGAGGCGGCGGAGCTGCTGCAAATGGACCCGGCCTACGGCGATCGGGACCTAAATGTGGGCTTCTCCGGCGGCGAGAAGAAAAAAGCGGAAATTCTGCAAATGCTGTTGCTGCGCCCCAGTCTGGCGATCCTGGACGAGACGGACTCCGGCCTGGATGTGGACGCGGTGCGCACCGTATCTCGTGGCGTGGAGGCCTATCAAAAAGAGCAAAAAGGCGCCCTGCTGATCATCACCCACTCCACCCGTATTTTGGAGAGCCTGCATGTGGATTACACCCATATTTTAGTCAACGGACGGATCGTAAAGACCGGCGACGGCTCTCTGGTGGACGAGATCAACGCCCGTGGGTTTGAAGCCTACGAGCAGGTGTAAAAGAGGTGTTCCCTGTGGAAGAAAAAACCTATGTGGCAGACATTGACCGCACGGTCTATGACATAAAAGACGACGAAAAAGATGCCTACAAGCTGCAAGCGGGCCTAACCCCGGAGATCGTACAGAAGATCAGCGATGAGAAGAACGATCCGGCATGGATGCAGCTGTTTCGGCTCCAGTCCCTGCAAGTTTACAATGAGAGCCGGGTGCCCCAGTGGGGCCCGCCCATTGACGGACTGGATATGGACAACATCGTAACCTATGTGCGCCCCAACACCAAGATGAGCGCCAAGTGGTCCGATGTGCCCAAAGATATTAAAGATACATTTGAGCGCCTGGGCATTCCCCAGGCAGAGCGCAAGTCCCTTGCCGGTGTGGGCGCCCAGTATGACTCAGAGCTGGTGTACCACAATGTGCGAGAGGAAGTGGCCGCCCAGGGCGTGGTCTATACAGACCTGGAAAGCGCTATGCACGGCCCTTATGCGGAGATGATCCAAAAGCACTTTATGAAGCTGGTAAAACCCACGGACCACAAATTCGCCGCCCTGCACGGCGCCGTTTGGTCCGGCGGTTCCTTTGTGTATGTGCCGCCAGGGGTGTCCGTGACCATTCCGCTGCAATCCTACTTTCGGCTGAATGCGCCGGGCGCCGGCCAGTTTGAGCACACGCTGATCATCGTAGACGAGGGGGCGTACCTGCACTTTATCGAGGGCTGCTCCGCACCCAAGTACAATGTAGCCAACCTGCACGCCGGGTGCGTGGAACTGTTCGTGGGCAAGAACGCCAAGCTGCGCTACTCTACCATTGAGAACTGGTCCAAGAATATGTACAACCTGAACACCAAGCGGGCGCTGGTAGAGGAGGGGGGCACCATTGAGTGGGTGTCCGGCTCCTTTGGCTCCCATGTGTCTTACCTGTACCCCATGAGTATTCTAAAGGGCAAGGGCGCCCGCATGGAGTACACCGGCATTACCTTTGCCGGGGCAGGGCAGAACCTGGACACCGGCGTTAAAGTGGTTCACGCTGCGCCGGAGACCACCTCTGTGATGAACGCCCGCTCCATTTCCAAGGACGGGGGCATCAGCACCTTCCGCAGCAGCGTACAGGTGCAAAAGACCGCACCGGGCAGCAAGTCCACCGTGTCTTGCCAGTCCCTGATGCTGGACGATATTTCCCGGTCAGACACCATTCCCGCCATGGATATTCGCACCCGTGACGCGGATGTGGGCCACGAGGCCAAGA
>ERZ826016.3287-NODE-3287-length-11278-cov-2.596365_pt1 | contig 11278 bp, 8 predicted proteins | sample MGYA00519872_ERZ826016 | MGnify/ENA primary metagenome ERZ826016 (study PRJEB31778, sample SAMEA3449218) | human gut metagenome | biome: human gut; feature: human-associated habitat; material: faeces | place: United Kingdom | collected 2010/2012 ... | reverse complement strand
AGCATAGGATTTCTGGCATACATATCCCAGTCAATCGGAGCAGGAAAAAAAGAACAGGCAAAAAAAGCTTCAGGACAGGCTGTGCTGACAGTTGTGATCGTAGGAATATTTTTTACAATTCTGACAATGGGACTGAGCCGTAAAGTCCCTGTTTGGATGCAGGTAGATCCTTCTATTCAGAAACTGGCATCCAGCTATTTCCTGATCCTCTATGCACCGATGCTTTTTCGAACTGCGAACATTATTTTTGGAACTGTCCTGAGGGCAGTGGGCGATACCAAAACCCCTATGCAGGTAGGAGTTGCCTTTAATGTTATTAACATTGTACTGAACTTTTTTCTTATATATTCCACCAGAACTGTGCTGATTGGTGGAAAAGAACTGGTGATCCCAGGCGCGGGATGGGGCGTTCAAGGTGCAGCAGCTGCGAGTGCTATAGCTTATACCATTGGAGGTATTGCAATTACGGTTAAATTATGGAAGCATACTGATATATCTCCAAAGGGTCAGAGCTTCCTGCCGGATTCTGCAGTTCTGCGCCCTTGTCTGAAGGTGGCTGTTCCAAATATGTTTCAGCGATTTGCCACGTCCCTTGGATATGTGGCATTTGCATCCATGATCAATTCTTTGGGCGAGACTGCAACGGCAGCCCATACTATTGCCAATACAGTAGAATCTGCTTTTTATATTCCAGGATATGGAATGCAGACAGCAGCGGCTACTCTTGCAGGAAATGCTCTTGGAGCCAATGACAATAAAAAACTCAATAGCCTTGCCAAGGCAATTGTGCCGTTGGAAGTGGGACTGATGGTTATTTCCGGAAGTCTGCTGTTTATTTTTGCGCCGATATTGATCAGGCTGTTTTCATCAGATGCGCAGGTTATCCGTCTGGGAAGTACGGTACTTCGTATGGTTGCTGTTTCCGAACCGTTTTATGGTGTACCTATTGTGATCGAGGGCATGATGCAAGGTGTGGGGAAAACAGTAACTCCCTTTATTTTCAATGTAGCGGGAATGTGGGGTGTAAGAATTCTGGGGACTTTTATCTGCATCCATCTTCTTGGACTGGGACTTGTGTCTGCCTGGGGATGCATGATAGGTCACAATATGCTTCTTTTTGTTTTATTCACTTTACATTATTTCAGCGGCAGATGGAACCCTATGAATAAAACAAAAGTATCCTTCCAATACAAGACTTGTAAAAAGTGACCAAAAATCACAAGCTTGACAGCAGAATATATAGGCTTTATACTGAAAAATAATGAATAAAAGCCGTCACGGCTTGAAATGGATGACGTTAATATGGAAAAAAGCGTGAAAGACAATCCTGAATACAAAATGAAACGGCAGGGAATGATCATCGGACTGGTCTGTCTTGCTGTGATGGTGTTTCTGACGATTTTTCTTATGAGCAGATATCGTCAAAGAACAGAGAAGATTTTTACAGAGCTTATGGAGGAATCACTTTTATCCACCCATTCGGAAGCACTGACAGAAATGGAGAATTTCCTGGCTGGTTCAACTGGAGCAGATAAGGTGGAGGAAGCCTGGGAGGCTCTGAACGAGGACGAGGGGAATGTGCTTCACTATGTGTGCAATTCAGATGGGAAAATCCTGGCAGGAGATATGCGGATTTTTGACATTGAATATACGGTGGCGACAGTGCTTCATTCGCAGCATGTGAAGGATAACAGTATTTCCCAGGTGGAAAAGTCCCTTAAAAAGCTGACCTATGGAGCACCCCATATTTTCACGGAGCTTGAGAAAACGGATATCTATCTGGTGGCATCCAAGTTGGAAGGCAGAGACTGTATTCTGTTTTCAGAATATCGTTCCGCCAAAATGAAGAATTATAAAGCAGTGCTCATCAATGGAAACCGCATGATTATTTTTACGCTTCTTGGATGCGCGTTGATCATGCTGCTTTTTACAGTACGATTCTATATGAAGCAGCAGAAGAAAGTGATGAAAGGTCAGGCAAGGTACGACATTTTGTCGGAGTTTTCGGACACAGTTCTTTTTGAATATGACTGCCTGGAAAAAACACTGGTATTTACGCCAAATATAACCACTTTATTTGGACTGAAGGAAATCGGTCCGATCAGGCCTTTTGACAATGACACAGATTTCACAATGGTTCATCCAGATGATGTGGCGAAGGTAAAGGCACTTCTTTCCTCAATTGGTGATAATTCTGATGAGATTGATGATTTTGTAATCCGTTTTAAGGATAAGAACGATAATTATCGTTGGGTGCGATGGATGGGCCGTCTGATACGAGGCCGTCTTGGTACACCACAGGCATTTCTGGGCAAGATTTCTGACGTTCAGGATGAGATGACCAGAGAACAGGATCTTCGTGAAAAAGCCTCTGTTGATGGTCTTACAGGTGCTCTGAACCGCAAGGCTGCAGAGCAGAAAATCAATACGCTTATGCAGGATAAAGAGTGTAAAGGTTACCTGCTTATGCTCGATATTGATGATTTTAAGACGGTAAATGATACAATGGGGCATGCAATAGGTGACCTTGCATTGATTACTTTGGTAAAACTTTTGAAGGAACATTTCCGTAGGGAGGATATTGTCGGTCGTCTTGGCGGTGATGAATTTATTGTGTTTATGACAAATACAGAGCTTGCTTCGGCTGTTGAAGCAAAAGGTGCGGAAATTCTTGATATTCTGGCAAAGTCAGAGACTACACCACATTTTACCGTGAGTATAGGAGCGGCGGCTTATCCTGCAGCTGGAAACGACTATGAAAGCCTGTATCTGGCGGCGGATAACGCAATGTATGCTTCAAAGAAATCCGGTAAGAACAGAATTTATGTAGATAATGGTCAGCAGAAAAAAGAATGACCATAAAAAGGTATCGCTTTGAGACTAAAGGAAGGTGACAAAAATGCGGTTACAGATTGTACAGGATGCATTAAAAAAGAAGAATATCAAATACGAATATACAGAGATTGATGGCTGCGGAAGTCTTGATTTTCTGTTTCGAGGATTGAAATTCCATGTGTGGGAGTATGAGGACCGTGTCTGGGGGGCAGAGACAAATATTTATGAAGCAGGACGCAGTCAGGATATTGAGGGCAACTATGAAGAGGTCATTGCCAGAGAGATTTTATCATGGCCCGATATGATGCCAGGAAGTTGAGGAATGGGATGAAATACGAGATCAGCAATGAATATCTTAAAGTGAAGGCCGACACAGAAGGTGCTATTTTGTGGTCCGTGACAGATAAGGACGGATTTGAGTATATCTGGCAGGGAGATGACAGATACTGGAACGAGCATGGTGCCAATCTTTTTCCCTATATTGCCAGATTATGGGAGAAATCCTACATATTTCAGGGGAAGACGTATCATATGGATATTCACGGTTTTGCCAAGGATTCTGTTTTCTCCTGTGAGAAAGCAGGGGAGAATGAACTGGTGTTTGCAATGGAAGATACCAGGGAAACTTTGGAACAGTATCCATTTCATTTTCGTTTTGAGATCCGATATCTGCTTGAGAAAAATACTTTAAAAGTTTTCTATTCGGTAAAAAATAAGGATGAGAAAACGATGTATTTTGGAATCGGCGGTCACCCGGGATTTAATATTCCGATGGAAGAGGGACTTTCCTTTGAGGATTATGAATTGGAATTTTCCAGGGCATGTGAGCCGCAGCGCATTCTTTTTTCACAGGAGTGTTTTGTGGAGGGGAAGGAGTCCTATGAACTTTTGGAGGGCAGACGGATTCCTCTTCGTCATAATCTTTTTGATGAAGATGCTATTGTGCTGGAGAAAACCTCTGGAGAGGTTCTGCTTCACAGTACGAAGGGCAAAAAGGCAGTGAAGGTATCTTATGTGGATATGCCTTATGTCGGTTTCTGGCATATGCCCTGCATGGATGCTCCTTATGTTTGCATTGAGCCGTGGTGTTCCCTTCCATCCAGACAGGGAATTACAGAAAATCTGGAGGAACAGAAGAATCTTATTTCACTGGAAGCTGGCAGGGAGTGCCAGATTTCCTGGACCATGGAAATTCTCTAGAGCGTGTCTGAAAAAGGCTTTCTGCAAGATGTGCGTCACAATTTGTGGGAGATTTTGTCCGGATGAAGGCGCCGTAGCGGGCTACGGCAACTGGATTCGGGCAAAATATACGACAAAATGGGGCGTGCAGATTGCGGGAATGCTTTTTCAGACACGCTCTAGCCCAAGGCATACTGCCAGTAAGGCAGTGGGTCCACTGGTTATGGTGGACCCACTGCGCTAACAAGTCATTCTTCTTTTATACCTTTAGTTCATTTCGATATTAATGATATCTCCATACCACGGATAGAATGTGGTAACATCTTTTGTAAAGGTATCTGCATTGATACGCTCAGGGCTGTAAATAACGCAGTTCTGTCTCTGATAGATCGGAATCTCTACTGCCCAGTCAAGAATAATATCCAGACACTGTTTGTAAACAGATTTTCTGTATTCCTGATCAGCTGTAGAACGGGCATCAATAATGTCCTGATCCAGTGTTTCATCATTGATGTGGTAGTAATTGCTCTTTACACTTGCGCTGTGGTAAACCTGATACATATCAGGATCCACTGTTGCCTGCCATGCAGCTGCCCACATTTCTGCGGTACCTGCATTTAAAGCATCCCACATAATGTTGGAGTCTGTAACATCATTGATCTCAAGTGTAAATCCGATGGACTCAAGAGCTGCCTTCGCATCTGTAAGGATTGCAAAGCTTGGGTGGTCTCCACTTCCGTCAGCGCCGATGATGATCTCATAAGTCATCTTAGCACCTTCCGGAGCTGCTGTTACCTTGCCATTCTCTACAGTGTATCCGGCTGCTTCGAAGAAGCCAAGAGCTGCCTGTGTTGCTGCTGCAAACTTCTCATCATCCGTCATATCATCTGTGTAAAGCGGATTTCCATCAACATCCACAGAGTAAGCTACCTGATAATCTGCATCAGATTTCTGAGGAGCTGCCCAGGATGTATTGGAGATCGGGTAGTTGATTACGGAAGCAGCATCTCCATAATAGGAATCGATTGCTACATCACGATATACAGCAAGTACAGTTGTAAGAGCTTTTCTTAAGTTCTTGGAAGCGTCAGATCCTGGCTCTCCACCAACATTGATTGTGTTTGCATTAAGACCGATGTATCCGTATCCGAGGTTGTCTGTTGCGTTAACGATAATCTTATCACCATTGAGCTCGTCGTTTCCGTTAATGCTCTTGATCTGGTCAAATGCAGATTTGCTTCCGGATGGGTCGGAAAGGTCGATTGTACCCTGCTCAACACCGGCAATCTTATCTGCGTCAGAAGTCTCACGCCACTGAAGGTACTTGGTCTTAGGAGCACCCTTGTAGTAGTTCTCGTTTGCTTCCATGTATACAGTCTTGTTCTCATATTTCACAAATTTGTACGGACCTGCGCCAAGTGGCTGGTTGGATTTATCACGTACAGCGGAGAGATCTCCTCTTGTGAAACCGAACTGGTTGTTATCATAGTCATAGAGAGAAGCATCTCCATAATAATGCATTGGCTCAACGATTACCCCAAGCTGATAGATTGTAGTTGCCTCGAAACCATCTGTGGTAACCTCAACTTCGTAATCACCAAGCTTCTTGATTCCCTCAATGTTCGCAACCTCTTCACCTTCACCTGCTGCAGTTTTCTGCTCTACCAGGTATTCGGAAGCGATTGTTGCTGCATCTTCATCGAAGTATGCTTCGTCGCCGTAGGCAGCTGCAAGTGCAAGATAGTCCTTGCCATACTGGTCTGCGATCTCATTAATGATCGTATCCTGATCTTTGCCATCTACAGAATAGTTCTCATCTGCTGCGTAAAGCATTCCAAAGAACTCATCTCCGTTTGTAACACCATAAGCATCTGCATAATCTTCCCATGCAGTCTGCGCCCACTCATACTCAGATGTAAGAAGCGGAACAATCAGCTCATCTTTCACTCTTGCAGCAACTTCATCCGGCATGTCTGCAAGTGTATTTGCAACATCCTCATCTGTGATGGAATCTGCTGCTGTGGAATTCAGACGGTAATTCTTCATACCTTTGATATTGGTGGAGTAGAATGTTGCATTTCCATCATAATCTGTATCAGAAAGTACATAATATGTGAAAATCAGGTCATCTGCGGTAAGAGGCTCACCGTCAGAAAATGTTACACCCTCACGAAGCTTGAAATTGTATACAGTCTCATCCTCGCCCTCTGTAACAGTTACGTCGGAAAGTCCTGTATAAGTATAATCCGTTCCGTTATACTCATGTGTCTCACCCTCGATACCATTGTAAATAATAGCACCTGTACGGTCACTTCCAAACAGATACTCACCTACATTCTCTGCGATCTGCTGATCCGGAACTGCCTCGTGGAATAATCCACTGAATTTCTCGGAGAAGTTAGTCTGTCCAATAACAAGTGGTGTATCAGAAGAACCTCCCTCAGCTTCTTCAGCAAAAACAGGTACGCTCACTGTTGATGCTGCCATGACACCTGTTAATAACAGGGCCATCAACTTCTTCTTGTTCATATCTTATCCTCCTTTTTTAAGATATTTTATTGTAACTATTCATCAGAGCCTGTTGGGGACTCTTGAGGCCAGCTACTACAGACAACCTGAAAATTTGTTGTCTTATACCTCTCTATTTTACCATGTTTTATTACATGTGCAATAGCTATATGGCGAAATATGTCTGGAATTTTGTCCATAATTGTCAAAAACTGAAAGATTTTCACTCAAAATTTGTAAATTTCGCTTTAATCCGCCAGTTTTGCGCAGTGCTAACACTTCCCAGTACTAAAATCAACACGGCAGCAGCCTCGAATAATAGTTCCCTTGTAAAAATAAGATTTTCGAAATCTTTTAACAAAAAAATCAGGTTTGCCACGCTTGTAAAAAGTCCCAGTACCGTGATGGCAATGCTGCATCTTACCGGACGTCGCACCCCTTTTTCATATTGGGCACAGGTCATATGCCCTATATGCTCTTCCGGGATTACCACCTGTGAGTGATCTGCTTTTCCCTCCTGCTGTCTGCAAAAAAGGAATAAGGAAGCACCTCCCATGATTCCATAGGAAACAGGGAAGACTACCACCATATAGGGAAGCAATATCCAGAAGATCCTGCTGCCTTCATTGTTCAGCATTAAACTGGCAAAATAAATCACAAGGGCGGCTGCCATAAGGCCTGTATTGTTAAGGGCATGTCTTTTCAGCTCCTTCACTGACAGGCTGCTGCCATACCATTTTCCGGTATATTCAAATTGTTTCCCTCTCTGACGGTAATCATTCCCATATTTTTTCACAATTCTGCCTCAACTTTCCTGTGAGTTCCCAATCTATTACCTGAAAGTGCTTTTCCTTCTCATAGTCTTTGCCTGATGACTCAACCCAGCTTCTTATCCAGTTCATCCACAATCTTCTGAATGCAGCCATCTGTAAATGGAACTGTAAGTCCCACCTGTTTCAGCATGGACGGATAGAAATCACTTGCAGAAAGCCGGCAGAGCTTCATATAATCAGCCCATGCAGCGTCATGATCTTTCTCCATGCGGATCTTAAACTGGAATGCACAAAGCTGTGCAAGTACATAATCAATATAGTAGAAAGGCATCTCAAAAATGTGATGCTGTCTCTGCCAGTAACCGCCTTCTTCCATAAACCTGCAGCCAGTGGAATCCATATATGGACGGTACTCCTGCTCCAGCTTGTTCCATGCATCACGTCGCTCCTTAGGTGTAAGCTCCGGATTGCCGTATACAATGTGCTGGAATTCATCCACCATTGTTCCATAAGGAATAAAGTCGATGGCATCCTCAAGGTGCATCTTGCGGTAATCATCGCCTCTTTCTCCGAAGAAAAGCTCGATCCATGGTTCCGCAAAGAATTCCATGGACATGGAATGGATTTCTGCTGTCTCCATGGTCAGATACCTGGAGTGATCGGTGATTGGATCCTTGCAGGATACATAACTCTGAAATGCATGTCCACACTCATGTGTGATTACATCCACGTCACCACTGGTTCCGTTAAAGTTTGCAAAAATAAACGGTACACCATAATCCGGAAGCTCCGTCATGTAACCACCGGTAGCCTTATTCTTACGTCCGAATACATCAAAAAGCTCATTCTCCATCATCATGTTGAAGAAATCCCTTGTCTCATCAGACATCTCCGTGTACATTTTACGGCCGCTCTCAAGAATCTCCTCAGGAGTACCGATCGGCGCCGGATCTCCCTGTGGGAAATAAACACCCATATCATAATAACGAAGTGCGTCTACCCCAAGGCGTGCCTGACGGTTCTTGTGCATTCTGGAAGCTAACGGTACAAATACAGTCTTAATCTGCTCGCGAAGCTTCTGTACATCTTCCTTGGTATAAGAATTACGGTTCATGCGGAAGTAGCCCATATCAATGTAATTCTCAAAGCCCAGCATCTGTGCCTGTCTGGTACGGTTCTTCACCATCAGATCGTAGATTTCATCAAGCTCAGCCTGGTTCTCCTCAAAGAAGCCTGAAAAAGCATCCCATGCTTTCTTACGGGTATTCCGATCCTGGGAGCGCATATACTTACGCATAAGGGAAAGGTTCAGTTCTTCTCCTTCCCACATGATCTTGGCAGAAGCGATCAGCTTGCTGTAACGGGAAGCAAGGGTATTCTCCTCCTGCATCAGCGGAATCAGACTGTCATCGAAAGATTTCATCTCCAGTTCCATGGACTTAAATGCAACCGGTCCGATTTTCTCTTCCATATACTGACGATATGGAGTGGCAAAAAGTACTTTCTTATACTCATTTGTCACTGCGTTCAGTTCCGGGAGCTTCTCATCATAGTAGCTCTTCTCGCCGTCATAAAACTCATTTGTCACATCTCCATCCCTGCGGATATGGGCGATGGTGTAAAGAGTTCTCACGTGATCCATCAGCTTGTTAAATTCCTGATGAATCTCGAACTGCTCTTCTCCGCTCTTCGCAGAAGATGCGCGCTGGATAATCTCCTGTGCCTGTGCAATTACAGCTGGAAAATCCACACGAGTGTAAGGCATTTCTGAAAATTTCATCTCGTTCCTCCTTTATAGACACAAATGGGCGGACAAACTTCCTAAAGCTTATCTTCAGAATGCTGTCCGTCCATTGTCGCGTATTATTTACTATATCATAATCACATCTAAATTAAAAGGCTTAAATTTATAAAAAATGTTAATAAAAGAACATTATGACGTTGAAAGTGTGTTTTGCCAAATCTTCAGATTTTATTCAGCTACGCCTTCTTCTCCTTCTTCTACGATTTCCAGATCATCAAGCGTGTCATCTTCTTTGGATTCCTCTTCCTCATAATCTTCTGGTGTATATGGAGTTTCTGTCACGTTTGCCTTTTCCAGAAGAAGCTCTGTTACCTTGCTCTCATAAAGGGCATTTACAAGCGTTTCCCGTGTATAAAGAGTCTCAAAATCAGCAGGACTCTCGCCATAGTAGTCAGCATACTCATTCACATAATTCACGTATTCATCTTCTGTTACCTCAATATTATTGGCTTCGGCATATGCACTGATGAAGAGGCGGCGGTTTACAAGATTTTTGGCTTCTTCTGCAATATCATCCTCTGTAACCCCGAACATATCCAGTACATCATTTACATCTCCGTCTTCCTCTACAAACATGGAATAACCGGAGAGTGCCTCTTCCCTGCATGCCTCAAACAGGTCGTCCGGATATTCTCCCGTAAACTCTGTACGTGCCAGGCAGGCAGAAATCAGATCTTCTGTCTCATCATAAGTACTCTGTTCCTCATAGGACTGCTCCAGATATTCTTTTACAGAAGCCTCATATTCTTCCTTCGTGTCATACCCGGTATAATTCTTCACATAATCCTCATCATATTCCGGAGTATTGGAAGCTGTAACATCTGTTATCTCCACTGAAAAGTCAACGGTTTTTCCCTGCCAGTCTTCCTGCCAGGTGTCATCTCCGTATGTGATGCTAAAATCCAGTTTGTCTCCTGTAGAAACACCTGTCAGCTTCTGGTCAAATTCTGCACCAAATTCTTCCTGTCCCAAAGTGATAAAAGTCTCGTCAGGATCAGCAGCTTCCTCACCCTCCACATTGGCAGTAAGATTCATATATACAATATTTCCGTCCTCGGAAAGTGCATTGGTAGACTGCTCATCACTGGCATCTGCCAGCTCTTCCTGGATCTCATCCTGTACCATATCGTCTGTGATCTCATAGGTATACCTGGTAACCTCTACACCATCATAGTCTCCAAGAGTTACATAATCAGAAGCATTCTGAACCAGATATTCAGAAGGAGTAATGGGATCAAGAGCTGCTTCTTCCTCTGCATCATCTGCATCGATCACTTCATTATTCTCTACATCCTGTGAAAATTCAGGATCCAGTTCTTCTCCATCTTCATCCGGATCAGCAGCTGTCAGATCATCCTCTGCTGTGCTCTCCTGGGTAGTATTGTCCGTGTTTTTCTGCTGGGAAGCATTATCTCCACAGCCTGCAAATACTGTCATAGCTGCCAATGCAGCAAAAACATATCTTTTTTTCATATTTTTATTCCTTTCTGATAACTGTATAGCTAAGAGCCAGCTATCCTTTCTATATGTTTCGCATGTTATTTAAAAATAATATAACATTTTCGAAATATTTTGTAAACTTTCATTTCCTATGGACACTGATTTTTCACAAATCGTATTGCCGTCTGAAGAATGAAAAAAATCCTCTGCATGCTGCACCATACAGCATAAGCAGAGGATTCTGAAATTTCAATCTTCTATCAAACCAATCCCTGTTATCTTTCCTCTCGGAAGTAGGAAAGTCCCAGACTTTCCGGAGGCTGATTTTCTTTTTTCTTTCGGAAGCTTACTACAACCAGAACGATAATGGTAACCACATAAGGAACCATCTGGATCAGGTCTGTGACATAGCTTGCAACCTTGATTCCAAGAATACTTGGAAGGAACTGATACAGCCAGTAGAGCATACCGAAAAGATACGCGCCCCAGATACAGTTCAGAGGTTTCCATGTGGTAAATATAACCAGTGCAACTGCCAGCCAGCCAAGAGCCTCGATCTGTCCCGTTGTCGCCCAGATGCCCTGATTATAATCCAGAACGTAATATAATCCGCCGATTCCGGAAAGACCGGCACCAATACAGGTTGCCAGATATTTATATTTGGTTACATTGATTCCGGCTGCGTCTGCAGTTCCCGGATTTTCACCGATTGCCCTGAGATTCAATCCCGCTCTTGTCT
>ERZ826016.3286-NODE-3286-length-11281-cov-3.876626_pt1 | contig 11281 bp, 9 predicted proteins | sample MGYA00519872_ERZ826016 | MGnify/ENA primary metagenome ERZ826016 (study PRJEB31778, sample SAMEA3449218) | human gut metagenome | biome: human gut; feature: human-associated habitat; material: faeces | place: United Kingdom | collected 2010/2012 ... | reverse complement strand
AATATGCACGTTTAATCCAAATAGGTAACGAACATTTGCGAAAAGAATGAAAGTAATTGATCTAATAAATAACAGCAAAAAAACAGCCTTTTCTTTCGAAATCCTCCCTCCACTGAAGGGTACGGGGATTGAAAAGTTATATCAAACGGTCGATACGCTCCGGGAATTTGACCCGAAATATATCAATATCACCACGCATCGCAGCGAATACGTATATAAAGACCTCGGCAACGGCCTGTTTCAACGGAACCGTTTGAGAAGACGTCCGGGAACTGTCGCTGTGGCTGCTGCCATTCAGAACAAATATAATATCACCGTAGTTCCGCATATTCTGTGCAGCGGTTTCACACGCGAAGAAACTGAATATGTACTGCTTGATCTCCAGTTTCTGAATATCACCGACTTGTTGGTGCTGCGCGGAGACAAGGCGAAGCATGAGTCTGTATTTACTCCGGAAGGCGACGGATACCACCACGCCATTGAATTGCAGGAGCAAATCAACAACTTCAATAAGGGAATCTTTGTAGACGGTTCGGAGATGAAAGTCACCGCCAGTCCGTTCTCTTATGGCGTAGCTTGTTATCCGGAGAAGCATGAAGAAGCTCCCAATATAGAATCCGACCTCTATTGGCTGAAAAAGAAAGTGGAAGCAGGTGCAGAATATGCCGTGACGCAACTATTTTATGATAATAAGAAATATTTCGAATTTGTGGAACAGGCAAAGGCGGCGGGTATCAACATCCCTATCATTCCGGGAATCAAACCTTTCAAAAAACTATCCCAATTAAGCATGATTCCTAAGACATTTAAAGTGGACTTGCCGGAAGATTTAGTAAAGGAGGCCTTAAAATGCAAAAACGATGCTGAAGCCGAACGGGTCGGTATCGAATGGTGCGTGACACAATGCAAGGAATTGATGTCCCACGGAGTCCCAAGTATTCATTTCTACTCTATCGGAGCAGTAGACAGTATCAAAGAAGTAGCCAAAATCATTTATTGATATGTTTTTTAGAGACGTAATCGGACAAGAAGAAATCAAGCGACGGCTCATTCAGGAAGTGAGAGAGGGACGGATTCCGCACGCCCAGCTCATCTGCGGCCCGGAAGGAGTCGGAAAAATGCCGTTAGCTATTGCTTACGCACGTTATATCAGCTGCACCAACCGGGGCGAGACTGATGCTTGCGGCGTCTGTCCGTCCTGCGTAAAATTCAATAAGCTGGTACATCCGGACGTACATTTTGTTTTCCCTATCGTCAAAAGTGCGAAGGGGAAAAAGGAGGTATGCGATGATTATATCGCCGACTGGCGGCCGTTTGTTATCAACAATCCCTATTTCAATCTCAATCACTGGCTGAACGAAATGGACGCCGAAAACTCGCAAGCATTGATTTATGCCAAAGAGAGTGACGAGATATTGAAGAAACTCAGTCTGAAATCCAGTGAAGGCGGATTTAAGATTACGATTGTATGGCTACCGGAAAAAATGCACCCGGTATGTGCCAATAAATTGCTGAAATTACTGGAAGAACCACCCGAGAAGACGGTTTTCCTGCTTGTATCGGAAGCGCCGGATATGATTCTGCCGACTATTCTGAGCCGTACACAGCGTATGAATGTTCGGAAGATTGACGAAGCCAGTATCGACCGGATATTACAGTCAAAATATAGCATTCAGCCTGCCGACAGTCTTTCCATTGCCCACCTGGCAAACGGGAATTTTATAAAAGCGCTTGAAACAATTCATCTGAACGAGGAGAACCAACAGTTCTTTGATTTATTCGTCAGCCTGATGCGGTTGTCTTATCAACGGAAAATCAGGGAGATGAAGATGTGGAGCGAGCAAGTGGCAGGTATGGGACGCGAACGGCAGAAGAACTTTCTGGAATATTGCCAGCGCATGATCCGGGAGAACTTTATCTTCAACCTGCATCAACGCGACCTTACTTATATGACTATCAACGAACAGAATTTTGCAATCCGCTTTGCTCCTTTCGTCAACGAACGTAACGTCATGGGTATCATGGACGAGCTAAGCGAAGCACAACTGCATATTGAACAGAATGTAAATGCTAAAATGGTATTTTTCGACTTCTCATTGAAGATGATCGTACTGTTGAAGCAATAATAAATATATAAACTATGGAATATAAACTTCATAATGGGAGCGGCAGCCTTTGTTGCAAAGGATGCTCCCGCCAAGATAAAAAGCTGAACACCTACGATTGGCTGGCAGACATACCGGGCAATGCGGAAGAAAGTGATATGGTAGAGGTACAATTCAAAAATACCCGCAAAGGGTATTATCGCAACAGCAATAAAATCAAACTGGAAAAGGGAGACATTGTTGCCGTTGAAGCTGCCCCCGGACATGACATTGGCGTAGTAACCCTTACCGGCAGACTTGTCCCCCTGCAAATGAAGAAAGCCAACTTCAAAGCGGATGCGGAAATCAAACGAATCTACCGGAAAGCCAAACCGGTGGACATGGAGAAGTTCAACGAAGCAAAAGATAAAGAACACGCTACCATGATCCGTGCACGCCAGATTGCATTGAACTTGAATCTGAACATGAAAATCGGAGATGTGGAATATCAAGGAGACGGTAACAAGGCTATCTTCTATTACATCGCCGACGAACGGGTAGACTTCCGCCAACTGATTAAGGTATTAGCCGAAGCTTTCCGAGTACGCATCGAGATGAAGCAGATCGGTGCCCGTCAGGAAGCCGGACGTATCGGTGGAATCGGTCCTTGCGGACGTGAACTTTGTTGTGCTACCTGGATGACGAGTTTTGTTTCCGTATCTACCAGCGCCGCACGTTTCCAGGATATCTCACTCAACCCCCAGAAACTTGCCGGACAGTGTGCAAAACTGAAATGCTGCCTGAACTACGAAGTAGACTGTTACGTAGAAGCACAGAAACGTCTGCCTTCTAAAGAGATTGAGCTGGAAACCAAGGATGGTACTTTCTATTTCTTCAAGGCCGACATCCTCAGCAACCAAGTTTCTTATTCTACGGATAAGAACTTCCCTGCCAACTTAGTCACTATTAGCGGGAAACGTGCTTTTGAAGTGATCGGCATGAATAAGAAGGGTATGAAACCGGACAGCCTGCTTGAAGAAGAAAGGAAAGCGGAGCCGAAGAAACCGATAGACTTGTTGGAACAGGAAAGTGTAACCCGTTTCGACCGTAGCCGTAATAACAGTAAGGAAGGAAATAACGCCAACCGAAACAAGAAAAAGAAAAAAGGAACTCCCAACAACAACCGACCGCAACAACAAGTAGAAGGGACTAATCGTCCGCAGCAACCGCAACGGGAAAACGAGGGTCGTCCACAACCTGCGGAAAACGGAAACAGAGGAGATCGGGAAAACAGACCAAGAAATAATAATAACAACCGGAACAGAGGACAAAACCAGGGACGGAATAATGAGAACAGACGTCCGGAGAGAAGACAGGAACGGCCACAAAACCAGGAACGCCCGCAAGGTCAGGAACGTGAACGCCCTACAAGACCAGAACCCAGACCGGAAAGAAACCCAAATCAAGCGAAACCGCAAAATAATGAAAAACCTTCTCAGGAATAGTTTATTCTGTCTGCTCGGTATTTGCCTAATGGCTGCCTGCAATGAGAATACCGTGTATCACTCCTATCAGTCCCTTCCCGACGAAGGGTGGGGAAAGAGTGATACACTCTCTTTTCTGATTCCTGTCACCGACAGTATTCCGCCTACACTCAGATTATTCGCGGAGGTTCGCAACAGAACAGATTACCCTTATCATAACCTGTATCTATTTATCAGTCAAAACCTGCAAGACTCTACGGTATGGCGGACGGATACTATTACTATAAACCTGGCTGATTCCACGGGAAGGTGGATCGGAAATGGTTGGGGAAGTATCTATCAATCAGCGGTCTTTATCAAATCCGTACGTCCTTTGTATCCTGCTAATTACACCTTCAAAATTATGAACGGGATGAAAGATGAGAAGTTGTCCGGAATCAATGACATTGGTATCCGAATTGAAAGACAAGAGAATTAGAAAATAAACGAACTAGAGTCTCCTGCCGCGCCCTGCATCTATCCGCAGGAAAATAAACAGCAATATCGTAAATCCCCATAAAGAAGAACCTCCGTAACTAAAGAAGGGTAATGGGATACCAATTACAGGAGTCAGCCCTAACACCATCCCTATATTGATAAATAGGTGAAAGAGGAAAATACTCACGACCGAATACCCATATACGCGACCGAAAGCAGACGGTTGCCTTTCGGAAAGGAATATCAATCTCAATATCAAAATAAGAAAAGCCAGCAAGACCGCGGCCGAACCTACAAACCCTTGTTCCTCTCCCACCGTACAGAAAATGAAGTCAGTATCCTGCTCAGGGACGTATTTCAATTTGGTTTGCGTTCCGTTCAAAAAGCCTTTCCCTGTCAATCCGCCGGAACCGATAGCAATCTTGGACTGGTTTACATTGTAGCCGGCACCGGTTAAATCTTCTTCCAAACCCAATACTACTTTAATACGGATTTGCTGATGCGACTCTAATATATTATCGAAGACATAGTTACTGGAATATAAGAATCCAATGGAGCCGATTGAGAATAAAGCAATCAGGAAATAAGAGCGCTGACGCTCGCTCAATGCCAAGTAAATCAAATAACCTACCACAACGGCACAAAGCCCCCACTGCACCCAGACCAGACTGAAATGGATCCAATATTCGGATATCAGATAAGCGATAAGCAAGACAATCAAACTTCCTCCGATAATATTCCGGGCAGGTTCCCACCGCTTGCGGTATACCCACACCATACCACCGGCAAATAATAAGATCAGCAGCAACACAATAAACTCTCCCAACGGAGTCGGTGTATCGGCTATGAATACTTCATCGAAGCGGATGCCTACCACAAAATAGATGACCGCACATACCCCCGAAAAAAGTACCACACCCGGCATTCCCTCCCGGTAAAGCACCAAGAAGAAAGCAAGATAGACCAAGGCAGAACCTGTCTCCCGCTGACCGATAATCAACAACATCGGAAGGAGGATAATAAAACCCAGTACCAGAGCACATTTCTCTTTCTTTATGCTGAATGAATAGGAGTTTATATATTTGGCCAATGCCAATGCGGTAGCAAACTTGGCAAACTCGGCTGGCTGCAGGCTGACAGGCCCCATTACCAACCAAGAACGGGAGCCTTTGGTATCCGGCGCGATAAAAATAGTAACGATAAGCAAAATTATCATTCCTATATATATAATGTACGCGAACATATCATACATCCGGTCTTCCAACATCAACAACACGAAACCGAGACCGAAGGAACAGATAATCCAGACAAATTGCTTGCCGGCACGGGTAGAGAAGTCGAGGAAGTCACGATCACCATAGTCATAGCTGGCTCCACAGACACTGAACCACCCGCCGACAATCAGAAGCAGGTAAATGCAAATCGTTACCCAATCCAGTGATTTCCACAAACTATCGTTCCTCGTTACCATACAATATCACTCTGTTACTAAATTCTTCTGCTCTCAATTCATTCTCGGGAGATAGTTTGCCTTTCAAGTACTGCTCCATAAGTAATGCCCCGAAAGGTACTCCGTATGTAGCTCCCCAACCTCCATTCTCCACATACACGGCAATGGCTATCTTCGGCTTGTTCATCGGCGCAAAGCCCATAAATACAGAATGGTCATGTCCGCGGTTCTGTGCCGTACCTGTCTTTCCACAAGCTTCCAAGTCCGGAACCATTACCGACAACATACGGCAAGTTCCGCCTGTGGCAGCTCCGCGCATCCCTTCCACCACCGATTCATAATGCCGTTTCTCAATTGTAGTATAACGTGGCGTACGATAAATACTATCCAACTGATTATCTTGAATCTCCTTCACAATATGCGGTGTGATAAAATATCCGCGATTGGCAATCGTTGCACCCAGATTGGCTATCTGGAGAGGAGTAGCCAGAATTTCTCCCTGCCCGATCGAAATACTGATTACCGTCAGTCCATTCCAATGGCCGCGATAAGCCTTATCATAGAACTGTGCATTCGGAATCAAACCACGTTTCTCTCCGGGCAAATCAACACCTAACTTATAACCGAAGCCTTGGGAAACCATGTGATCTTTCCAGACTGTAATTGCGTTTTGCGGTGAACCGTATTTACGGTCGCCGAACATACGGAACAGCCCCCAACAAAAATAAGAGTTGCACGATGTAGCAATAGCAGGAATAAGTGGTATCGGTGCTCCGTGGGCATGACATCCCACCGTCAGTCTGCCGTAATGGAAACCGCGCGAACAAGGGAAAGAAGGACCCTGCTCAGTCACAATGCCTTCCTGCAAAAAAGTTAATCCCTGTGCCGTCTTAAAAGTAGAACCCGGAGGATATACTCCCATCAATGCACGATTCAGAAGCGGTTTCATCTTATCACGCTGCAACATCAGATGGTTCTTTCCACGCTGACGGCCAATCATCAAATGCGGGTCGTAATTCGGCGAAGATACCAGACAAAGAATCTCTCCTGTCTCCGGCTCAATAGCAACAATACTTCCGATCTTATTTTTCAGTAACCGTTCACCCAACATCTGCAAGTCAATATCCAAACTGAGTGTCAAGTTCTTTCCGGGTACGGAAGGACGGTCATATTCTCCGTCCATATAATGCCCCTGAATACGTCCGTGCGCATCACGAAGCAGAATTTCAATGCCTTTCTCTCCACGCAGATACTTCTCATACGATTTCTCTACACCCAACTTGCCGACATAATCGCCACGAATGTAGTAGTCTTCTTCATCGGCTTCCATTTCTTTTGCCGAGACTTCTCCAATATCACCCAAGGCGTGCGCGGCAGCATCATAAGAGTATTGGCGAATCGTACGCCGCTGGATATAGAAGCCACGGAATTTAAACAACTTCTCCTGAAAGACGCCACATTCTTCCGCCGAAAGTTGCGACATAAACAATTGATTAGTGTATCTGGAATATCCCGGATTCCGGCGACGGTCTTTCATGTCGCTCATGATTTTCAGGAATTGAGCACGAGTAATATTCAACGACTGGCACAGGTCGAGTGTATCCAAGTTCTCTACTTCTTTCGGGACAATCGTTATATCATAAGCAGGCTGGTTAAAAACCAGCAACTTACCTGTACGGTCATAGATAGCTCCGCGTGAAGGATATTGAATTTTATTCAGGAACGCATTGCTATCGGCGTTCTTCTTATAATCATCGGTAGTAATCTGCAATACAAAAAGACGGATCAGATAAATCAGCACAATAGACAGTGCAATTCCCCCGATAACAAATTTCCGTTTCTCCAGTCTATAATCTTTTGCCATCGCTATCTCCTTATGCCTTCCACAGCTACAATACAAGTTACAGTCAGAACGGTACACAATGCCACCCGCAGCAGCAACAGCCAAATGCCGGAAAACGAGAAGAACTCAATAGAGAGTAAAGCCAGACTATGTATAAAAACACTTGCAGTAGTATATTTCAGAAAAGGAGTGATTCCCATACTCTTGAAAGAAGGTACGAGATTGTCCTGATTATCGCGGGGAGTGAACAAACGCAATAAAGAAGGACGAAGAAAAGCAAGCAACACGGTTGCTGCTGCATTCATTCCCGGAGTATCGGAAAACACGTCAATGGTAAGCCCGAAAAAGAAGGCCCACAACATCTGTTCATTCCGGGAAGTGCCGGAATTGAACTTCAAAATAAAATAAATATAGAGAAAAGGCGTAGCATATCCGGCTATATGCACATTATTCAGAATTAGCACCTGAAGAAGCACCAACCCGATAAACCAACCGATTCTATGTATATAGGTAATAATCATTGTTTCGTTGTCTTGTTTTCGAGTTCTTTCTGCTCCTGCTGACCGTTCCGCGCTATCACCCGCACATCACTAAGCTTGCCGAAATCGGTAGCCAGCTTGATCTTCAGCAGATAGGATAATCCATCATGAGAGTCGGACATATCATCCACCGTCCCCACCATAATTCCTTCGGGAAATACAGTCGAGAAACCGCTTGTCACTACGGTATCTCCCAGATTAAACTCGGCATGACGAGGCAAATCTTTCAGATAAGCGTATCGCGAATCTCCGTGTTCCCACTTCAGATAACCAAAATAATCGCTTCCTACAATCTTGCAACTGATGTTTGATTTGCTATTCAGTACAGAAATCACCACCGAATAGGAAGGAGATGTTTCGTAAACAATTCCCACAATCCCGTTTCCGTCTACCACGCCCATTTCGGAATGAATGCCGGAAGAAGAACCTTTATCAAGCGTTATATAATTATCGGCCAGGTTCAGGCTATTCTTAATCACACGTGCCTTAAACAGCTGATAATCTTTCTGAGGCATCTTCCGGATACTGTTCACCGCGATAGAATCGAGTTGACGTTCTTTCAACGCTTTTTCCAAATTATTGATCTGCTCTTCCAATAACATATTCCGGTCCAGCAGGTCTTCATTGACCGATTTCAGGTGGAAATAGGAAGATATACCTCCCGAAACTTCATAAACCGCCCCCACAACTGTATTGGCAGAAGTGAAATAAGCACTCTGCTGGTAATTGTTGAACCGAAATAACAAAACAAAACTGGCTACCTCCAATATGACAAAGAGGAACCAGTAATTGTATTTCAAAAGGAAGTTTATTAAATTCCGCATGAATCAGAGTCCGTGATTTTATCTCATTAGGAAAGAGAAACGATCTACATTCTTTAATGCTACCCCTGTCCCCTTGGCAACAGCGTGTAAAGGATCTTCCGCAATATGGAACGGGATATTTATCTTATCAGTCAGTCGCTTATCCAAACCACGGAGTAACGCACCACCACCGGCCAGATAGATACCATTATGAACGATATCCGCATAAAGTTCGGGAGGAGTATTCTCCAATGCACTCAAGATAGCCGTTTCAATCTTGGAAATCGATTTCTCCAGACAGTGAGCCACTTCCTGATAACATACCGGTACTTCCATAGGAAGGGCAGTAATACGGTTCGGACCGTGAACGATATAATCTTCCGGAGCGTCTTCACCCAGTTCGGTCAAAGCCGCACCTACATTAATTTTGATACGTTCCGCCATACGCTCGCTGACCTTCACATTATGCTGACGGCTCATATATTCTTGAATATCCGCAGTCAAGTCATCACCGGCAATACGGATAGAGTTGTTGGAAACGATACCTCCCAAAGAGATAACGGCAATCTCCGTAGAGCCACCACCTATATCAACAATCATGTTTCCTTCCGGAGCTTCCACGTCAATACCGATACCGATAGCTGCAGCCATCGGTTCGAAAATCAGATAGACATCACGTCCGCCGGCATGCTCGGCAGAGTCGCGAACAGCACGGAGTTCAACTTCCGTACTTCCCGACGGTACGCCGATCACCATACGGAGAGAGGGTGAGAAAAGATGATTGCGGGTGTTTACCTGCTTAATCAGACCACGCATCATCTGCTCGCAAGCATAGAAGTCAGCGATTACCCCGTCTCTCAACGGACGAATTGTACGTATATTTTCGTGGGTCTTTTCATGCATCAACTTCGCCTTTTCTCCTACGGCGATCATCTTATCCGTACGGCGGTCCAAGGCTACAACCGAAGGCTCATCCACCACGATTTTCCCGTTCGTGATGATAATGGTATTGGCTGTACCCAAGTCCATTGCTATTTCTTGTGTAAAAGAGAATAATCCCATTCTTGATTCTTGTTTTTAATGTTTAAAATGACGGATACCGGTAGTCACCATTGCCATGCCATGTTCATTGCAGTAAGCAAAAGACAAATCATCTTTCACTGAACCACCCGGCTGAATTACAGCTGTAATTCCTTCTTTATCGGCAATTTCCACACAGTCAGGGAACGGGAAGAAGGCATCGGAAGCCATCACTGCACCATTCAGATCGAAACCGAATGATTTAGCTTTTTCGATTGCTTGTTTCAAGGCGTCTACACGTGATGTCTGGCCAACACCACTTGCCAACAATTGCTTGTTTTTTGCCAAGACAATGGCGTTTGACTTACTATTTTTCACAATTTTATTGGCAAACAGCATATCTTCTACTTCTTCTGGAGTAGGAACTTTATCTGTTACAGTCTTCAGATCGGCTACCGTTTCAATATTTGTATCTTTATCCTGAACTAGTACCCCGTTCAACAAAGCGCGGAACTGTTTTTTCGGCAATTTAGCTTCTTTACGAACCAAGATAATACGGTTCTTTTTTTGTCCCAGGATTTCAAGCGCATCCACATCGTAATCCGGTGCAATGATTACTTCAAAGAAAATCTTATTGATTTCTTCTGCAGCGGCTTTATCTATCACGCCATTCGTAATCAGAACTCCTCCGAAAGCAGAAACTGGATCACCAGCCAATGCTTCTTCCCAAGCTTCTAAAACAGTCGGACGAGAAGCCAGTCCACAAGCATTATTATGCTTCAGAATAGCGAAAGTAAGATCATCGAACTCATCAATCAGATCAACGGCAGCATTGATGTCAAGCAGATTATTATATGAAATTTCTTTTCCATGAATCTGGTCGAACATAGCTTCCAGATTTCCATAGAAATAACCTTTCTGATGTGGGTTTTCGCCGTAACGAAGTTGCTTTTGATTGTTTACTGAGCAACGGAAAGCAGAACCTTCACCTGCATCAAAATAGTTAAAAATAGCTGAATCGTAGTGAGAAGAAACAGCAAAAGCTTCTTTTGCCATCCAACGGCGTTCTTCAAGTGTTGAAGTAGCACCATGTTCCATCAGCATATCCAGCAACGGTTTATATTGAGCTTGAGAAGCTACGATTATAACGTCGTTGTAATTCTTAGCTGCAGCACGAATCAAAGAAATTCCGCCAATATCGATTTTTTCAATAATATCTGCTTCAGATGCACCAGAAACTACTGTGGCTTCAAACGGGTATAAATCAACAATGACCAAATCTATTTCAGGAATCTCATATTTTTCGATCTGTTGTATATCTTGCTCCAAACCACGACGGCAAAGAATACCTCCGAAAATCTTCGGGTGTAATGTCTTTACGCGACCACCCAAAATAGAAGGATATGTGGTCAAATCTTCCACTGCTTTGCAAGGATATCCCAATGATTCAATAAACTGGCGAGTTCCACCTGTAGATAGAAACTCTACTCCCTCTTCATGAAGTTTGGTAATAATTTCATCCAAACCTTCCTTGTGGTATACAGATACCAATGCAGTTTTTATTCTTTTAGACTCTGACAT
>ERZ826016.3285-NODE-3285-length-11283-cov-2.981208_pt1 | contig 11283 bp, 5 predicted proteins | sample MGYA00519872_ERZ826016 | MGnify/ENA primary metagenome ERZ826016 (study PRJEB31778, sample SAMEA3449218) | human gut metagenome | biome: human gut; feature: human-associated habitat; material: faeces | place: United Kingdom | collected 2010/2012 ... | reverse complement strand
CGTTTGTTTGTCCATGGAAAAGCCAGTACGATTCGATATAATGAAAACACTAAGAAAAATCCTATAAAGGAGCGTGTTTTTAATGAGCGTATCGACGACCGTGAAGAAGTACGGCATCGAACAGGCGATCAAATTCATGTACAAGGACCCCGAGAAGAATCTGCCCAAGCTGATGGACTGGGCGGACACGTTCTGCAAGGGACGCTTCCCGGCCCAGCGCGCCGCGATCCGCCGCGCCATCGAGGATCCGACGTATCCGTACTATGACTTCATCCGCCACATGATGAATGAGGTCGATCACGATGTTCTCACGACGATCGTGGTGAATTTCTTCATCAACGCCAACATGGTCGGCTGCGAAAAGCAGGAAAAGCTCCGCAAAGAAAAGATTAGGAAACAAAAAAATCATACTTCCTTTCCTTTTATTTCCATTAGGGATGAAACAAGATCAAAACTATGAATGGATATTTGCCTGTAGGCCGTTTTTATAGACTTTACCGGATTGTGGCCCGAAAAAACGAGAAACAGAGGGTTACGATTATCAATTTGACACATTGACAAACCGACCATCTCCTCCCTCGCAACTCCCGGAGGGTGATTTAAAGTTCACCGGCAGGGAGCGTACCAAAGAGGTGTGATCCGGCCTGATATTAAAAAAGGGACATCTTCGCAAAGACGTCCCTTTCAAAATCTACATTATAGAAATAAGCAAATTAGCTTTAGAACAGTTTATCAGGATATTCGCCTGCATCTACCAATGCCTGAATCTTATCTACTACACCCTGACGGTCGGCAGCATAAGTCACGCCGAACCATTTGCTTGTAGTATCCAGAACCTTTACGCGGGCAGTACCTTCGTTCACCAGTTTGTTTACCATCAGCGGAATGAAGTATTCTGATTTCAGGTTTCCTTCGTTTTCTTTCAGGAACTCTTTGAAATACTCTTCCGAATAAGCGAAATAGTCGGGAGTGAATCCCCACATATTCATTGAAACCGGAGTGTTATCGCCGATTGTCTGCATTTCGCCGTTCTCATCCTTGAACGATACTTTACCATCGATACGCTCGATTGCAGTGCGTTCTACCACTGTAGTCAGATAGCCTTCCGCATTTGTCTCACAAACGCCACGAGCCACAGATCCGCTTTCTGAAAGCGTATTGCCTACACGGTAACCTACCATACAATAGTCGTTCTTTTTACCGTCCATCTGAGACAGTTCGGCACCCAATACAGCAAAGCTGTCGCGTCCGTAGAAGTCGTCAGCATTGATAACGGCAAACGGTTCTTTGATGACGTCTTTACCCATCAGGACAGCATGGTTGGTTCCCCAGGGTTTTACGCGGTCGGCAGGGCAAGTGAAGCCTTCGGGCAGGTTGTCCAATGCCTGGAATACGAGTTCCACCGGAATATGATTTTCGTATTTACTCAGAATCTTTTCACGGAAATCCTGCTCAAAATCTTTACGGATAACGAATACTACTTTACCAAATCCACCACGAATGGCGTCGTAAATAGAATAGTCCATGATAGTTTCGCCGTTGGGACCCAGTCCGTCCAATTGTTTCAAGCCTCCGTAACGGCTGCCCATGCCGGCAGCAAGCACAAATAATGTTGGTTTCATAACTGTGAATATTAAAAGGTTAGTGATGTGTCTCATCAGATATCGTTGCAAAAGTACAAAATAGAATGAAGAATGAAGAACGAAGTATGAAGAATTTTCTTACGCCGCCCATCGTCATCGACTATTTTAGAACGGATAGCCTACGGCAAAGTGTAGTCCCAACCCCTTCCAGAAAGAACCGGTCACATTGTAATATCCCTTCTTGCCGGTATCGTACGGATCATGCAAAGGCACACCACAATCCAGACGCAGAATCAGGAAGTCGAGGTCGTAACGTATACCGGCACCTGTTCCCAACGCAATCTGTTTGCCGAAAGTCTTCCAACGCAGTTGCTTTTCCGGTGCCTCTTCATCTTTACGCAACATCCAGACGTTACCGGCATCCAGAAAGACAGCACCGTGCAAGTCACCGTAAATGCGGAAACGATATTCCACGTTGGCTTCCATCCGGATATCTCCCGTCTGGTCCAGATAGAGCCCTTTCGAAGTCTTTGTCGGCCGGAATCCACCCGGTCCGATACTGCGTGCAGTAAACGCACGCACACTATTGGCACCTCCGATATAGAACTGCTCGCTGTAAGGTGCCGTATTTGTATTGCCATACGCCCAGATAATTCCTCCAGCCACACGGCTGGCTATGGACTGGTTCTTATCGATCTTCCAGGTATAACGGAAGTCACTGTTCACCTTCAGAAACTGTGCGAAAGGAACACCGAACAGTTTCTTGTCTCTTTGGCTGAACTCCTTTCCGAAAATACGATAAATACCGGAAGTTATGTTACCGGCGGAAGTAAACGTAGTCTGCCACCAGATAGGATTACGCACTCCGCGCAAAGCCGCGTTATCAAAAGTATAGGTATATTCCATTGCCGGAATAAACTGATTCTGCAGACTACGGTACAAGGCTTTGTTCTGATCAGCAATTTCCTCAAAGGCCTTCGTTGTGTGTTGCAGCACATTGAAAGTCACCCGGAGAGGTGTCAGGCTGTGACGACTGATACGGGTCGGCTGAAAGTCATAAGTGGCATTTCCTCCGAACGCCAATAGTTTATAGTATTTGGCACGGTTAAGCTGATCGATATACAAACGGAAAGTAGTGGTTGCCGGGAAGTCATACTCACGTCCTCCGAAAGAAGGGAACACGACCCGGGGAAAAGTCAAGGCAGTAGATACTCCCATCTCCCAACTATTCATCAATGAACTTCCTTTATTCTGTCCGGTCTGCCATTCGTAAGAGCCCTTTAACTTGACATTCCACGTCTCTCCTCCCCCAAATACATTGTAACGGGTCAGGCCGAAAGATGCACCGGGGCCTGTCTGGTTATTGCTCTTGGTGGTCAGGTTGAATTCCAGTTCCGCGTCATACGGTTTATCAAACGTAGCCTGCAAACGCACGTTCAGCGTGTCACAAGTTGCCGTAGAGTCCTGAGGGATATATTGCAGATCGAGATAGCGGAAAATACTCAGTTGCGAAAGGCGTTCCTGGATACGCGTTTGCCGATACTGGCTGTATAAACGGCTATGAGCAGAGTTGCGCAAAGAATCATTGCGAACATAAGCCTGATAATTCAACCAACGGTAAAGCATATTCGGACGCACCTGCATCTTCTTATAATAATGAATATCGAGTCCCCGGTATTCGAGTGTACTGTTCGGCACTTCTCCACCCTTTCCGTACAAAAAGACCGATGTCTTACCGACATAATACGGGCGCTGGGCCGCATCCGGAAGTCCCGGTACAGGTATCAACCGGAGACTGACATGCCCGGGATTCAATAGAGTATCCGCCTGATACTTCATATAGTCCGGACGAAAGTAAAAATACCCACGATTACGCAATAAAGTACTGATACGGCTGCGCTCTCCATCCAGATCACTCACGTTGAACTGTTCACCGGGGGTCAACAACGATCCTCTGCGTCCTCTTTCCATGATTCTCAACGTACGCGGATTGAAACGAGTGTAATAAACCGTATCGATGTAATAAGGGTCTTTCATATCAACCGTATAGCGTATACTTGCCTTCAGGCTGTCTTTCTTGTCGGGCACGGTCTGAAATCGGACCGTCCCATTAAAGTAGCCATAGTCGTGTAACAGGTTGGTGCCTACTTTGGTACGTATTTCCGGATTGACCGTAGAAATGAACACGGGAGGATTGGCGGCAAACCGGTTGAAGAGCCAGTGTCCGAAACCTTTCTTATAGCGAACCAGACTGTTATAAGCCCACATCTTGAAAGGGATGGGGACAAAGCCTAAAATTTTTGTACTTGGAGCTTTATCGAGTGCGGCATCAAGTTCGGTCAGCGCATCCTCTGTCAAAGGCGCTTGTGGCTCGTTTTCAACAATAGTCTTCGATCCGGTGTAGAGTATTTCCCCTTCGGGCAGGTGCTTGGTTGTGGAACATGCTCCCAACAGCAACATTACAAGACCGGCTTGTATGGTAACCCATATTATATGAACTGTTTCTTTACGTATCATCCTGTTTAAATCTCTGTTGTTAATCAATTACTGATGTGCTTCGCCGTCAGACGGAGCTTTTTGCGTATCAGGAAGTGTCTTCTTCTTTTTACGGAAAATAAATAACTCACCCAATCTGTCGATACGTTTACGCAGTACCAGACCGATACCGGTTTCCGTTATCTCCCCTTCAAGTACACTTTCGTAATTCTTATTGTGGAAAAGGCGAATGTAACGGGTACCGGATGTATCGAGACGATATTCGAGAGAGATATTGTCGATAAACGACTCGACATCATTCGTAGCCTGCGCTCCGGTAGACACCTTACCACCCAGTACGATCTGGAAACGGTCATTGAAGAAACGCTGCGAATAACGGAAACTGTAGTCGGTACGTTTTCCTCCCGCATCAGCCGCATCGTGGTCTTCTACTCCCATCGAGAAGCTGGCATTCTTCAGGTTTCCGGCCAATGCATTGATCTGGCTGGAAAGTATACTGTTCAATGCCGATCCCATATTCAGTCCCCCACCTCCGGAACTTCCCGAATTAGCCAGATAGAGCCCGGTAGCCAACATTGCAATGGCCTGTTTACCTCGTTCATCAGCACTCATAGAAGCCAGCTGATTCTGCACTTCCGCATCATCGGGCGCATCGATCTCAAAGGCCAGTGAAAGGTTATCCAAACGGTTCTTAACTACAATCGACACATCAAAGTTGACCATACGCGATTGCCCGTTCTCACTGCCTACGGAAGCGCGAAGGCGCTCGGTAGCTTTGAGATTGAGCATCGGGTCCATCGGATTACCGGTCCATTCCACGTAACTGCCATTGTTTATATTGAATTCTTTCAGGGGTATCACGGGAAGTGCATACTTCATCATACCACCCGTAAGGGTATACCGGCCTGATAAGGACAAATCACCTTGCGGTGTATATTGCATACTCAGATTGCCTCCTCCCTGCAACTCTACCCGGCTGCTACGGTCAGCACTCAGATCGGCCTTCAACCGGACTCCGGGATCGATTTGTACAGTCATAATCATGTCGAGTCCGCCAAGTGACACAACAGGGGCTTCTTCTTTCTGTACGGTCGTCGTATCACTGAAAGAAGTAAAAGTAACCAGGTCTCCCAACCGGTCCTGCACGGTAAGCGGCGAGTCCATCAATACATAAGTGACATCCGTATTGCCCAGCAAATTCATATTGCCGCGCATCACCAACGCATTTACCGGTCCGCGCACGGTTGCATTGAAGTCGACAAACACTTTGCCATATACCAGGCTCTCCTTTGTACGGGGAGCATTGAGCAGCATATAGTTTTCTGCCAGCATGGACAGATTAACCCTGGGATCGGTCAAATTCCGAAAATCGACTGTACCATCAATCGTGAAAGGATTCTTTCCGGTAGTGAATATAGCGAACTTATCAAAAGTCAAACGGCTGTTTTTGATTTGTACAGGACGATTGTCGAACGTAAACCGCGCCCCTGCCTGACGGGCAAAGACCGACACACTGTCCAAGACCAGATCCCCGTTGACCAACGGCCGATCTGTATCACCGGTGATGTGAAGCCCACCGTCCATATCGCCGGAAAGGGTGACTACCTGATCCGGTACAAAGGCATTGGCTATCTTTAACGGAAAATGTTCCATGATGGCATTCACCTCAATACTGTCTTTACCGGTCACCGAAGGATGAAGCGAACCGTCAGCCATCAATATCTCCTCGCCCTCATGGGTCAGATAAGTACTGATATAATGTTTTCCTCTTTCACCCGGAAGCCAGGTCACACCGAGTGCAACATCGCCGATGCGTTGACGTTCATAAGTCAATTCATCAATATTAGCCTCAGCCGATACTTGCAAGGAAGTAGCTGTCTGCACGTAATTAGCCTCAGCCGAGAAGAGCCCGGACAAGTCAGGCAGATAAGGAAGCACTTCACTGATCTCAGACAGGCGGATGCGTTGCAACTCCACATCAATGTTCTGCAACGATACAGTATCGCTCCGGTTTGATTTTATCCTGAATCCCATGTCTTCGTCATCCGCCATATCGACATTGGCATACAAGCGCATGTTTTTATGGAGGTATATCCAGTTGTGATGATCGACGAAGTGGAACTTTCGGAAAGCAATAATGGGATTTTCCGGTATCAGCGTAAAAGCAAGCCCATCGCCTTTTCCGTTTCCTTCGACCAATGGACGGACGTTCACACCGAAAAGTACCCCGGTTTCGCCTTTCGCATTTTCATAGCGTAGCGTGAGTTCGGCATCATCGTTGCGTATTTCTCCGGCAAAGCTCGATTTAAAAACGATCTGCGGATTCTTGGGGCCGTTGATGACCCCTCCGTGCAAACTCATGCGAGTCGTGTCCTGCTTGACAGTAAAGTAGATCGTGTCCAGTTGCAAGGTATCCATCTTCAATGCATGAATAGAGGCTTTTCCGTTGATCCCCCAGTCGGGAGCAGTGCCAAACTTCACACCCACATCGTGAAAAGCGATATCTTTCGTTGCCAGATAATAGGCCAACGGATTTTCTTTACCGGCCGACATCGAGAATATAGCGGTCGGCAACGCCTCTCGCAATTCCCCGTGATCAAGTTCTTTCTTATCTATTTGCCTGACCAGCACATCAGCAAAATGTGCTGACTGTTTAATCAGCTTATCCAGGCTGGAACGTGCCGAAAGGTTAAGCTTCATATCACCGGCCGTAAGATGAGTGAAAATACGGTCGCGCCGGGCTTCTGCCGTAAAATTAAAAGCTAAAGGATATTTCAGGGGTTTAGGGGCAATCCCCAGTTCATACAAATCAAGTTGCGTAACATCCATATCAAGCTTTCCGTCCATATAAGGTTTGGCAAGGTGATATTCGGCATTGGCATTCATCTTTAACAAGCAGTTGTCACTCACTAAACGGGCTGTGGCAAGTGCGTTCTTTACATCACCGGTCACTTCAATTCCCGAAATCTGATAACGCCCATAATGCAACGATTGCAGTGAGGCCTTCAAAGAGGCAGTCGTACGATAAGAAGTGAAATCGATCCCTCTTCCCACAGCAGCGACCGATGTAGTCAGTTCGTAGATCGAGTCTTTGGGCAGGAAATGATGAAGTTGCAAAGCGTCCACCTTCAGGTCAGCCCGATAAGCCTCAGTGCTTCCATTGTATGCAGCATCTAAATTCAGCATTCCCTCTCCTTCTTTCAACAGGAGTTGCGCCATATATTGAGGCCCTTTCATTCGGGCTTTCGCAACCAACGACATCTGATTGGGAATAACAAGTAAACTATCCGGCCTCGTTCCGCCCAGAGCGGTCAGGAAGTTAAGATTCTGTGTCTGCATCCTCAGGTCAATAATGGCGGACCTCTCCAGGCTATCGGTCAGATTCAATAACTCTCCACCGCCCGAAAGTGAAAAAGCTCCGGGCAACTCGGCACTGAACCGGGTTATCTGCATCTCTTTCAGGTTTCCTTCCGTACCGGCACGTATCACCAACGGACGGAAGGGATAGGCCTCTTTGAAGCTATCCGGCAATCCACCGGCCAGCAACAACACGTCTTGTTTCCCGATCATCGCATTAAAGCGAGCAGTCAGACGTCCGGTAGTAGGAATATTCACCAACTCCCAATAAGTCTGTGCAGTAAGATCCATTTCGGAATGTGGAGTCAGCAGTTTCAAACTCGGCACTTGGATAATGGTATCATTGGCAAACACACGTCCGGTAAGCGAAGTGACACTTAATCCGGAACGGTCGTTCATCGAAAACTCACGGATAACAGCATTCATATTGCGTCCGCGATAATACATCGAATCGAGTCCGATACGAATATCGCGCAAAGCGATGTGTGAAGGATCGAAACCTTCCGCCGGCTCCGCGGTGCCCACATCATAATTGACCGAGGTACCCGATACCAGAAAACTACGAAGCCCGTAATGCAAATTCTTCAAATCGGCTTCCGCATCATTCACTTGTGCTTCTCCCACATGAGCCGCCAAGCGCATACTGTCTGCCGGTAACTGCATGCTGAAAGAGACATTCTTCAATTTCAAATGACGCAGGTCTACTTTCCAGCGGACCTCACTTTGAGCAGTATCTTTAGGCGTAGCAGTGGTATCATTCAAAAGCAACTGTACATGAGTATCAGAGAGTTCGGCCCGGTTTATAATGGCTATTTCATTGGGTAGATCCACCCCATGGCTCTCCAGCCTAAAACTACCCAGAACACCTTTCAGCCGCATACCGTCTATCAGGTTGGCAGAATTAACCGCTACCTGCTGAAGGCTGATGTCATCTACCTCAACCTTGCCACGGAAAAGCGGAAGTGCCTGCACATGTACATTGAGGCTTTCAAGTGAAAGCAATGTATCGGGAGCCTGGATGACTTCAACTCCCCGTACCAACAGATTTAAAGGAAACCGTAAATCGATGCGACGTACATTGATCTGCATGCCGGTTGCTTCGGAAGCATAAGCAGCAGCCTCCTTTCTCAGAAAATTCTGTACGGGAGGGATATAGAGTAATACCATCAGTATCACAAAGAGTATGAGGGGGGTAAGCAAAATCCAGCTTACCCATTTGATCCATTTTCGTTTCATGAAGCTTGTCTCTCAATGTAAAAAGTGATACAAAGGAAACAAAATTTTCCGGAAAAAGATTAAAGTGACGACGATTTTGTATACGAATAGACACTTACGGCAATCACCGATTGTCAATCTCCCGCTGCATATCGTCTTGCCTCAGCCATTACGATATCTACCTGCCGAAGAGCTTCATTCGCCTTTTGTATCATTTCGTCCGATACGGCTTCGCCACGACGCTGCTCCAGCCATAATAGCAGAGGAAGTGCCTCGGAAGCCCCAAGCAACGTAAACAGAGGCAATAATTTGTGAGCCATGCCGGCTATCCCATCCACATCAGTGGCTCGGGTAGCGCTTTCCCTCCGGTTCCGGTTCTTCTCCGTTTCTTCAATAAAGGTTTGAATGATGGTAGAGGCAGCTTCCGGATCATCTTCGGAAAAAGCAGTCAGCGCCCGAAAGTTAAGGGAGTCCGGTGTCAATTCAGCTGACGAACCGGTCATTTCTTCACCACTGATAATCGTCAAGAGTTCCTTTACCGTAAAAGGCTTATGCAAACATCCTGCAAAGCCGTGTTCCTGAAAGTCCTGTTCATTCATCTCACTCCGGGCGGTAACAGCAATTACCGGAATAGTACGCGCCTGAGGTATATTGGATGCACGCAATAGTTTCAGTAAATCGAAACCATTGATGGCAGGCATTTGAACGTCAGTCAGCAACACGTCGAATGTAGCCGTACGAAGTTGCTCAATCAACTCATCCGGCTGTTGGCAGCAAACAGCCTGAATGCCTTGTTGTTCAAGCATAGCGGCAGTCAGAGCCAATTGAATCCGGTCGTCATCAATCAATAAAACACGGTTTAATTTTGGAGATGCCATTACCCCGTCCTCACCGGCTTGATCTGTCGTTGAAACCGAAGACACATTTCCTTCCCGCTTCTCTCCTGTCACAGGCCCCACAGGATAGAGCGGCAGAATGACAATAAAACGACTCCCTTCACCCAAGGTACTTTGAACACTAATCGATCCTTCGAGCAAGGTCACAAGTTTGTGTACAATGGAAAGCCCCAGTCCAAAGCCTTCCTCACCTTGCGCTCCCGGCAACCGGGTAAATTCCTGAAATATCTTTTCACGGTCACCGGGTGCCATACCTTTACCAGTGTCCACCACCTCGATACGGACACTGGACGAATGATAGGTAATATTCAATGCAATGCTACCCTTAGCTGTGAATTTCACAGCATTGGAAAGCAGATTATTTACAATTTGCCGGATACGGAGCGGATCACTGATGAAGCGTCCGTCCAGTTCGGCGTCTATACTGCAACTTAAAGTCAGATGTTTGGCATCGGTCAGTGGTTTGAAGCTAATACGTATCTCTTCAAACAGTTGTGCCGGATTAAAAGTAACCCGGTTGACTTCTGCTTTATTCAGATCCAACCGGTGGAAGTCGAGCAAGTCACTTACCAGTTTAAGCAGATGTTGCGAGGAACTTTTCATATTGTCCAGATAGAAACGCTGTCTTTTATCCGTAGTCAACCCGGTCAATAAATCCGTATATCCGATGATAGACCCCAAAGGAGCTTTAAAATCATGAGTGATGGCAAGCATTAACTTTTCACGAGCCTCCAACAACGCCTCCGCACGCTTATTGGCCTCCTCCAATTCCTTCCGGTAACGATTGCTCCGGGTGATATCCCGCCAAATCATAATCAGGAAGCAGGCGGACAGCAACACGGCGGCAATGGCAATCCCGCCAATCGTACGAGTTGAACGGTTCCGAAGTTCTTGCTGTTCGGATGCGTTGTCCATAGCACGTTGGGTGACTACTTGCTCATAGGTCGTAATCATGCTGTCAATACGAGTGGTTAATTCCTTATTCATCCGGCGAAGACGGGCATTGTAGTTGGGCCGTACCACAGGCCTGGACTTCCGTTTGGTCACCGTTCGTATGCGCTGATGTAGTGAATCAATCGGATTGTAAGGTTCAAGAATGGTGTCGGTCGCAAATTCCACAGCTGTATTTACCAGCACAGCCGTATCTTCTTTCGAAGGAGCGAACACCTCGCCCAACCTCCTGAAAAAACCCTTTTTCTTTCGTTTCGTAATCACAGAGTCACGCTTGGTGATGATACGATGTTGCACACGCTGTTGAGTGATCACTGTATCTTGTTCGGCAATGATGGAATCCAATTCAACCGGAGTAATCATACTCTCGTTCGCTTCATTAATGATCTGAAGCATCCGGATGGTATTTTCATCTTTCTCTTTCAGTAAAAGCAGCAAACTATCCGTCTGCAAACTCTGTACATCGTCCGTATCAGACAGTTTCTCCATCTCCCTGTGTACAAACAACAGGGAGAGCAGCAGCACAACCAGCAACAAAGTATACCCCGCCGCGATCTTTACTTTTGTGAAACGGGAAGGAATAGCCATAACTTATCTTGTTTTATATCTGAAACGTAACCATAACATAATGGCCGCACTACTCAGTCCGAAAGGAAAAGCCATCCAGACCCCGAGTAATCCCCAGCCCATAACAAATCCAAAGAAATATCCGGCCGGGAGAGAAATGATAAAATAGGCGATAAAAGCAATCAGCATCATAGGCTTTACATCCGAAATACCACGCA
>ERZ826016.3282-NODE-3282-length-11298-cov-2.192297_pt1 | contig 11298 bp, 16 predicted proteins | sample MGYA00519872_ERZ826016 | MGnify/ENA primary metagenome ERZ826016 (study PRJEB31778, sample SAMEA3449218) | human gut metagenome | biome: human gut; feature: human-associated habitat; material: faeces | place: United Kingdom | collected 2010/2012 ... | reverse complement strand
CCAGTTATAATCGCCGGGGCAATACGCAATTTTCTCTTCCTGTAACCATCCTGCAATGTCCAGATAGGAGCGATTCTGCAGATACAGTTCATAGCTCCTTCGAACGGCTTCGGACTCTATGGGATGTAATAGAATTTTTCCATCTCGAATGTAATAGCCAAAGCGCAGCTTTCTATATCTTCGCTTATTCATTTCCATCTTACCCTTCCGTCTGTTCTTCAAATTGAAATCCGCACAACTTTTCCATCGTTCTGGATCTCAATTCTTTCTACCATCATGTTCATTTGCTGCTCCAGCAGACCATCTCCTGTTATGATTGCCTGCATCAATTTCTTGATCTGATAGATTTGCTTTGTCTGCTTCATGCTCCTCTGAAAAAGTTGCGCCTCTATTCTCCGCAGTTCGTCCTGAAGCTGTCTGCTCTTTTCCATATAAAAAGCAGATTCAATATGCTGCCGGCTCATGAGCCGGTTTAACATCTGAATCTGCTTTTGTATGTTCATCACTTCTGCGTTTTGTTCGAAGTGTTGATCCGTATTATTTGGCGTCAGCGATTCCAGCTGCTGTAATGCAGGCGTCAGGATTGGTTTATAATACGACTGCAGTTGCCCATATAGCTTTTCAAAAGCATCATAGATCCTGCTTTCTTCTACTTCCACAACGGAACAAGCCTGTTTCTCTCTTTCGTGTACCTGACACGCCCAATATGCTTTTCCTCTGTTGATCTTAGATCGCATTTTTGTGCCGCAAGCGCCACAGTAAATTTTCCCGCTTAACGGCCGTTTTTCTCTCTCCCGATTGCCTGTATTTCTCAGAGCCAATAATTCTTTCACTTTTTGCGCATCTGCCGGATCGATAATCGCTTCCTGGGCATTTTCAATGTAAAACATTTCCCGCTGTCCTTTATTGACCATTCTCCGAAACGGGATCGTGTTTGTCGTAAATGTCTTTTGCACAAGCGCATCTCCAATATATTTTTCATTGGATAAGATACACTGAATCCCTGATTCCGTCCACCCTACAGTTGATTTTCCTTTTGCTATGCCATGCAAATTTAGCGTATCTGCGATCTGTGCATAGGAATCGCCGTTCAAAAAACGCTCATAGATCCATTTCACAACAAGGCTTTCTGTTTGATCGACAACCAATCCTCCTCCTTCTAGCCGATATCCGTAGGGCGCGTAGGTAGTAATAAACTTTCCCTGCTTCATCCGATTGTAGACAGACCAGCGAACATTTTGGGAGATTGATTTCGCTTCTTCTTCCGACAGGCACCCAAAAAGGGTGAGTAGAAATTCATCATCCAGGTTTGCCGTATTGAGCTGTTCTTTTTCAAAGATGACTGTGACGCCCCACTGCTTTAATGCCCGAATATAATATAAGCATTCCATGACATTCCGGGCAAATCGGGATACAGATTTCACAAGGATACAATCAATTTCGTTGTTTTGACAATCCTGCATCATCTGTTGAAACCCAGGCCGCTTGGCTGCGCTGGTGCCAGTGATGCCCTTATCGGCATAGATATCTACCAGAACCCAATTGGGATGCTGCAGGATCATTTCCCGATAATACGCAATCTGTGCTTCAAAGGAATTTTCCTGATTTTCCTGTTCTGTACTGACGCGGGCATAAGCGCAGACGCGCAGCTTCTGCGGTTGTATTTGCTCCTTTGCTTCTATCACAAATAACTCCGCCATTTGTCTGCACCTCCTTCTGCTTGATTACCAACGACAATACCACATTCTAGTCCAAATAGCTATCAAATATTTCTTGTTCCAGCTGATATTTTTGGAGAAGATATCGCCTGGCCTCCTGGGCCTGACTAATTTCCAGTTTGCTTTCCTGACAGAGCTTCTCTAACACTTCGACCGCAATATAATACTTAATCACATGACAAATCTGTGTTCCATTCATTCTCAATTCCTCCGCTCTCTATCGTTGTCTTTCAGTTCGGAGCAAGCAGCTTTAAACTGATGGCCAATGCCTGATCGATCTGTTGCATGGCATATGTGCTAAGATATCCTATGTAGGAACGCAGCCGCATGCGGTCTATGGTGCGAATTTGCTCCAATAGTACCACCGAATCACCTTGAAGCCCATAGCCATAAAGGTGGACATGGGTGGGGATCTCGCACTTGTCCGGCCTGCTTGTAACAGCAGCTACGATAACTGTCGGACTATGGCGATTTTCCCTGTCATTTTGAATAATTACCACTGGACGCACACCGCACTGCTCACTGCCAAGCACAGGGTTTGAATCGGCAAAGTAGATGTCGCCTCGCTTTATCTGTTTAAACGGCAACGTTCTTACCTCCTTTTACATTTTTCCATAGGGCGCACTTTCCCATAAAGAATACGCTCCTTTCATTTTCTAGTGCTTGTAAACAATGAAATGATTATTTATGTTTCATCTATATAAAAGAGAAGCCCGTTTCCACGGACATTCTCTGGAGTATATTTCAATTTTGCTTCTTTATTTATTTGTTTTCGATTATTTTATAATTTGCTTTCCGGTTTTTTTATTTGCCTGAGACGCTTCTGCATCTATTATTTTTATCTCAGATTCATATCAAGTTCCTGATTCTTTACAATGTCAAAGTCATCTTCGCCTGGAATCAATGCCAAGCTGCTGCCATTACTCCAATTCACATGCACACTGCCCATATCATCTACATACGCCACTTCTCCAGTTAAGCCAGAAGGCATCTGCCTTTCCCCTTTCATATTCTGCAGAATAATCTGTGTTCCAGCAGGATATTGCTTCCGCAAACGCTCTATATTTTTCCTCGTATTTCTCACCCCTATCTATAATTGATATGTAAAAAAACTGTCATCAGGCTGCTCTAGGCCCAGGAGCATCACGGGATTTTCACCCCAATGTTTTGCATTGCCATCCCCATTGCGTGCGGCGGATTGGTTACCGCTCAAGCTGTGGCTGGACAGGTGTATCATAATCTCTTTGTTGTAATCATGGCGACTCAGCTGGCTTTTGGCTAAGCAGTTCGCTTACTGTTCTTCGCTCCAATGAATATATTCATCTTCTTGGCGCAGTAACGAACATGGCTCCTACAACAAAGAACGTACCTGATGATTTGTCTCTATTCAATTTTCAAAGAGCTGTAAGTAGTAGGCTATTGCCTTTTATATTTAACGTAAGTATTTACGCTAAACGCTTTCTTCTTCCGGCAGAAATTTGAACTTCGGAATACTCTCTACCAACTTTTCTTCCAATTCTGCCGCCACATCTTCATCTACAATCTGAATTTGCTTGCCATTTTCCAGTACAATTTTCCGTCTGGCCAGCTTGCGGATGTAACCTCTATAATGAGCCACAATTTTCAGAATTGCTGCCTCATCCTGCTGCATGGCTTTTTCTATTATCTCATATTGCACCCTATTTTCCTGCATACTAGAACAATTCCTCCAACTCCAGATACCGTTTCAGCTGTTTTAAAATGGCTTTACGTTGATAATTGATTGTCTGTTGGGCACGATTTAACAATGCACCAATTTCTTCTTCTGTTTTTTCCAGAAAGAAATACAGCAAAATAATTTCCAGCTTATACTGCGATAATTGTCTCAGAGCATTGGCTAAGGCTTCTTCTTGCACAAGAATTTCTATTTTACCAATCGAAAAAATGCTTTTCGAATCCAGTCCAAATACATTTGCACTTTTCAATAATTCTGCCTCAAACGCATCTTCTGCTAACTTCTTGAAATACTCTTCTGCTTCATATTGCTGTTTTGCCTTTCTGCCAATATCGCGGGCTTTATTTTTCAACACAGCTACGATAAAATTGTGAAATTGTCCTTCGATTCTCTCCCTGTATGCTTCGTCAGATATCTGCATATTCTTCACCTCCTTTCAAAAAAGAAGGGAAGAATTTTTTCTATATAATATAAAACGTTTAACAAATATCAAATCACAGAAAAAAAATAAAAATTTTTTTAATTTTTTTACAAAAAAATACCGCAGCAGATTTTTCTCTGTTACGGCACAAATCATAGATACAATTTTGAGAATAGTACCCAAGTATTAGCAATCGATAATGTACTTTTTTCATCACCCCTTTAGGAAATGTTATCAAGCAGGCCCGTGAAAAGCAGGAGCTTACCCAGGCTCAGCTCGCATCCATGATTAATATTGACGCACGTACCGTATTAAACATCGAAAATTACAAGGGCAATCCCAAAATGGAGGTTTTATACCCACTGATTCGCGCCTTAAAAATCGATCCAAATCTAATTTTTTATCCAGAACGACAGCACCGTAATTCTGACTTGACTTATCTCTATCATTTACTGGATACCTGTACAGAACAGGAAGCTGCTGCCCTCATTCAAATTATGGAAACTGTTCTAACCGTGCTGCGGGCTAATCAGCCTGCTCCCCATAAATGACGTGATAAAGAAAACCTGCCTCTTTTCCAATAAAGAAGCAGGTTTTCTTATTTTGTCATCATTCTACCGTCATTTTCAACTGCACCACATTAATCATGCTTTCCTGTTTACAATTTGGACAATATAACGGGAAATGCAGCAGTACAGTGTCCTTTGTGATCTTTATTTTTGTCTTTCTCTTACGTACTGGGCAGCATAACCAAACGGCCTCACTGTCTAACAATCTTTTCTCATCTCTTTCCCTTTGCTCTGCATCTAAGTGTCCGGCTTCCAAATTTCAGTTTCACATTTTTCTTTTTAATCGTATTTTTATTGTATAAAACATACTTGAATCATTTTCCAAAATAAGCTTCCCCATATTTATGTCTTTTAAATGTTTTAAGTATAAATCTTAAATAATGTTTCTTGGCAAATCGTACATTTTTAACAGATTTCATGCATTTTTCGCATAACATGCTCTTTCTATACTCAAAAGCAACCTTTTTAAATTAAACACTTTCAAATTTCCTCTCTAATCGCACTCGGGAATATATTAAAATATAATTGAAAAAAGAGATATAAAGACTATAATATCTTATGAAATAAAAATATCACGATATTTTGTAACAAGACATTCTCTAGAGGAGGCTTTCTTTATGATTCGTATTGCGATTTGCGATGATCAAACTGAAGTTACTGAACATTTATATAAACTGATAAAAAATTATTTTGCCAAATATGATTACGACTTAGCCGGTATTCAAATTTATCAAAATGGATATCCATTGCTACAAGATTATGTTTCCGGCACTAAATTTGATATTATTTTTCTGGATATTCAAATGCCTTCTGTTTCTGGCATGGAAGTTGCTAGCAGAATTAGACAAGTTGATCCTGATGTGCTTTTAATTTTTGTAACCAACTTTTCAGATTTTATGAGGGCCTCCTTTAAAGTTGAAGCATTTGATTTTCTACTTAAACCCGTTTCTCAAGAAAATATGGACGAAGTTCTTACTCGTTGCTTTCGTAAATACGAACAAAGCAATGGACATATAGTCGTAAAAACTAATTTAGGTATGGCTACAATTTATTTGAACCATGTGGTATATATCAAAAGCGACTTGCATTATATAACTTTTGTACTTCGATATCAAAACGAAACTATTCGCTCTAAGATGAAGTTAAGTGAGGTAGAAGAATTACTACAACCATTTCAACAATTTGTACGTTGCCATCAAAGTTATATCGTTAATTTAAGCTATATTCGAGAAATTACTCCGCAAAAACTATTTTTAAATATAAATGGAATTGTTCCATTGAACTATCTTCCTATTAGTCGAAAATATACAAATTCAGTAAAAACACAATTTTTACTTTTTAACTTAAAAACAGGGAGGTTTTCACTTTGAAACTAGGTGCTGACTTTTTTATAAGTATTATAGAAACTGTGCTATTATTTTATTTTTATAACTTTTTTTCAAAAATTTTAGAATTGAAAAAAAGGCTTTATTTTATATTTATTTTCTAGATTTTCTTTTTTGTTTTATATACTCTATTTTTGCACAAGTACCCAGTCAAAGAACATTTTGTTTTATGTTATTTACGCTATTTCCATTATTTTTTTATCGTGAAAAATTTTCTTTTAAGATCACCATAACTATAATATATTTTTTTGTGCTTGGATTATCAGAATTACTGGTAAAAGCTGTTCTATTAGGCTATCGTGGAGATTTCCTGATTTATTATAGGTCTTATGCATATAATTACTTATTAGGTGCTATTTTTTCCAAAACAATAAGCTTTCTACTTATTTATCTTGGTACTTTTTTATACAAAGTAAAAGAACAAAGATTACCTCTTTTTTTATACTTTTTATTACTAATCGTTCCAACCTGTTCAGTGATCATTTTCTACTATTTACAAAATCTTGTATTTACAATAAATCAAAAAAGTGTTTATCTAGGTTATATTGTAATCACGCTAGCTTTATTAATATTTAACTTACTATTCTTCTTTTTATTTTCTCAAGCCAGTCAAACAAGCTGGCTACAAGCTAAATTAACTTACGAAAAAGAAATCATACAGGAACAAGAAAATTATTATAAAGAACTTGCCCTACATCACAAAGAAATTCGCCAATTGAATCACGATTTGAACAATCATCTTCTAATCATCTATAACGCTCTTATGCAGGATAATATAGAGAAAGCTACTAATTACATTAAACAACAATTAAAAACGCTTTCGATGCATAAAGTGACATATTCAGGCTATTTGTTATGGACACCGTTCTATTCTATAAAAAACAACTTGCTAATCAGCAACAAACCAATTGTTCTATTTTTTTAGAGTTGGCTATTGAACAAGAACTTCCTGAAAAATTTCTAAATGATACAGCTCTCATATTAGCTATCTGTTTTGATAATGCTCTAGAAGCAACTTTTAAAATAAAACAAGAACAGCAACAGTGGATCAAAATTCGTATATATAATGATTCAACATACCTTTATATACAACTTGAAAATAGTGTAGTCGAAAATATAATAATTGATGCATATGAAATACCTAAAACAACAAAAACAAAAAGCCAACTTCATGGATTAGGCTTAAGTCAAGTAAAGAAAATAGTAGAACTCTATCAAGGGCAGATGGTGTTATCTTGTAGAGATAACGTTTTCACTATAGGTTTAATGATAAAATATCACAGCGCTGCAGTGCTCTAAATGTTAATTCTGCCTAAATTCTATCAAAAATGCACAGCAATTAATTTTTTTAAAGATACTGTTATCATAGCTGCAATGGAGGGACAATGAATGACACAAAAATTAGCAAACTATCTTACAGATTTTTTTCTAAAAAAATCGCTAATAGCAATAGAAGATAAAGAGAGCTATGTTTATTCTTTTGAAGTTTTTTTCTCTGCAGTTATTTCTTGGGGAAGTATTTTTCTGATAGCATTTTTCACCAAAACAATCTATGCTACGTTTTGTTATGTTGTTAGTTTTTGCTGTTTTCGCGGAACATCTGGTGGATATCATGCATCTACACATTTAAAGTGCTATTTGCTTTCAATGACAACTTTTCTATTGTTTTTATTAGCACAATTTTGGCTACCTAAACAATATACTATCGAAATTTGTTGCTTATTGCTATGTATTAGTTCCATAATTTTCTTTCTTTTTTCTCCAGTGGAACATAAAAATAATCCTTTTACACTCCAGCAGAAAAATCATTTCCGTAAACGTACCATAAAATTGTTATGTATTTTCTATTTACTATTGTTCCTCTTCCTTTGGAGAAATTATTTTAACATAGCATTTGCAATTACATGGGGATGCTTTCAAGCTGCTTTTTCTATCCTTGCAGCAATTTATATTCAACCGAAAAAGGAGGTGAAATCAGATGAGAAAACATTTATCTAAATTGACAGGATTTTTTTTGGCAACAGTACTTATGGTCGGTCAGGTAAGTGCAAATTTACCGTGCGTATTTGAATACTACCAACCAAAAGTTCCTGCTCAATTAAAAGCCAAACGTTAACTACTTAAAACATCTAAAATAATCTATTAAAAGAATGAAGTTGTTTGTCAATTCTATGGGATCTATATTGACACAACTTCATTTTCATTTAACATAATGTTTTAACAGCTTTATCCAATCCTCTAACTCTTCATCTGTCATTCGCTCCATTAATTTTTGAAATTCTTTACGTATTAAAGATATTGGTTGTACTGAAAAAAATTGTTGTGGTGTAATCTCAAAATAATTACAGAGTTCAAAAAACATATCCATAGAAGGAATGGCCCTTCCAGAAGTAATATTTTGCAAATAACCTTTATTTCTCTCAAGCTCTCTCGATAACTGTGCTTCACTAATCCCTTTTTGCATACGCAAAGCAGTAATACGATCTCCAATAAATCTTTTCCGCTCTTGCTGTAACTTCTTTTCTTCTTGATCCTGTCCTACCCATGACATAATAGATCCACTCTCTTCGCACGTTTTCTCTTATAATAAACGAAAGAAATTCGGTGTATACGAATTTTAAATGTTATTATCTCTTGATATTCCCTTATAAATCGTTTAAAATTCGTATATTGACGAAATAAGAAAGGAGATTATAAATGGATCCTCATATTATAATACTTAAATTATATCTACCTACATTAAAGGCAGAATCGCTTTCATTATTTTTATCCCTATTGAACATTGCTTTTCCTCCAAAGAGAGCTCAAACTTCCTTCAAACAATTAGATTATAAAATTAGCAATGATATTATATACCATCCCACTTTTAGAAAGTGGAAATATTTATTACAGAATTCTGCTCTTTTCAAAGAAGAATATTTTTTTCAGGCACAAAATAAAGATTATTATTTTGATTGTTTAACAATCAAGCCTTTTACAGTCGTATCTTTTCTTTTACCGAAAAATCGCTTTTTAAAATATCAAAGTCAAATAGATGAATTATACCAGCAAATATTTTTCTTAACTAACGGATATTTAATTTTTTGTTGTTCCTTGTCCCAATGGTTGACAAATTACTATCACAATTCTTTTAAATTCATTAGCTATGCTGATCGTCAGTGTTATAAATATTTGGCTAGTCATATCGAAAGAAAACATTTTTATCACGAAATGGCTGAATTGTTTTGCACACAATACAACTCATGTTTTCCTGTTTTGCAAAGTACATGTCATTTTAGTTGAACACTTGAATATCTTCCTATACATAATATTCTGCCTCAAAAAAGTTATTTATGCACATTGAAAAAGAGAAAAAAGTTTTTGCTGTATACTTTAATTCATCAGTATAATTATTTATTCTCTTTTAAACAGATTTCGAGTATTATATATAACATCTATACATGAAATGTTTCTTTGATACACAAATAGGGTTAGAATATCTACCGCTCAAAATATATCCCAACCCTACTGTTTAATTTTTCTGCAACAATTCTCATTACCGAAAATTACAGGGTTAAATTCAGTAACGATTATTTCTAATTTTTCTTCCCAATACCTTGTAGATCATCTTTAATTTCTGTCAAGTCTTTCTTTATGGATTCCAAAATATCTAATTTTTCCGTTAATGCTAAAATGATATCTTGGAAGCTTTGCTCCCTTTTACTGTTTTCTTTCAATACATAAAATAAAAGACAAACAAATAGCATCGCCCATAAACCTTGACTAGCAGCTAATTGTAATACTTCATTTTCTATAACAGTTTCCTCCTCTCTATGTTAAAATGCAAAATATGCATGATAGGAAGAAAATGTGCTAAAACTTGTTATGTTAGTATCTAACACACGGAAAATCGCCTGTCATACCTGCGTCTGCCGGTTTTGGCCCAAAAGATGCTGTTGCACATTCACAGCCAAAACCACCGCTATCACCAGGCCAAGTTTCCGTAATACAATACGTACAAATTCGAGTGCGATCAATGGTGCCAGAATCTGCTTTTGACGAAATCAAATTTCCTCTCAGAGCTTCATAGGTATTACTCATTGTTGTTAATGTTCCACGATACCATTTTGCAAATTTAAATCTTGCACCGTTGGAATGCATGTTATTTGATTTATTACTAGAAATTAATGTTTCTCGGACAAATCTTGCACCTTTTTTTAAGTCATTATGTGCTGCTGACGTAATTTGTGTATTGAATGTTGCAAATGGGCTAGATTGAGAAGGTCTCGTCAACGTCAACTTTACATATGGAGCACTCTTATCAATAACAGCCGCAATTAAAATTGTTTCACCTGGTGTTAAGTCAAAACGAGTCGTAGATTCATCCCAAGTATTATCTGCAGTAACTGCACCATAAGCAAACATCGACCATTTCGTTGGAGCTGCTGCAAAACCATAGCCAATACCGATATCGATACCTTGTCCAGCTTTACCCCAAATTGAATAAATAAACTCTGGGTGCGATCCGCTGGACAAATCCGCTTGTACCAGATCTGGTACCCGAAAATAACTGTTAATTGCCCAATACTTATACTTTGCATGTTCTGTTGGCCCAGAAGATTCTCTTCCAGTAACATGATAACCATAATTTGCCATAAACTATCACTCCTAAATTTTTAATTGTAATTCGTATCATTGGCCAATGTACCATTTACAATTAATATAAAGAAACGGAAGCGAGTTTTGTAAACCTTATTTTCTGGCAAATTCAGAATCATTTTCAAATACACTTAAAAAATTTACTATCTAAAAGCTTATGGAAAGAAGGAATCATTATGAAAAAAATATTATTTTCTTTGTTGCTTGGCACTTTCTGTCTAGTTGGCATACAGCCGGTATATGCTGCCGGACATCTGCTGGCCTTTTTACCAGAAGTACATGACTGTTACTACCTAAATGGAACACTGGTCACCACAGAGAAACAACAGCAGTGGCATACCTTCAATTATGCCGGCCATACTTACTTCCCCATCCGCACCATCAGTGAATTGTTTGGTTTTCAAGTACAATGGCAGCCAGATACCCAAACTATACGATTATCCGATAGGGAACAGGTTATTGTCTTAAAAGTGGACAGCCCTGTTGCCATCGTAAATCAACAAGAGCAAGCGATTGACATCGCTCCTATCATACAGGAAGGCCACTCTTTGATTCCTTTGCGTACCTTGGCACAGTTGACAGGAGCTTATGTACTATACAAAGATGGAGTGATTTATTACGCAGAGACGCCGATTTCCAAAACAGAACAACAGCAGGACTGGTTTCAGCAAATTTATACCGACTTACAGACCAATAATTCCACTGCCAACGCAGAACCCTATAACATAATTTATGAAGCCGGTGAAGCCATACCGCTGGTATCACTTTACCAACAAAATCAAGTCGAATACCTTTCCCAACAACTTCCCTATGGCATAGACAAATTATTTTGGCGCATAAATCATCAAGAACT
>ERZ826016.3281-NODE-3281-length-11301-cov-2.906278_pt1 | contig 11301 bp, 10 predicted proteins | sample MGYA00519872_ERZ826016 | MGnify/ENA primary metagenome ERZ826016 (study PRJEB31778, sample SAMEA3449218) | human gut metagenome | biome: human gut; feature: human-associated habitat; material: faeces | place: United Kingdom | collected 2010/2012 ... | reverse complement strand
GAAATAAAAATATATAGAAGAACAAAAACGGCATTGATAACATTTAAACGACTTATTTTAGAACATTTTTAAAGCACGCAACAGAAAAGAGATTGACACTTGTTAAGAAAAAATAGCAGTGGCAATCTTTTTTCTATAATAGTGCAAATGTTATTAACGTCCGCTTTTGTTCTATTATAGAAACAAAAAAGAATAATATATAAAATTACTAATATTTACTTTACATATCTGAAAGAGGGTTAGATTCCACAGCATTTCTAACTTGAGAATCATCAACATGAGTATAAATTTCAGTAGTTGAAATACTTTCATGACCAAGTAAAACTTGCAAAGCCCTAATATCAACTTGGCCATATTGATACATTAAAGTAGCAGCAGTATGTCGCAATTTATGAGTAGAATATTTAGAAGGATCTAATCCTGCAGCCAAAAGTTTAGTATAAACAATATGCTGAACAGTTCTTCTGCTAATACGTTCTTTTCTTTCACTTAAAAACAAAGCATTTTTAGAATTAGCTTTATCAGTCTTAATTCCTTCAACAGGGCGAACAGCTAAATAATTATTAATAGCAGTCATACAAGCTTTATTTAGATAAATAGTTCTTTCTTTATTACCTTTACCAATTACAGTCATTTGGCATTCACTAAAATTTATATCTTTTATATTTATTCCTACTAATTCAGATAAACGCATACCACAATTTAAAAACAGAGTAATAATAGCATAATCTCTTTTATTATTTCTATTATCATCACTACCAGCAACATTCAGAAGTCTTTTACTATCTTCTAAACTTAGATATTTGGGTAATCTTTTATCTAATTTAGGTGTTTCCAAATTTTGAGCAGGATTAAATTCAATTAAATTAGCTTTTTGACTTAAATAATTAAAAAACACTCTAATGCTAGAAGCCTTTCTTGCACGTGTAGCTGCTTTGCTATGATATGTATTTGTTAAATAGCTCAAGAAAGCATGAATATCATCTAATTTAATTTGTTTAATAGTGCTTAAAGGAATATCTTTTATAGTTATTTTAGAAAAATCTTCTTCATCAGTCATTTTAAAATGCACTTTTATAAATTTTAAAAATGTTGCTAAATCGTAATTATATTCTTTGATTGTATTAGGTGATTTATTTAATATAGTTACTGTATAATCTAAAAAAGAATTTAAGTAATCTGGATTATTTTCATGATTTATCATAAGTTTTCACACTCCATTATTTTTGTATATTATATAACATTTTTTGATAATTGCAAATAAGGAAACACAAATAAGTTGAATATTTGAGAATTTTTAGTAGTGAAATATACTATGATACTTGACATAATACTTTTGAAATGGTAATATATTTATATAAAATTTTAATCCTATTTTACATTCATAGGAGATTGCAGCTATAGTTAAATTATTTTTTATAGGAGGTAAAATTATGATAAATGCAATCTATTTATTTGTAGCAATTTTAATGTTTATTGTTTGGGTAATGAATATTAATCCAGGAGAGAAACACTTAAAAAGTGTAAAACGGTTTCACTTTATAATGCAAATAATCTTTTTTATATTAAACGTAATATGTTTGATATTAGTAAGAGAAAATGAGTTTTTTAAGTACTCGGTTATTAGAAATTCTTTAACAGGAGAAAAAATAATATCAATAGGATATATATTATTTGGAATACCAATTATAATGTATATTATAGATTTTATTATTTTTTTAATAAAAAAAGATCATTATTCTAACTCATTATTAATAATTATTCCATGGGCAATTTATGTAATGTTATTATTTTGTGAGTGTTACCCAGTATGCATTAAAAGTGAAAATGTTATTCAAGAAAAAGAAAAACTAGTGTCTTACCAAGAAGAAATAGTAAAATCATCTTTTTTTAATAATTCTGTTTATGGAATAGATTATGTCATAAAAAAACAGAATTCATCTGGAGGAGAAGATGATGAAATTATACAAACAAAAAATTATAAAGACACAGTGAAAGTAGAACTGTACCCTCATCAGGAAAATTCATATATTGAAAAATATTGTGCTGTAAAAACAAACATAACATTTTGGGGAACAAAATATGAAAGAATAGAAGAAGAAGAGACAACTTACAAGATATATCTGACAGATGAGCTGTATAAAAAAAGTAAATAGAGGTATTTAATAGGAAAATAGAAAATGTATGTGTATAATTTATACTACATTTTCTATTTTCATTTTTATTATTAGTTTGCACATATAATCTTATTATGATATAATAAAAAGACATAAATAGGGATTTTTTATAAAATAAAAGGGGGAAAAGAGTTTTGGAAAAATTAAGTATAATTATAAACAGTTTCGAATTTCAAACAATTATTAAGTTATTATTAGGAGTTATTTTAGCTGGAATTATAGGATTAGAAAGATCATCATGGAGCAAACCAGCAGGTTTTAGAACACATGCTTTGGTTGGGATAAGTGCAGTATTAGTTATGGTATGTGGAGAATATATGTCAAAATCTTTTGGAGTAGACTCGTCAAGAATACCAGCACAATTATTATCAGGAATAGGTTTTTTGGGAGCTGGGACAATATTAAGAGATGGATTTAATGTAAAAGGTTTAACTACAGCATCAACATTGTTAGCTGTTACTTGTATAGGATTATGCATAGGTGCAGGATACTATCTATGTGGAATAATAGCTACAGCTATGGTATATGTAATTTTATCTTATTCTTATTTAATATCAGATAAAATAGAACATTATAATATGCTTGAACTACAAATTGAATTGGAAAAACAAGACCAAGAAACTTTAGAAAAAATAAAGAAATTATTACAAGATAACGATATTGTTGTTACTGAATTAGATATGTCTAAATATAAGAATAACATTATTAAAATAATTGGTAAAGATAAGAAAAAATCAGAACATTCTTTTGTAACAGATTTGATAAGCTTTGATAATGTAATAAAAGTAGAACAAAATTAAAATAGGAGGAAATAATAATGTTAACAATAGATGAAAAAATCAAACATTTGCAAAATCTAGGATTTGATGGAGATTTGAAAGAAATAGAAAAGATGTATAAAGGTCAAAGTTTTAATGCTTATGATTTAGAATATAGAAAGTTATTAGAAATATCAAAAGAATATTGTATGAGATTTACAGAATTATCTGGTTTGATTGCAAAATCAAGCACTCAACAAGAAAAAATAAAATATGAAAATGAAAAAAATGAAATATTAGACAAACTATTCCCAGGACATGGCCAAATTTTTGGAGGAGGAGACGGACTATTTACAATAATAGGAACAGTTGATTTAGATGGGAATAATTATACAAATGCAAGAGTACATTTTAATGCTTCATCACTTGTACACCTAAAAGATTCAGTCTTTGTTGCTTCAAATGTAGAATTTCGGAAATAATGATATATATACTAAAAATGGTCTTTCTAAACTTGGAAAAATCAACATTGATAATGATACATGGATTGGTGCTAATGTTAATATTGAAGATAATAGCTATATTGGTGAAAGAAGTGTTATTGGAATGGGAAGCCATATTGTAGAAAATTCCAATCTTAAATCTAATATGATATCTTTTGGAAATCCTTGTAAAGAATATAAAGAAATATGCGATAATTATGAAACTACAGTAAAGATTCCTGGAAATGAAGGAAAAAGAACAGAAGATGAAATTAAACATATACTAGTACATTTAAAACAACTTGGAATAGAAGGAGATTTCACTCAATATCTAAAAGCAATAAACTATGAAAAATATAATACACTTGAACCAACAATATCACAAATATACAATCTATCACATAAATTATGTTCGGAATATAATAGCAAAGATATATCTATAAGACGTAGAAAAGAAATTTTAGATGCCTTATTCCCATTACAAGGTAAAAATTTGATAGTTGGAGATGATATTTTTGTTGATTGTATAGGAACAGTGAAAATAGGAAATGATGTTTCTATCGGAAACAATCCAACTTTAGCCGGTAATATAACAATTGGAGATAAAGTTAAAATTGGAAATAATGTAACAATTCAAACAACTGGACACGAAATTTATTATAAAAACAGAAAACTTTCAAAAGATGAAAATGGAAATCTATGTGAAATATCTACTCCTGGATATATAGTAATTTTACCAGAAATAATATTGGCTGATGGTACAAAAGTTATTCCAGATCAAACGGTAAGAAATAATACTCAAACAGATGAATTAGTGGCACATTCTAGATAAATATGTGATTGACAAACTTATTCAAATTATAATATAATATATAAGCGATTTTAAACTAATTGTTAAAATCTCCGTTTTTTCAGCATAGGCTGTTCTTATATATAAAAAAATTTTTTGGGAGGATATTATAAATTGAAAAAGAATATTTATAATTCAATTTTACTAATTTTATTATTATTCTTTATTTTTTTTGACTCATTACAAAATATAGGAGAAAAATGCGAATATATAGAGCCACGGACATCTTACACTGCTAAATATGAGTCGGATTACTGGAATTTGCTAGATGATGATTATTCTAAAATGTACTATGAAGCAACATTGAAAACAGACTTTTCAGATTCTACTAGAAAAAGTATTTATCAATTTGATAGTAATAATATTGATTACACATTAAAATTAAAGATGATGAAAGCAATACAATTTGCTAGGCTTGATCATCCAGAACAAGAACTAATGGATTTTGATACTAAAACTAACATGAAATTTTTGATAAATAAAAAAGGAATAGTTTGCAAATTTTATTCTTTATATATTTGTAAGAATTTCAAAGAATATTCAACTTTATTAGATGAAGTAAACTTGGAAATTCAAGATTTAGTTACTACAGTAAACAACACAAATGATATTGTAGAAAAGTATAAGTTGATATTTCAATGGATAACTAGTAATGTAGAATATGAAAGAACAAACAAGGATGTAAAAACAATAGGATTCTTGGGTGACGAATATGTTTTGTCAGAATTAAAAACAAATTCTACTCAAAATATTTATGGTGCAATAGTTAATAAAAAAGCTATATGTGATGGCATAGCAGATGCATATAAATATATTTGCAATTGTTGCAATCTTGAATGTTTAATTGTTGATGGGTATGTAGGCAACATTTCTGATCAAAACTACCATGCATGGAATCTTATAAAAGTGGAAGATGAGTGGTATTTGGTAGATGCTACTTGGAATCTAGGTAAAGATTCTTTAGATTATTTTATGGTAAAAGATATTAAAAAAGGTAATAGAACGCCAATAAACATTGGTTATGATTTGCCAGGTTACAGCTCTTTAGAGCAAAGTGGCACAGAAAGGGCTGTAACTCCATCAGATATTATAATAGAGTAAATTGAATTTAAAACGCCTAAAGTATAAATAATTATTTATACTTTAGGCGTTTTGACTATTAAAATATTATATATTAGTTCATAATAAATGTTATCATTTCCAATCTTTAAAAATATTTGATTTTTGGGAAGAAATATAATATAATATTTTTGAATTTAAAAATGGATGTGATACTAATGAACAAAAATATAATTAAAGACTATACCAATCAAATAATTGATATTTGGAAAAAAGAATCTTTAAATAGTCCTATATTAAATAGTAAGATGAATCATTCGAAAAGAGTAGCACAATATATTCAACTATTAACAAAAAATGATAATAATTCTTTTTACGGTTGGATTCATGATATTGGTAGAATAGAACAATATCATAAAATAAAATGTTTTGATGATAATAAATATAATCATGGAATTGCAGGTATTGACTATATTTATAAAAATGATATAAAATTTTTAAAAGACTTTGAAATTGCAAAAGATATTATAAAATATCATTCTAATTACAATAAAGCACCTATTGAGAAAAAAACAAAGTTATTATATTATGTAACAATTGCTGATCAATTAGATAATGCTTTAACATGTAAAAATTATATATTAGAAGAAGAAAAAAATAATTCAAAAAGTTTTATAACTGACAATTATTTATCTTTATATTTTATAGAAGCAATTAATACTAAAAATATGTATTTAGATAAAAAAGAATGTCAAACATATTTAGATTATTTTTATTTTGCATTTACTTTATTATTAAGATCATTAAATAATGAAGATGTTAAAAAAATATTAAATAAATTAAATTCTAAAGATATAACGTCTTCTTTTGATTTTTTTAGAAAATTATTTAATGAGCGCCTAGAATGTTCTATAAAAAATGACGTATTGAATGTTATTGATTTTTCGCTAAAAAGTTTTCTACTTTAGAAAAATACATAGAACATTATGATGAAGTAATTGAAAAAAATAATATAATAGATAATAACCATAGCGTAAATAAAATGGATTAAAAATTCAATAAAAATTTGAGGAACTAAAATGGAAATTAAAGAAATAGAGAATGAATTAAATAAAATACAAGAAATAAATTATAAAGTAATAATGTTAGTCAAACGATAGCTAATAAATAGCTAGTAAAGCCGTTAAGGCTAGTAGTTACAAGAACTTGTGGGTAGGACTCTAAAAGGGGTTCTATTATTTTACTCCTATCTCTTATTGCACAAAACTTTGATTTTGTGCAATATTTCGTATTCCTTTTTTTACACTTTTCCATATCTACTTCTACCTCTCTTCTATTGTTTATTGATATGTTAAAGTGAATCCAATTATAATTTACTATTTTATTATTTTATGTTTTTTTAAATTAGTTTTCGCAATGATTTTATTTTAAAAATTATTATTATTCTTCTCTTATAATTAAATTTTAGTTTTATTAAAGTTATATTTATCATTTAATATTTATTTTTATAATTATAAAATTTTTGATTATTAAAAAATATTTGTAACTTTTACAATTTTTTCTTTTATTCCCCTACCTTATTAAAAATTAGTAATTTTACTTAAATTATAAACAACAAACTTAAAGAACTGGAAATTGATTTATTGCGTTACCCTATTTATAATACATATTACAAGGATACTTTGAAAAAAAGAATTACAGAAAACATAAAAGAACATTATTACGAAAATTAAAAAATTTTATTTTTGTAATAATGTTCTTTTATGCAATACAATAAAATAAAAGCAAGAGAAATTCTTCTCCAGCTTTATAATCTTACCTATAAATATTAATACTCCTTCTTTCTTTAGAAATCGTAATTATTTTAGTTCCGACTTTCTTCATTTCCTTAATAAGTCTTTCCATGCAATATGAATCATTATAAAAAAAATAATTTGCTTCTTCTCTATCATATTTAAAAAGATCATGGTCAGGATCATTGGCATAAATCTGATAATTATCTATAACTAGAATGATTTTATCTTTATTTGAAAAATAACGATAAATCCCCTCTATGTTATTAATTAAATATTCAGGTGCAAATTGATAAAACCAATTCGCGTCCAAGTACCAGAATTCTGAATCATATAGCTCTTTGGGACAATCTTCTAATTGATTTTGAATATTGCTTAATAGAGCTTTTAAAAGATTAATATCAGAATGATTATCTTTTAAAGCGATATCTCTGCTATTTAAAAGACTTTCATAGGTCTCTTTTAATTTTGTATTATCAACCTTTATATATGCTGGTATACAATAAAATTTTTGTAATAACCTATATTTTAGAAAATGATGACTTGACCGCCCAAATCTTTTGATTTTGGACTTGATAATGCAATAATCAATAATGTTTATAATTTTTTTCATTTTGTCTTTTCCTCCATATTTATATAAGATTATTGTTGCTTTGTAACTATTTTTTATTTTAGCACAATTTAAAAGTTATGTCAATCAAAATTGATATATGTGTAAAATAAATGAAAAAGAGAGAAAAAAGTATTTACTTTTCTCCCTCTTTCGAAATCTTTTTGAATTTTAAATTTTATTGTTGTTATTATTGGTTCTAAACTCTTTGCGTTCTCTCTTCATTTTTTTGTCAGCTTCATCATGGCAAATCTGCTTTAAATCAATTTCGTCTAAAACATCATTACTTAAGAGCGCATTTGCAATTCTATCAAGTAGTACAAAGTTATCTTTTAATATTTCCTCTGCTCTTGTATATGCTTCCTGAACAAGTTTTGACGTTTCTTTATCAATCTTATTTTTAATATCTTCAGAAAGTAAAAATAAGTCTGATATATCTCCTCTAGGAAAATATGTCATATTCTTTCCAAAATCATCAATCATGCCGTATTCTGTTATGATTCTTCTGGCCGTTTCAGTTGCATCCATTAAATCCTGTGATGCTCCACTTGTATATTTGTCAGAAGAATTTTCACCTATAAGAAGATTTTCTGCTACTCTACCAGCTAAAGCCACTGCAATATTATCTACAAAATAATCCTTGCTTAGATTTATCTGCTTTTCATATTCAAAGTCAAATGTTGTGATTCCAAGATAATCCTCAGCTGGAACTATTGTAATAGCAGATGTCTTTAAATTGCTGATATTCTCAGATAAATAATTCACCAAGAAATGACCTGCTTCATGATATGCGGTTGATTTCTTGTCATCAACAGACATTTTCTTATACATATCATAATTGAAGTTAAAATTAGTGTTGATATCTTCCTTTGTAACTTCTTTACGATGTTTTCTCTTAGCTACAATCATTGCTTTTTCTATTATTTCCAATGTTATAGCTGGATTGCATAATTCTGTAATGAAAGCATCTGACACATTTACAACATAATTAATTAACCTAGGTGAAATATTCACGTTATACTTAGAGACTAAACCTTTGACAACATATTTTATCATTGGAGAGATTTCTCTATGCTTTGGTTCATTAATATAGATTGATTCCAAATGTGCTCTGGTTTTAGTATCAACCTGAAAGTATTCATAATACTCTTCTTCTGTTGTTGCTCCTATTATTTTTACATTTGGATATTTAACTAAAAGTGAAAAGTAATATGACATTATAGGTGAACATTCAACAAAATGAATATTGTCAATATATATAACAATTCCAGAATGTGATAAAATAAAATTAATTATTTTTTCTAATCTTTTTGTAGATTTTTGGGTGGCTATTTCATTTACCAGTAAATCTACATCAAGATAGAGAAAATGTGAATTTTTTAATTCTTTTGGACATTGTTTACGAACTACGACATTATATATGAGTTTCTGAATGATAGCAGTCTTCCCTACACCATGTTCTCCCAGTAATACTACCTTAGATTTTAATCCACTAAGCAAGCAATTGTATATTCTATTAATTTCCTTATCTCTTCCATTTATAGTTGATAAGGATTTAGAACTTGCAATAACTGGATTTAGGTCTATGAGATATGGGTGAAATCTAGCAGGTACGACATTAAGTTTGGACCTGTCAAGTTGTGCTACATTTTTCCGTCCTATAACAAGCTTATAATTTTTCATAAAGATTCCTCCTTTTTGCTAATGAACATTTTTGTTGATATTAAGTATTTTATCACCATTTTGAAATTATGTCAATTAAAAACAGCTATATCTTTGGATATAACTGCTTTTAAATTCTATTTAAATTTTTTTACAAAATTATCTATTTCATCAATAAATTCATTGTTATTCTTAGTTTTTACCATCATAGATATAACTTGTTCAGTAACATCCGCAACAGGCATACTGTTCATTGCTTTTCTTAAAGCAAATACAGTGTCCTTTTCTTTTGGAGTAAGTAATAAATCTTCTCTTCTTGTTCCAGATTTATTAATATCAATTGCTGGGAATATACGTTTTTCTGATAATTTTCTGTCTAAGTGTACTTCCATATTACCTGTACCTTTAAATTCCTCAAATATAACATCATCCATTCTACTTCCTGTTTCGATTAATGCTGTTGCCAATATTGTTAAGCTTCCACCATGTTCAATGTTTCTAGCTGCACCAAAGAATTTTTTTGGTTTATGTAGTGAAGCTGGATCGAGACCACCAGATAATGTTTTACCAGATGATGGTATTGTTAAGTTATATGCTCTTGCAAGTCTTGTGATACTGTCTAGTAAAATTACAACATCTTGTCCTTGTTCAACTAATCTTTTTGCTCTTTCTAGTACCATTTCTGCAACTTTTACGTGATGTTCTGGTAATTCATCAAATGTTGAATATATAACTTGACCTTTTATAGAACGTTTCATATCTGTAACTTCTTCTGGTCTTTCATCTATAAGTAACATTATAAGTTCACATTCTGGATTATTTGTTGTTATGCTGTTTGCTATTTCTTTTAATAATGTTGTTTTTCCTGCTTTAGGTTGAGCAACTATTAATCCTCTTTGTCCTTTTCCTATTGGTGAAATTATATCTATCATTCTTGTTGCATAATTTGTAGGTATTGTTTCTAATTTTAGTCTTTCATCTGGATATATTGGTGTTAAATCTTCAAATCTTATTCTTCTTGCTGCTTTTTCTGGGTGTTCTCCATTTACTTCACCAACAAATATTAAAGATGGGAATTTTTCTCCTTCTTTACATCTTGAAATTCCTTTTACTAAATCTCCTGTTGTTAGTCTAAATCTTCTTATTTGAACAGGCGAAATATATACGTCTTTTGGGCTTGATAAGTAATTGTCTCCTCTTAAAAATCCATATCCATCAGGTAATACTTCTAATATACCTTCAATTATTTCGTCTTCTTCATTATTTACTTGATATGCAACCGCATTTGCTTCTTCTAATTTTTCTACTTCGTCATCTGAAGCATCATATCTGCGACGTGGTTCTTCTTTTTCTTCTATTTCGTCTTCTTCATCTTCTTCTAATTCTTCGTCAACTTCCTCAAATTTGTTACTTTGAATACTTTTTAAAACTTCTATAAGTTCTTCTTTTTTTAATTTTGATATATTTCTTATATTATTTTCTTTTGCTAATTTTTTTAATTCTAATAATGTTAAACTTTCTAAATCTGGCATATTTTGGTCTCCTTTTTATAAATTTTTTGATTCTAATTTTTGGGATTATTTTATAGAAAAAAATTTTATTTTCATATTATATCACATTTTTTGGGGTTTGTGAAGCAAAATCAAAAAAATCCTTGATTTTTTAAAGTTTTCAAGGATTTTAATTTTCTTGATCTACATAAACTCTTTCATTTGGTAAATACATATCTAACTTTTCTCTTGCTATTGCTTCTATATATTCAGGTGAATTTACATTGTCCTTTTCTTCATTTAGTTTATTTTGATATTCACTTGCCTCTGCTATTTGTGTATTTAAACTTTTTTCTTGTTCACTATATGTATTTAATATTTTTTGTTGATTAATAAATGTTATTATAGCATATATTAAAA
>ERZ826016.3274-NODE-3274-length-11345-cov-3.330735_pt1 | contig 11345 bp, 7 predicted proteins | sample MGYA00519872_ERZ826016 | MGnify/ENA primary metagenome ERZ826016 (study PRJEB31778, sample SAMEA3449218) | human gut metagenome | biome: human gut; feature: human-associated habitat; material: faeces | place: United Kingdom | collected 2010/2012 ... | reverse complement strand
TTGGCATGGAACAACGGAGATTTACAAAAGAGGATATTATGAGATATACCCATCCTGATGATGTACAATTGCTTAGCTCATTCTACGAAACATTATATCAGTCTCCCAGTATGCAAATACAACGAATACGTTTTTGTTTTGGAGGGAAAGAGGCAGATTATCAATGGTATGAACTTCGATGCAGTACCTTGAAAGATGCCCAGGGGGAGATTATGTTGGCAGGCATTATGCAGAATATTCAAAACTTGGTAGAGCATGAACAACAGTTGATTCTAGCGAAACAGATAGCAGAAAAAGCAGAGCTGAAACAGTCGTTTCTAAATAATATGAGTCATGAAATCCGTACACCGCTCAATGCTATTGTAGGTTTCACAAATTTATTAATAGGTGAGGGGGCTGATGAAATAGAACCGGAAGAGAAAGCTGCTATGATTGAAATAGTCAATAATAATAATGAGTTGCTTTTGAAACTGGTGAATGACGTATTAGAAATATCTCGTTTAGATTCAGGCAACTTATCCTTTGATATAAAGGAACATAACATTACGAAAATAATAAAGGAGATTTATGTCACTTACCAAACATTGATTCAGCCTTCATTATGCTTTATCCTTGAACTTGATGAAACAGTTTCCTTACCCGTTAACATCGATTGCTTCCGTTTTACTCAAGTCATCTCTAATTTCCTGAATAATGCAAATAAATTTACCAAAGAAGGAACTATTACTTTGGGGTGCAGAATATATAAAGAGCATCAGGAAGTTTGCGTTTACGTAAAAGATACTGGCAAAGGGATTGACGATAAAGAACTAATGATGATTTTTGATCGCTTTTACAAGACTGATGAATTTGAGCAGGGGAGTGGTTTGGGACTTTCCATTTGTAAAGTGATTATTGAACGACTGGCTGGACGTATAGAAGTACATTCGGAAGTAGGAAAAGGAAGTTGTTTCTCCGTTATTTTGTCTTTGGCAAATATAATTTAGTACAATAAACAGAAGGTATTTAAAAGAAAAAAGCAAATAATGAAAGATAAGTTCAAACCCTGGCAGAGGTGGGTACTATTCGCTCTTGCAATGGCTGTTATTTTTGCATCGGGAGTAATTATTTCATTCCTGATGGAACACAGCGCAGAGGTTGTAAATGTAGACTATAAGAAAAAGATAAAAATAAACGGAATAGAAGCACGCAGCATTATTTTTGCTGAAAACTATCCACGTGAATATAAGACGTGGGTGGATACGACATCGACCGATTTGCACAGTAGATTAAATGGAAGAACTTCTATCGATGTTTTAGCGCAACGTCCTGAAATGGTCATATTATGGGCTGGATATGCTTTTTCTAAGGATTATTCAACACCGCGCGGGCATATGTACGCTTTACAGGATATTGTTCATTCACTTCGTACTGGTGCGCCTATGGGGGATGCTGACGGTCCTCAATTTGCAAGTTGCTGGGTGTGTAAAAGTTCTGATGTTCCCCGTATGATAGAAGCTATTGGGGTAGATTCCTTTTATAATAATAAGTGGGCTGCATGGGGAGCCGAAATTGTAAACCCTATAGGATGTGCCGATTGTCATGAACCTAAAAATATGGATTTGCATATCAGCCGTCCGTCGCTCACTGAAGCTTTTAGCCGTCAAGGTAGAGATATTACTCATGCTACTCCACAGGAAATGCGTTCATTGGTCTGTGCACAGTGTCATTCGGAGTATTATTTCAAGGGGAATATAAAATATCCTACTTTTCCTTGGGATAAGGGCTTCACTGTTGAAGATTTAGAAAAGTATTATGATGAAATCGGATTTACTGATTATATTCATAAATTGAGCCGTGCCCCTATATTAAAGGCTCAACATCCTGATTATGAAATTTTCAAGATGGGCATACACGCCCAGCGTGGTGTGTCGTGCGCTGACTGTCACATGCCTTACAATGATGAAGGAGGGATAAAATATAGCGATCACCATATTCAGAATCCGTTAGCAGTGACTGAACGCACTTGTCAGACTTGTCATCGTGATAATAAAGAGACGCTCTGTAAAAATGTATACGAACGTCAGCAAAAGGCAAATGAGTTGCGTACACTTTTAGAAAAGGAGTTGGCAAAAGCACATATCGAAGCGAAGTTTACTTGGGATATAGGAGCTACAGAAAATGAAATGCAAGAAGCCTTGCTGTTAATTCGTCAGGCACAGTGGAGATGGGATTTCGGCGTATCTTCTCATGGCGGTTCTTTTCATGCCCCGCAGGAAACCATGCGTATTTTGGGGCATGGCTTAAATAAAGTATTCCAAGCTCGTATGCTTATCAGCAAAGTGCTTGTAGCGCATGGGTATACAGATAATGTACCACTTCCGGATATTACAACGAAAGAAAAAGCACAGCAATATATTGGTTTGGATATGGCTGTTGAAAAGGCGGACAAAGATAAATTTCTCAAAGAAATTGTCCCTGAATGGCTTCAAAAGGCAAAGGCAAACGGGCGTATTGTGAATTAGAATTTATTTTCACTATATTTCCTCTATGAAAAGCAAGACCGCGACTATCTTTGTGAGTGGAAACGAGTGTCTATTCCTTTCTACATTTTTTTTCCTTGCACTACTGCATGACGGTTCAGTTCCGATTATAGTCGGAACAATGAACAATTATGTAAATTTCCTCTTCGAGATTAAAACTCAACCGGGTGTCCTACTCCGTCCGAAACGATAGCCACTTTGCGAAAACGGGATATAATCACCACAAATATATTGACCTTGTAACGGACGGTTGTATCATTATACGGCAGTCATATGGGCTGCCGTATAATGATCTGTTGGTTTGCTATACTGAGTTCCCTGACTAAGTACATACCATACTGTAACAAGTATTTTTCTCGCAATAGCTACTTGCACCTTCATCTTGTTCTTTCTTCTTTCGATACATTGCCTGTATGAAAATTCTGCGAAAAATGAATCTTTCATACGTGCAGCTCCCCATGAACATTCAATCATGGTTTTTCTTACAAACCTGTTACCATGTGTGATACCTCGTGCCTTGATTTTGCCAGCGCTTTCCTCGTTACGGGGTCTTAGCCCCACCCATGACACCAATTTCTTTGGTGTCTGGAAATGTGTCATGTCTGTTCCTATTTCTGCTATTATTGAGGTCGCACTACGTTCTTTCACTCCCGGTATAGTCTGAAGGTTTTCAACTTCTTGAGGAAACCACTCCATGCATAGTGCAGTCATCTTTTCCTGTGCTTCGTCCTTGTGCCGTTGCTGCAATTCAATCTCTTCTACAAGCTGGTTTATAATGTCTATGTCGGTCTCGCTGACAACTCCGGTAAGTGCTTTCACCAATGTTTCTCTGCCATGCCTGTTGATTGTTCTTCCATGCAGTTCCTTCACAAGGACTTCCGCATCTGTCACACCTTGGGATATAAGTTTAACTATTGAACGGTACCCTTTGGAATCTGTTGTGGATATATAATTACTGATTCTGATGTTGCACCTCTGGATGCATTGGTCAAGTTTGACTAAATTGCGGCTTATGGAAACATTCAGGTCAAATATCCTTCTGTCATATTGACGCAGACGTTGAATTTTATCATCAGGAACAAAGCTTGATGCTATCAGTTCTTTACTCAGACAAGTAGCTATCCATTCGGCATCATTCACATCACTCTTTTTACCAGGAAGCTGTTTTATAAAATAAGGGTTTACCAGATGAAGTTTCACTGACCCTTCAAGCACTCGCCATATGGGTATCCAGTAGATACTGGTACTCTCCATTGCACACTCTTCAACACCTTCAGAGACCATAAGGTCGCGAAGTGTGACCAGCTCTTCGGTAAGAACTCCGAATTTATGCTGGATTTTTTCTCCATTAGCACACAGAATACAGCAAAAAACACTATCTTTGTGTACGTCAAGACCGCAGACTACCTTCATAGAAGTATTTTTTTATTGGGACATCAAGCCCGTTGGACATATGAGGATGGGGAAACCCTATGACCTCGTTTTTACCACAAAGATAGTCGCGGTCTTGACTTTCTTATTTACCGGGCGTAAAAAATCTGTTTTTTTATATACCTTTGTCTGTATCAAATCCTTTTAAATGAGAAGAAATCTCTAATTTTGTGGCACAACTATTAATACATTGAATAATACTATCATGAAAAAACTCACATCTATCCTTTTATTGCTTTTGTTTGTATGGACGGTACAAGCACAAACTGCTCGTGAAGAGATCCGTGCAAACCGGTATTTATCCGCTAATAATTATTATGCATATCCCACGCCTACTGCCAAGCAGACAGCTGCTCCTAAGGGGTACGAACCTTTTTATATCAGCACATATATGCGTCATGGTTCACGGTATTTGATTGATCCGAATGATTATCGTTTCCCCAAGCAAACTTTATTAAAAGCCGACTCTTTAAACAAACTTACTGCAACAGGTAAAAACACACTGGATATTGTTTTGCGCATGGCTGATATGGCGGAAGGTCGTCTTGGTGAACTGACTTCGGTGGGAGCACGCCAACACAGAGGAATTGCAAAGCGTATGTATACTAATTTCCCACAGATATTTGCGGATGGAACAGAAGTGGATGTCCGTTCCACAGTTGTCATCCGGTGTATATTATCCATGACATCCGAATGCCTCCAATTGCAGGCGATGAATCCTAATCTATGTATCAAGAATGATGCAAGTTACCATGATATGTATTACATGAATCCTCCTGCTAAGGATTTGAGTAAAATAGCTAGTTCCGATAAAGTGAAGAAGGTTCAGAAAGATTTTGAAGCTACCCATGTACGTCCGCAACGGTTGATGAAAACATTGTTTACAGACGAAGCGTATGTAAAAGCAAACGTTGATGAAGCGCGCCTGATGAGACGTCTTTTTGATTTGGCTTGTAATATGCAGAGTCATGATACAGATATGCAGCTATATTCTCTTTTCACGGATGAAGAGTGTTATGATTTATGGAGTTGTAACAACTTATATTGGTATCTGACACACGCTTGTTCTCCTGTAACGGATGGTTTGATGCCCTATCGGGAAGCCGACTTGTTGCGTAATATTTTAGATAGGGCAGATGCTGCTTTGAAAGAAGGTAAGAACCAGGCCACTTTAAGATTTGGTCATGAGTCTTGTCTGTTACCGTTAGTCGCTTTATTGGAACTGAATCATTATGGAGAATCTTACCCTGACGTAGAAAAGTTATCCGAACAATGGAGAGCGTATGATATTTTCCCGATGGCTAGTAACGTGCAATTCGTCTTTTTCCATAAAAAAGGAAGTAACGATGTATTGGTAAAAGTATTACTTAATGAAAAGGAAGCTAAACTACCGGTGAAAACAGACGTAGCTCCTTATTACCACTGGAAAGATGTAGAAAGCTACTATCGTGAAAAATTAGATAAATATCAGCATATATAATGCGACATTAACTTAACATTATTATATTTACCATGAGAAGAAAAACCCCTTTTATGGCTGCAACTCTGGCAGCAGGCTTGTTTTTTTATTCTTCTTGTACTCCGGCTGAAAAGACGGATACAAAAGATTATACTCAATACGTTAATACCTTTATCGGTGGCGCAGACAACGGGCATACATTTCCCGGCGCATGTTATCCTTTCGGTATGATACAGACCAGCCCTGTGACGGGTGCAGTCGGTTGGCGTTACTGTTCTGAATATGTTTATGAGGATTCTCTGGTTTGGGGATTTACACAGACACATTTGAATGGAACAGGCTGTATGGATTTAGGCGATATTCTGGTGATGCCGGTCACTGGCACACGTGCCCGTGCGTGGGATGCTTATCGCAGTCATTTCCCTAAAGATAAAGAAGCGGCTACTCCGGGATATTACACTGCAGAGCTCTCTGATCCACAGGTAAAAGCAGAACTGACTGCCTCTATCCATGCTGCCCTTCACCGCTATACTTATCACAAGGCTGATTCTGCCTCTATATTGATTGACTTGCAACATGGTCCTGCATGGAGAGAAGAACAATATCATTCACAAGTCAACAGTTGTGAAGTGAACTGGGAAGATGCTCAAACACTGACAGGACATGTCAATAACACGGTATGGGTCAATCAAGATTATTTCTTTGTGATGAAATTCAACCGTCCGGTAGTCGATTTACTTTATCTTCCGATGGGCGAAACAGAAAAAGGAAAACGCATCATTGCCTCTTTTGACATGCAGCCGGGAGACGAGCTGATGATGAAAGTGGCTCTTTCCACCACCAGCATAGACGGGGCTAAAAAGAATCTGGAAGCAGAAATTCCTGCCTGGGATTTTGAAGGAGTAAGAGCTACCGCCCACAATGAATGGAATAACTATTTGAGCCGTATTGAAATAGAGGGTACCGATGATGAAAAGACAAATTTCTATACTTGTTTCTACCACGCATTGATTCAGCCTAATCAAATTTCGGACGTAGATGGTATGTATCGTAATGTCGCCGACTCTATTGTAAAAGCCGGAACTGGTGCTTTCTATTCTACATTTTCTTTGTGGATACTTACCGTGCCGCTCATCCATTTTATACATTGGTGATTCCCGAACGTGTGGACGGTTTTGTGAATTCTCTCATCGAACAGGGTGAAGTGCAAGGCTTCCTGCCTATTTGGGGATTGTGGGGAAAAGAGAATTTCTGTATGATTGGTAATCATGGCGTATCAGTCATTGCCGAGGCTTATCGCAAAGGATTCCGTGGCTTTGACGCTGAACGTGCTTTCAATATAATAAAGAAGACGCAGACTGTATCTCATCCGTTGAAGTCTGATTGGGAGGTTTATACGAAATATGGTTATTTCCCGACAGATCTGATAAAAGCAGAATCTGTATCTTCCACTTTAGAATCTGTATATGATGATTATGCTGCTGCCGATATGGCACGTCGTATGGGTAAAGAGGAAGATGCCGCTTATTTTGCGAAACGTGCTGACTATTATAAGAATCTTTTCGATCCGGAGACGAAGTTCATGCGCCCGCGCAAGGCTGATGGGACTTGGAAAGCTCCGTTTAACCCAAGTGCATTGGCACATTCTGAAAGTGTCGGTGGAGATTATACGGAAGGAAATGCATGGCAATATACTTGGCATGTACAACATGATGTTCCAGGATTAATCCAGTTGTTTGGGGGAGAAAAAACTTTCTTGAATAAATTAGACTCATTGTTTACGGTTAAGCTAGAAGGTGAAAGTTTGGCGGATGTTACTGGATTAATCGGGCAATATGCTCATGGAAATGAGCCAAGCCATCATGTTACTTATTTGTATGCACTGGCTGGTCGTCCGGAACGTACACAGGAATTGGTTCGTGAAATATTTGATACTCAATATAAAAACAAACCCGACGGACTTTGCGGAAATGATGATTGCGGACAGATGTCTGCTTGGTATATGCTTAGTGCGATGGGATTCTATCCGGTAGATCCGGTGAGTGCAGAATATGTATTCGGTGCTCCACAATTACCCAAAATGACCTTGCATTTGGCTGATGGCAAGACTTTCACAATTATTGCGGAGAATTTGTCGAAAGAACATAAATATGTAGATAGTATTACATTGAATGGCGAACCATATACAAAGAAAACGATCTCGCATGAAGATATTGTAAAAGGTGGTACACTGGTGTATAAGATGAAGTAATAAATTCTCAAGCATTCTCACTGCGATGAGAAAAAATACTCATTATAATGAGAAAAAACTCTCACTGCAATGAGAACTTTTTCTCATCGAAGTGAGAATATACCCTTGTCAGAATAGGCTGAAACAGCTCATGAAGCCAATAAAAGGGCGAGCAATAGAATAGGAAGTATAAAACTTCTGAATTCTATTAGTTCGCCCTCTTATATTAATTTTCTTACGTATTATCAAGAAGAAATATATCCCTGTTTGAATTATATTTTAATAAGAAGCTGTTGCCGGAATACCTTCCTTTTCCAATAAAGCCACAATACGGTCTAACTCTTCATGCGTAGCCTTTTGCAAATCGTGGTCGGGAGTCTCCCGGTCGATCGTATAAATCATTACTTGACGGGGAGCGATTTCTTTCACTGCTTCTATCCAGGGGAGCACATACTTATCGGATGTATTATCCATGTCTGTTCCCTGATAACCTCCTTTCAGGAACATCGTCTGTACGATGCAGTTTCCTTTGAACTCTTTCATTCTTTCGATGATCTTCTTAACAGAATATTTTCCATTAGGACGGTCCAACAGATGAATGTATTCTTCATCCACCGTATCCAGTTTCAGGATATTATTATCTATCTTGTTCAGTGCTTCGAATACGGCAGGACGGTCGATAAATGTAGAGTTACTCAATACGCTTACTTTTGCTTTTGGGAAATACTTGTCGCGAAGCGCAAGTGTATCTTCTATGATTTCCGGGAAATGAGGATGCGCAGTCGGTTCACCGTTTCCGGCAAATGTCAGTACATCGGGAGCAGGGCCGTTTGCCTGCATGTCTTTTAGTTTCTCTTCAAGAGCCGTACGGACTTCTTCACGGGTAGGAAGAAGTTTCTTCGTACGATGTTCAGCATTGAAACCACACTCACAATAAATGCAGTCGAATGAACAAACCTTACCGTCATCCGGCAATAAATTGATTCCCAATGAAACGCCCAAACGGCGGGAATGAATAGGGCCGAAGATGGGTGAAGGAAAAATAATAGTCATCTTATTCTAATTATTTATTCATAAATCATAGCAAAGATAACCCAAAACTTATAGGTTATTCTATCTGTACGACCATTTTTTCATCATCCCAAACAAATTATTACTCTAACGCCACTCAAGAAACCACACGGAAATATTGCTCCATTCTTCTCAAAAGCAGAATATACATATCACGTACTTCCCTTTGGGAATGTGTCGTGCTAAGCTCCTCCAGTCTATCGTGCAGACTATGCAATTCGTTCGTTAAACGTTTCTTTATACTATTATGTTCAGTAGCTTCCTGCATAATATCCAGCCATGCTTCCAAACATATCAGCTGAATATCCATCTGTTCATAACTAACGGCTGACTGCGGATCAAAACCATTAAACAACCCCTTATAAAGATCCCGGAAAAAATCAATATCGTCATACCCCTTCCGGTCACTCTGCAACGCCTGCAATCGAAGAGCTGAAATTGTCTTTACACTCAACAATTGTTTGAACAACTTCGCCAGTTCCGGATACAGAAGATTGTTTCTTGTTTCCAACAAATTCTCTTTTACATAGGTACATTCCATCTTTTTAACAGAATGAAATAAATAGTTGTCCAAATCAAGCATTGCCTGACGCTGCGCATCTGCCGGTTGAGAACTACCCACCACCTTTGCCATTTCCATCAGATAACTCCCATACAGACGAATAGCCTTTCTGTATATATCAGTGAGCGAACTCCCTTTATCGTATTTCTTCCCCTTATACACAATCTTGTCCAACCGACTCACTACAGTCTGTAAATCCGATATTTTGACCGTATAATCTTCTGGAAATGAAGAATTAGAATTCTCCTTCCCTGATGGTTGGAATAAACGAATGTGATCTGGTAAATTATGCTCTATCCATTGCCGGAGCTTCTCCCGTTCATCATAACAATTTTGGTCTCCATTGAAAGGATGATAACCAAAATAAATAGTCCGGCAATCATCATCTCCAACTTTTAAAGTCTTTCCACACGAACTTTTCGATAAACTTCTGCGCAAACCTAAAAGATATCCAATTTCTTCCGTTATTTCATTTTGCAACAATTCTTTTTCCACTTCTTTAGAATAACGGTCAGCCAGAATACGCGAATCCGAGACACCGCAACTTAACAGATAGTCTTCTAATTTTCCTTTTAGGAATCCATGTCCGATATTCAGACGACATGAAAGTATTTCTCCGGTACGAGGATGACAGATAAAGTCACTTTTAATCCCCGGTATTCTCAAATCATAAGATATAAAAGCACGTTGTTCCGCCGGAATTATCTTTCGGTCTGCATACCTTACTTGTAAAGCATCATGAATACCTGCTTTATGGAAGGCGGTATTCCATGCTTCCACTCCTTCCTTTACTGCCTGGAAATATTCCTTCGGAAAAAGGGTGTCTACATAGAAAGTAAGCGGTTGTGACATATCCCAACGAAGAATCAATGAATCTTCTACCATACAATAAGGATTTTGCGAGTAATCTTTGAAACTCAATGTCCGGTAAGGTATTCTGTAATCTGCCAGGCGGATCTGATCTTTTTTCAGAGGTAGCAAGCGTACTGCACAAGTGACTTCCAAAGGCATACTACCTTCAGGCAATATAATGGCAGAACTGGACAGCATATATCTTTCCGCTTCAACTCCATGATAGCGCCTGACCGTAAACGACACACCTTCCTTAAAAGGATGTATTTTCATTATTTCCGACAGTTCCGGAATCAAGGAACGAATAAAATTATCATTATAGCTGAACCAGTCATCGCCAGTCATCAGATACTCTGTTATCCGAATAATAGCTCCCTGCTCTTTTGAATAGGCCACCACTGAATAACTTTTACCGGCAGGTTGCATATTTGACAACGAGAAAGATTGCTGATATGTGCTTTTTTCATCTAAAATACGCTCTGTATAAAACGGTTTTTGAAAGCAAATTGTAGCTTTATCCGGAGATATAATACGCACTACTCCCAGTCCGTCAACCGGACGATTCAACAAATCAAACCCTCGGTCTATCTGTCCACTGACTTCAATTTCCCGCCCGATATATTTTTCGGGTATTTCCAAATAGATTTCTTTTTCCGCTACATACACAGGAAACACACCGTCGATCTTATCCATCCCGGCAACAAAAAACTCGTCAAATGACTTGACGGAATCCTGTGCCTGAAGCAAAGCTGTGACACACAACAATATACCAATCACATATCTTCTTCTCTTCATGAATTTCTTTATTTACTTTTCATCATTAAAACAAAATACTATCTACAAGAAACATTGCCCGTTTTTTGGCAACCGGATCCGTAATCTTATGGCTATAATCAAGACTTTCCTCCTTTATTCTATTCAAAGCCTGCATGATGGAAACCAATAATCTCGACGAAGTTATCTTTTCTGATCTATCCAACAATTTAACAAGTTTACTCACATAAAGCAGCTGCACTTTATACTTGGCGTCACTTACAGGAATATTGTCAGCCCATTCGGTAAATAATTCTTTATGTATGCTTTCCAAAAACTCATCTACAGACAACATATCCTCACAAACATTCTCCGTTCTTTCCACTTCCCGGAGGGAACGAATCATTTCCGACATCAGCTCTTCATAAAAGCGATCGAACTCCCGACTACCGTCTATTTCTAATT
>ERZ826016.3270-NODE-3270-length-11367-cov-2.941832_pt1 | contig 11367 bp, 7 predicted proteins | sample MGYA00519872_ERZ826016 | MGnify/ENA primary metagenome ERZ826016 (study PRJEB31778, sample SAMEA3449218) | human gut metagenome | biome: human gut; feature: human-associated habitat; material: faeces | place: United Kingdom | collected 2010/2012 ... | reverse complement strand
AACTATGCCGACTATGTTACAGACGATGTGGACGAGGACGGCATTTATAATGCCCTAGCTCATTTTGGGATAATTTAGGTCAAATATTTATTTAACCATGACAACACAGTTTTTCTGGCCTGTTCCTATGATTTTTGTGCTATTGTTCCCCGTATTGCCAATCCTTTCAATATAGTAGCTCCGCTACATGCTTCTTTCAGATGATTTTCTGTGTCGGACAGGCCACTTCCTTCATGGGTATAAAAAGGAATTACTATTTGTCCCTTCTCATTCGGCTTTTCCAGAGATTTTTTCGTAAGTTTGTACCTGATAAACTTAATCGAATATGAGCAAATCGGGAACAATCATCATTGTAGACGACAACAAAGGAGTACTGACTGCCGTAGAGATCTTGCTGAAAAGTTATTTTTCAAAGGTCGTCACACTTTCTTCACCTGTCACCCTCATCACTGTGATGCAGGAAGAAATGCCGGAAGTGATATTGTTGGATATGAACTTCACTTCGGGAATCAATACCGGTAATGAAGGTTTGTTCTGGTTGCACGAGATAAAGAAAGTACGTCCGGAACTTCCCATCGTACTCTTTACTGCATACGCCGACATTGAACTCGCTATCCGGGGAATCAAGGAAGGAGCGACGGATTTCATCGTGAAACCCTGGAACAACCAAAAACTGGTAGAGACTTTACAAACCGCCGCACAGTCTGTGAGAAACGGGAAAAAAGGAGGAGCAAGAAAGGAATCCGCCGGTGTCCAGCCGATATATTGGGGAGAAAGTAAAGCCATGCAACAGCTCCGAATGTTGATTGAAAAGGTTGCCGTTACAGATGCCAACATCCTGATTACAGGTGAAAACGGAACAGGGAAAGAAATTCTGGCACGAGAAATCCATGCGCTTTCCAATCGACGACAAAAGGAAATGATTGCCGTAGATATGGGAGCTATCACTGAGTCACTATTCGAAAGTGAACTTTTCGGCCATGTGAAAGGTTCTTTCACAGATGCGCATACCGACCGGACAGGTAAGTTCGAAGCCGCAGATAAAAGTACGTTATTCCTTGACGAGATAGGAAACTTGCCCTATCATCTGCAAGCCAAACTGCTGACTGCCATTCAACGAAGAAGCATCGTGCGAGTGGGAAGCAATAGCCCGATGCCGATCGACATCCGCCTGATTTGTGCCACCAACCGTAATTTGCAAGAAATGGTAGATAACGGAGAATTCCGGGAAGATTTACTCTATCGTATCAATACGATCCATATAGAGATACCTTCGCTCCGGGAACGGAAAGAAGATATTATTCCTCTTGCCGAAAGGTTCATGATCCGCTTCTGCAAGCAATACGACAAAGAGCCGATGAAATTCAGTTCTGCGGCAAAAGAAAAACTGTCAATACATCCTTGGTACGGAAATATCCGTGAGCTGGAGCACGTTATTGAGAAAGTTGTCATCATTAACGATGAGCCGCTGATTCCTGCTGAGATCCTTCAATTATCTTCCCGGAAAATAGAATCTCCGGAAAGAAACATTTCCACTTTAGAAGATATGGAGAAACAAATGATACGGAAAGCATTGGAGGCTTGTGCCGGAAATTTGTCGGCAGTAGCCACCCAGTTAGGAATTACCCGGCAGACACTTTATAACAAGATGAAAAAATTCGGATTATGAACCGGTATCTTCAATATATAACACGGCAGTACTGGTTCAGAGTCGTATTGACAGTACTCGTTTGTACACTCACCGTCCGTTTCGGTATCCTTCAATCTTATACATGGTTTGGAGTCTGTATTTGCCTTTTAATCCTATGCATATTATGGCAAATCCGACTTTACCGTACCCACGTCAAACAGGTACTTTTTATGATTGATGCATTGGAAAATAATGATAATTCCTTTCACTTCCCTGAAGAATACGGTACTCCGGAAAGCAGGCAGATCAATCAGGCACTCAACCGGGTGGGACACATTTTATACAATGTAAAAGCAGAAACAGCCCAACAAGAGAAGTATTACGAATTGATACTCGACTTCGTGAGTACGGGATTATTAGTGCTCAATGACAATGGAGCTGTATATCAGAAGAATAAAGAAGCACTCCGGCTTCTGGGACTCAACATATTCACACATATCCGCCAGTTAAGTAAAGTAGACGCTACACTCATGGAAAAAATGGAAAACTGCCGCCCGGGGGATAAACTACAAGTCATGTTTCATAACGAACGGGGAACAGTCAATCTATCCATACGTGTTTCGGAAATTAATGTTCATAAAGAGCATTTGCGTATTCTGGCTCTGAATGATATCAACATCGAACTGGATGAAAAAGAGATCGATTCATGGATTCGGTTAACTCGTGTACTCACCCATGAAATTATGAATTCCGTCACTCCTATCACCTCGTTAAGTGATACACTTTTGTCCATGGTGAAAGATAAAGACGAAGAAATCAGCCATGGCTTGCAGACTATCAGTACCACCGGCAAAGGCTTGCTTTCTTTTGTCGAATCTTACCGAAAATTCACACGTATCCCGACTCCGGAGCCTTCTTTGTTTTATTTGAAAGCATTCATCGAACGAATGGTCGAACTGACCCGGCACCAGAATCCGTGTAATCATATTACTTTCCATACAGAGGTTATTCCCGCCGACCTGATCCTCCATGCAGACGAGAATCTCATTTCACAAGTCGTTATCAATCTTCTGAAAAACGCAGTGCAGGCAATCGGCAATCAGCCCGGCGGACGCATTGCGATACAGGCTCATTGCAACGACGCGGAAGAAGTACTGATTGAGATAAAAAACAATGGCCCTGCTATCCCTCCTGAAATTGCGGAACATATATTCATCCCTTTCTTTACGACCAAAGAAAGAGGAAGCGGAATCGGACTAAGCATCTCCCGCCAGATTATGAGGCTTTCGGGTGGTAGCCTAACATTGATTCCGGATGATAAAGAGACTAAGTTCATATTAAAATTCAAATAACAGAGTAGCCTATGATACCCGTACTTATCAATAATCCGTTATTCCGGGGGATAACTCCGGAAAAACTATCCGCCAATCTGGAAGAAATAAGTTTCCACACCCGTTCTTATAAGAAAGGGGAAATTCTGGCACGGCAGGGGGATGTATGCAACCGCCTCGTCATTCTGACCAAAGGCAGTGTTCGCGGAGAAATGATAGACTATTCCGGAAGATTAATAAAGGTAGAAGATATTGCCGCCCCCAGAGCGATTGCCCCGCTTTTTCTGTTTGGCGAAGAAAATCGTTATCCGGTGGAGGTGACAGCCAACGAACCGACAGAGGTTATAGAAATTCCTAAAACAAGTGTTCTGGAATTGTTCCGCAAGAACGAGCAGTTTCTCGAAAATTATATGAACCTTTCTGCCAACTACGCACGGACTTTATCCGACAAGCTCTTTTTCATGTCTTTCAAGACTATCAGGCAGAAGATTGCTTCTTATTTACTTCGCCTATATAAGCAGCAACAACAATTACATATCACCCTCGACCGATCGCAACAGGAATTAAGTGATTATTTCGGAGTATCCCGTCCTTCGTTGGCACGCGAATTGGCACACATGCAGGAAGACGGATTACTCACTGCCGACCGGAAACAGATCACTATCCTTCAAAAAGAAGAGCTTGTCCGGCTTATCCAATAGAGTTTGCCGGTATCCACAAAAAAATATTCATTGTTGTAACATTAGTTACAGAACTGCCCACAACCTTTGCGCTACATTTGCGTTCATTAATCAAGAAGACTAATTAAAACGTAAATGTTATGAGTATGTTCTGTTATCAATGTCAAGAAACCGCAATGGGTACAGGTTGTACCTTAAAAGGAGTATGCGGTAAAACATCCGAAGTGGCTAACCTGCAAGACCTGTTACTCTTTGTAATACGTGGAATTGCCGTGTACAACGAACACCTGCGTAAAGAAGGACATTCCTCCGAAGAAGCGGACAAATTTATCTATGATTCTCTCTTTATCACTATTACCAATGCCAACTTTGACAAAGCAGCCATTATTGGGAAAATAAAGGAAGGACTACGCTTGAAAAAAGAACTGGGCGGTAAGGTTTCTATCAAAAACGCTCCCGACGAATGTCTTTGGAACGGCAATGAAGATGAATTTGAAGAAAAGGCTAAAACAGTGGGGGTGCTTCGCACACCAGACGAAGACATCCGTTCGTTAAAAGAACTGGTGCACTACGGACTGAAAGGAATGGCAGCCTATGTAGAGCACGCACATAACCTGGGTTACCAGTCACCGGAAATCTTCGCCTTCATGCAACATGCATTAGCTGAACTGACCCGCAATGATATAACTATGGAAGAACTGGTTCAACTTACACTGGAGACAGGTCAACATGGGGTGTCTGCCATGGCACAACTGGATACTGCCAATACAAGCAGTTACGGCAATCCCGAAATTACCGAAGTCAATATCGGTGTACGCAACAATCCGGGTATCCTTATCAGCGGGCATGACCTGAAAGACCTCGAAGAACTGCTGGAACAAACGGAAGGTACGGGAATAGACATCTATACTCACAGCGAAATGCTTCCGGCCCATTACTATCCCCAACTAAAGAAATACAAACATCTGGCAGGAAACTACGGGAATGCTTGGTGGAAACAAAAGGAGGAGTTTGAAAGTTTCAACGGGCCGATTCTGTTTACAAGCAACTGCATTGTTCCTCCACGTTCCAACGCCAGCTACAAGGATCGTATCTATGTCACCGGCGCTTGCGGACTGGAAGGAGCACATTATATCCCGGAACGTAAGGACGGAAAACCAAAAGATTTTTCTTCACTGATTGCCCACGCCAAGCAATGCCAGCCACCGGTAGCAATAGAAAACGGTACTCTTATCGGCGGGTTTGCCCATGCGCAAGTGACGGCTTTGGCAGACAAAGTAGTAGAAGCTGTAAAGAGCGGTGCGATTCGTAAGTTCTTTGTCATGGCAGGATGCGACGGACGTATGAAGAGTCGTGAATATTACACAGAGTTTGCCCGGAAACTTCCGAACGATACGGTTATCCTGACAGCCGGATGTGCAAAATACAGATACAACAAGTTGTCTTTAGGTGATATCAACGGTATTCCCCGTGTACTGGATGCAGGACAGTGTAACGACAGTTATTCACTAGCCGTCATTGCCCTGAAACTGAAAGAAATCTTCGGTTTGGATGATGTAAACAAGTTGCCTATTGTATATAACATTGCTTGGTATGAACAGAAAGCCGTTATCGTATTGCTGGCCTTATTAGCTTTGGGAGTGAAAAACATTCATCTGGGTCCTACCCTCCCCGCTTTCCTTTCTCCGAACGTAAAAAATGTGTTGATAGACCAATTCGGAATCGGTGGTATCAGTTCGGTAGATGAAGATATTATGAAATTTCTGTCATAACTAATAGAACCTGAATCTTACATAAAGGCGCGGACAATGCAATGTTTTTGTATCGTCCGCGCCTGAAATTTATAGTAGAATCAACTTATTCTTTCCGGTCAGTCATTTCTCGGCAAAATCAAATTAAGGAGTACGCCTACCAAAGCTGCCAGTCCGATACCGGATAAAGAAAATTCCCCCCAGGTAAAAACAGCTCCGCCGATACCGACAGTCAATGTTAAAGATACGATGATAATATTCCTTGTACGACTCAAGTCAATACAATTATTTACCAGATTGGCTATACCCGCACAGGCTATTGTACCGAAGAGCAAAAGCATAATTCCACCCAACACTGCACTCGGAATTGATTTCAACAATGCACTGATCTTACCTATAACAGAAAATAAGATAGCAGAAAACGCGGCAATCCGGATTACCTGCGGATTAGTGATCTTCGTCAGAGACATGGCACCCGTTACTTCGGAATAAGTAGTTACAGGAGGGCCGCCTACCAGTCCGGCAAAAAAACAAGCCAGACCGTCTCCCAATAAAGTACGATGCAGACCGGGGTCTTTCACAAAATCTTTTCCGGCAACAGTGTTGACCACATATACATCACCAATATGCTCTATCACCGGAGCAATCGCTACCGGAATCATAAACAGCACCGGTTCCCACGAAAACTTAGGGAAAACAAATTGAGGCAAACCAATCCATGCCGCATCTCTGACACCGGATAAATCTAAATCATAGAAAAGCCATGCGGCCAGATAACCTACTATAATCCCACAAAAGATAGGTATCAGTTTTAAAAGTCCTTTCGCTTTCATCGAAACAATAACCGCAGTAACCAACGACAACAAGGCCAGCACCCAGTTTTCTTTTGCCATATTCACACCGGTTCCCGCCAGAGACAGTCCAATCAGAATAATGACCGGACCTATGACAACCGGAGGAAACAATTTCTCAATTACCCTTATCCCCTGCCACTTGACAAGCGCACTCATTACAAAATAAACAAGCGCAACCCCTACCATGCCCGATAAAGTGCCGGGTAATCCGTAAAGTTCCGTCGCTTTTATGATAGGAGCAATAAAAGCAAAACTACTTCCCAAGAAAATAGGAACCTTCCCACGAGTGACAGCGTGAAAGATAAGAGTACCGATCCCGGCGGTAAATAAAGCAGTGGAAGGGTCGAGCCCGACCAATAACGGTACAAGAACCGTAGCTCCAAAGGCTACAAACAGGAATTGTACTCCCACTATCCCTTTCCTTAAAGGAGTAAGATTATTTGAATCCATAAGTATGATGTAGATTAATTGAGTGCAAAATTAATCTTTTTAGACAATTTAACTACCTTTTTTCACAAAAATACATCCAAAAAGCCCTTTAATTTGTTGTTAATAATGTGTAACTTCGCACGGTGAGAACGAATACGACAATTATATAACTTAATAATATATTGCCTATGATATTTACAGCAGAAAACACCTTACTTATTGGTTCTATCTTACTTTTCGTCAGCATTGTTGTTGGAAAAACCGGATACCGCTTCGGAGTGCCCACTTTATTACTATTCCTTGTAGTAGGAATGCTATTCGGAAGTGACGGGCTCGGACTCCAGTTCCATGACGCCAAAGATGCACAATTCATTGGTATGGTTGCATTAAGCATCATCTTGTTTTCGGGAGGTATGGATACGAAGTTCAAAGAAATCAAACCCATTTTAGGACCAGGTATCGTGCTTTCTACCGTCGGAGTTTTACTCACTGCCCTTTTCACCGGATTGTTTATCTGGTGGCTATCCGGCATGAGTTGGACAAATATTTATCTGCCTATCACGACTTCATTGTTATTGGCAGCTACTATGTCGTCTACCGACTCGGCCTCCGTATTCGCTATCCTGCGTTCGCAGAAAATGAATCTGAAACATAACCTCCGTCCCATGTTGGAATTGGAAAGTGGTAGTAATGACCCTATGGCGTATATGCTGACCATTGTGCTGATACAGTTTATCCAATCGGCAGGTATGGGAGTCGGTGCTATTGTCGGTTCATTTGTCATTCAGTTTATGGTAGGTGCAGGTGCCGGATATGTACTCGGAAAGCTGGCTATCCGTATGCTGAACAAACTCAATATTGACAACCAGGCATTGTATCCGATATTATTGCTGGCTTTTGTATTCTTCACCTTTTCTATCACCGACTTGCTGAAAGGTAACGGCTACCTTGCCGTATACATCGCAGGTATCATGGTAGGAAACAATAAAATCATGCACCGCAAGGACATCTACACATTTATGGACGGATTGACCTGGCTGTTCCAAATCATCATGTTCCTTTGCCTCGGACTTCTCGTCAATCCGCACGAAATGCTGGAAGTAGCAGTAGTAGCCTTGTTGATCGGTGTCTTTATGATTCTCATCGGGCGTCCGTTAAGCGTGTTCCTCTGCCTGCTCCCTTTCCGGAAGATTACCATGAAATCACGGTTGTTCGTATCATGGGTAGGACTACGCGGTGCCGTACCTATCATCTTTGCCACCTATCCGGTAGTTGCAGGCGTGGAAGGTTCGAATATCATCTTTAATATCGTATTCTTCATTACCATTGTCTCGTTGGTTGTGCAGGGAACAACGATTTCTTTCGTTGCCCGCATGCTGAACCTCTCCAAACCACTGGAGAAAACAGGGAATGACTTTGGAGTGGAGCTCCCGGAAGAAATAGACTCCGACCTTAGCGACATGACCATTACCACGGAAATGCTGGAAGAAGCAGATACCTTGAAGGATATGAATCTTCCCAAAGGAACATTGGTTATGATAGTGAAACGCGGAGATGAGTTTTTAATTCCTAACGGAACACTGAAACTTCATGTAGGAGACAAGTTGCTCCTTATCTCCGAAAAATCAAAAGAGGAAGTGAACGAATCCGAATAAGGCGGGGGACGAAATATGTTCAAACATCCCCCGTTAATTAACCGTAAAACTTAATTGTAAAATTCGGTTTACATTAATGAAGTATTAATTTTGCGCAGTTTTAAACTAAATGTGCAAAAACGAATGGAACAAGAACATCAGTTCATCGACTATATTGAACAAAGCATTATCAAGAACTGGGATAAAGACTCTTTGACTGACTACAAAGGAATTACCCTCCAATATAAAGATGTGGCTCGTAAAATAGCTAAATTCCACATTGTTTTAGAAAGTGCCGGTATTCAGCCGGGAGATAAGATAGCAGTCTGCGGACGTAACAGTGCCCATTGGGCTGTCACTTTTCTGGCTACTATCACTTACGGAGCCGTAATTGTTCCTATTCTCCATGAATTTAAAGCGGATAATATCCATAATATTGTCAACCACTCCGAAGCCAAACTGCTTTTTGTCGGCGACCAGGCATGGGAAAACCTGAATGAAGACGCCATGCCCCTGTTGGAAGGAATCGCGTCACTCACCGATTTCTCATCATTGGTATCACGCAATGAAAAACTGACGTATGCTTTCGAACACCGGAATGCGATATACGGTCAACGTTACCCGAAGAATTTCCGCCCGGAGCATATCTGTTACCGGAAAGACAGGCCCGAGGAACTGGCTATTATCAACTATACTTCAGGAACCACAGGCTATTCAAAAGGTGTCATGCTCCCCTATCGCAGTATCTGGTCGAATGTGGCCTATTGTTTTGAAATGCTTCCCGTCAAACCGGGCGACCATATCGTTTCCATGCTTCCTATGGGACACGTTTTCGGTATGGTATACGATTTCTTATATGGCTTCTCTGCAGGTGCGCATATCTATTTCCTGACACGTATGCCGTCTCCGAAAATCATCTCACAATCTTTCTCGGAGATTAAGCCCAGAGTTATCTCTTGCGTACCTTTGATTGTAGAAAAGATTATCAAGAAAGATATCCTCCCTAAAGTGGATAGCAAAATCGGAAAGTTATTGCTCAAAGTACCTATCGTCAATGACAAAATCAAATCGTTGGCCCGCCAGGCAGCTATGGAAATCTTTGGAGGTAATTTCGACGAAATCATTATCGGCGGCGCTCCTTTCAATGCCGAAGTAGAAGCTTTTCTCAAAAAGATAGGTTTCCCCTACACCATTGCTTACGGCATGACAGAATGTGGTCCGATTATCTGCTCCAGCCGTTGGGATACATTGAAACTTGCTTCCTGCGGAAAGGCCACTACGCGAATGGAAGTCCGCATTGATTCCCCGGATCCTAAAACTCATGCCGGAGAGATTGTTTGCAGGGGAGCGAATATGATGCTCGGATATTATAAGAATCCGGAAGCAACGGCGGAAGTGCTTGATGAAAACAACTTCTTGCATTCCGGCGACTTGGGTATTAAGGATGAAGATGGAAATTACCGGATTACCGGACGTATCAAAGATATGATTATTCGTGGTGGCGAGAATATTTATCCGCGCGAAATAGAAGAGTTTCTTTATAAGCTTGATGGAGTGAAAGATGTTCAAGTAGCTGGTATTCCTTCTAAAAAGTATGGTGAGGCAGTCGGAGCATTTATTATTTTGCAGGAAGGAGTACAAATGCAGGAAGCCGATGTACGTGATTTCTGCAGAAATAAAATATCTCGTTATAAGATTCCGAAATATATCTTCTTTGTGAATGAATTCCCGATGACGGGTAGTGGAAAGATTCAGAAGTTCAGACTGAAAGATCTGGGACTGCAACTTTGTAAAGAGCAGGGAATAGAGATTATTTAGAAACTCATGATTATTTAAAGACACACAAAGTTTTTCGATTATAAACAGTGAACGGTGAACTCTCTGCAATCAATTATGCGGTTTGTTCACCGTTCACTATTTGTATGGTCTTATCCAGTTTTGGCTCCGGCGTCAGGTTGCGTGTTATTAAATGAAATCATCGCCCAGTTGCATTTGGGCGTCGTTTACATATTTACGGATGGAATGTTCTTCGTCTTTTTTGCAGATGAGCAGCACATTGTCTGACTCGGCAATAAGATAACCTTCCAGTCCATCGATGACAGCGAGCTTATTTTCTGGGAGTACTACAACATTTCCTTTGCTATTGTATAATAATGACTGGCATTTCAGCGTCACATTTCCTTCCTCATCTTTTGGGGACAGATCGTAAAGAGAGCCCCATGTTCCTAAGTCGGACCAACCGAAATCTCCTAATGAAACATATACATTGTCGGCCTTTTCCATGATGCCGAAATCAACGGAGACATTGGGGCATGCAGGGAAGTTCTCATCAATAAAGGCCTTTTCGGCTGGAGTGCCATATACGTCTTTACCCGGAACCAATTTAGAAGCCAGTTCGGGAAGTAATGCTTCTACAGCTTTAATGACAGAGTTTACATTCCACATAAAGAGTCCGGAATTCCAATAAAATTCTCCACTTTCTACGAATACTTTAGCTAATTCTAACTCCGGTTTTTCGGTGAAGGTTTTCACTTTGTAGAAATTATCTCCGCTTTGTTCGGCTATCTGTATATAGCCATAGCCTGTTTCAGGACGATTTGGTTTGATGCCGAGGGTAAGTAGTTTTTCAGATTGTGATACGAAAGATAAGCCCCTTTCGATAGCAGCAAGGAATTCACCCTCTTTCAGAATCAAATGGTCGGATGGGGCTACCACAATATTTGCATTCGGGTTCAATGCGCGGATGTGATAGGCTGCCCATGCAATGCACGGAGCTGTATTTCTACGTGTAGGTTCCAGTAATATCTGTTCAGGATTCAATTCGGGCAGTTGCTCCTTTACGAGGTCGGCATACAGGTCGTTTGTAACAATAAGTATGTTCTCCGTAGGAATAACTTTGTTGAAGCGGTCGAAGGTTTGTTGAAGCAGTGATCTGCCTGTACCAAAAAAGTCTAGAAACTGTTTTGGGAGCGTTTTTCGACTGAATGGCCAGAATCGGCTACCGATACCTCCACCCATGATAACGCAGAAGTTATCCTTATTTGTTGTCATATCGTTT
>ERZ826016.3263-NODE-3263-length-11388-cov-2.566928_pt1 | contig 11388 bp, 8 predicted proteins | sample MGYA00519872_ERZ826016 | MGnify/ENA primary metagenome ERZ826016 (study PRJEB31778, sample SAMEA3449218) | human gut metagenome | biome: human gut; feature: human-associated habitat; material: faeces | place: United Kingdom | collected 2010/2012 ... | reverse complement strand
TCTTACCATCGTTATTATAGTCAATAAACTTCAAATCACCAGCTACGGCATTCGGTTGGATACGTTTTCCATTCTTATCCACATAAGCGGCCGCTTCCGTATCACTTTGAAAGATACCGTCAGTCTTAATCAGATAGTAAGAGTTCAAAGGCTCTCCCTCGGCAGTCTGGCGAGTATAAGGTATGTTACGGAATTTAGAATCACTATCTGTCCATACGCCGGGGCTACCATCAGCATTCTTTACGCCAATATCCGAAACCCAATTCTTCAGATATGAAAAATTACCCGACACGAAGTAGGAAAAATCCTTATTAACGCGATCGTTCCAGTTAGCCTGTATTTCAATACCACGATTACGAATCTCACCTTGATTAATCAACAACGGGTCCAATCCGATAGAACTTGGCCAATTCATTGTTTGCTTCTGAATCAAGTTAAAGGTACGTTTATCAAAGTAATCAAACGACAATGCCAAACGATTTTTGAACAGCTCAACATCTAAACCTAAATCCCACTGTTCAGAAGTCTCCCATGTCAAGTTCCTATTCATTGCACTGGAATTATATACAAAATTATTCCAGGTTGCATTATTTATCACACCATATTGAGCTTGTTCTTGCCAGTATGATGTTCCCAATAAGAGTGACTTGTAATTATAGTCAATAGAACCCAAATTACCTACACGCCCCCAAGAAGCGCGCAACTTCAACATACCTATGAAATCACTCTTTTTAAAGAACCTTTCATTAGAAATCTTCCAAGCTAAGGTAGCTGCGGGGAAATCACCAAAGTTATTCTCTTTCGGTAAACGACCGGCATAGTCACGCCGCCAAGATGCCGTCACAAAATAACGATCATCATAAGAGTAAGCGAGACGAGCTACTAATGAAACGTTGGCATCAGGCCCTGTCAAATAATCTGTAGCAGAAGTAGTTCCTGCATATGCCAGATACTGCAGATACGGACTTTCATCAGCAAAATTCTTACCATTTACTTTCAGTCCGCGTACATTATAATGGTCGGCTGTAGTAGAGAATAAGGCACCAACTGTATGGTTTCCGAAACTATTATCATAAGTTAGAGTATTCTCCGTTTTCCAAGCATCTGTACGGTAGTTGGTTACATCCAGGCTATTTGAATTATTAGGTTTACCCGGTTCATCTTGAATGGGACGGAAGTTCTTATAATTATTGGTTTTCAGATTATAAGTAAAACGGCTGGTAAACTTCAAGCCCTGTATTATATTGGCTATCTGCAAACTGGTAGTGCTCCACACATCGCTGGTTCTATTAAAACGGTTTTCAGCTCTCAGTAAACGTACCGGATTGACCGCATCACCATGAGCACCGGCGAAATTGCTTCCATATTTAGCTATGTATTCAGGATCCTCCGTAGTAGTACCTCCCCAAGTACCATCCAACGGATTATAGACAGTAGCACTTGCCGGCATATAAATTGCAGATAAAACAGGACCTGTATAAGCGTCGTTTGTATCTTTTGAACGATTCTCAGTATTCTTCCATACCAAATCCTCACTAATAGATACCCACTTATTCAAATCAAACTTGCCATTATAACGAATTGCATAATTCTTATTATAAGTATTAATCAATACACCTTCATCGTTATCAAATGAAAAAGATAAGCGACTGGAATAGTTGTCGGTACCTACATTTAAAGCAATATTATGACGCTGATAGAAAGCTGTACGAAAAATCTCATCCATCCAGTTTGTACGGGTAGTACCGATCCATGGATTCTTTTCTATATTCCAACCGTCAGGTAAAGTCACATTCGCGTTGGCATAAGAGCGTTTACGCATCTCCAACTCTTCCTCGGCATTTAACGGTTCCGGCAAATTTGTAGCCTGGCGAATGCCGTAAGTACCTTCATAGCTAAGAGTAGGAATACCCGCTTTAGCTTTTTTGGTAGTAACCAGGATAACGCCGCCCGCACCTGATTGCGCACCATAAATAGCAGCAGACGCGGCATCTTTCAATACGACAATAGATTCAATATCACTCATTGAAGCAATAGGAGCACCCGGAACGCCGTCAACTACCCAAAGTACGTTGTCACCATTTTGAGAACCTTGTCCACGAATAACAATAGAAGGAGTGGATGTAGGATCACCGCCATTAGATTGTACCGTAACACCCGCTAACTGACCTTGCAATAAACTTTCCGTAGAGCTAACCGGACGCACCGTCAAGTCATCCGTGTTACTCAATACACCCACAGCCGCTGACAAGTCTTGTTTCCGGGCATTCGCGCCATATCCCAAAACAACCACCTCGTCCAGAAGTCCGGTATCTTCTTTCAAAGTTACCATCAAATCTTTTCCCGTTACCGGGATTTCCTGACTCATAAAACCGACAAAACTGATAATCAAGATATCATTTTTGGCAGCCGACAATGCAAACTTACCATCTATGTCTGTAATAACTCCATTAGAAGTTCCTTTCACGAGAACATTGGCACCGATCACAGGTTCCCCCATCTGATCTTTTACTATTCCCCTCACAGAGATCTGCTGTGCGTAAGCACCTGCCGAAAGAAACAGTCCTACTAATAAAGTCAGAATAGTTTGATAGATTCTAAGATTTACTTGTTTCATGCATTCAAAATTTAAAGTTTATAATATAAAAAATTATAATTCTGTTGCAAAGGTCTCAAAACAGAATTACGCAGGTATTGCAAAGCGGTTATTTTTCTTACATTCTTATATAGAAGTAAATATAATAAGTCTATAACTTATGATATTTTTAATTGTTTATAATAGATATTGGTAAATATTGTTTCTCAAACAAAGCGGAAGCTCCTAATAAGCTAGCATCCTTCAAATATGAAGTAATTATTTTCACATTGTCCAATAGTATTTTATAAGGGAAATCTTGCATAGCGTCCTTCATAGTATCCTTAAAAAAGTGAAAAGCCGATACTATACTTCCGCCCAAAATAATAGCTTGAGGAGCATAAGAAAAGAGAATTACTTTCATCAAATTACCCAGATGCGTCCCAAATTCCCTCCAGATTTCCAGCGCAGCCCCATCTCCCCGTTCTGCTTTTTCGGCTACCACTACACCTGTCGTGTCATGTCGCTTAAAGAAAGAACTACTGCAATAATGTTCAAAATCAGAATCCAGATAAGGAAGCGAGCCTATTTCACCGGCCCCCATATATTGACCACAATACAACCGATGATTAATGATAACACCCGCACCTATACCTGTCCCAATAGTAACTCCCACCATATGGGCATAAGGCTTCCCCTCGCCGAACATACTTTCGCCTAAAGTGAAACAATTAGAGTCATTGTTAATAGCAACCGGCACCATAAATCGCTTTTCCAATATATCTTTCAAATGTATTTTTTTCCAAGAAGATATATTCGCCACATTATACACGATACCTTTTTCCACATCTACAATTGAAGGGACACCGATACCAATACCATCCACCTGGACGTTCATCATACCCGTAATAAGTTGAAAAAGCTGATCAAGTACCGCTGAAGCATCTTGTTGCGCAAGACAAGGTACAGACATCTTGTTCAAACAGATACCATTCTCCACTTGGGCAATTCGAACATTTGTTCCTCCTAAATCAATTGACAGTTTCATAGCATATCCATTTAAAGGTTTTTAATATATACAAACTGCAAATAGCAATTTTCTATCATGTTACTATTCGCGCATTTTAATCTTCATTTTACGCAAATATGCATAGTAACTAATAAAAGAAAACTTATTATCTGATTCTAACTGATAATGTCAGGAGAATAGCATCAATAGATATTACCTCCAATGAGATATTCCACTAATTTTTGTCCTCCCGAACTTTCTATAAAATCAATGAATACAATGCCACAATTTCGTTTACGGTTCTCCTTCAGATAATCCGCCACTGGTTTATTAACCTTATTCGCGAAAACCAGCGGTATTCCCGAATGCAGTCCGGTAGCACTCACAAAAGAGATCCCCCACCGGCGTGAAAAAGTTTGTTCTTCACATATTCTATCAAAATTACGAATACAAGCCGCAATCTTTTTGCCCGCTTCTTTGCCCGAGTTGTATTGGTATTCATCCTGAAGAAAAACAGTAGCTTCTTTACCATCTTTATTACGAAGGGTCAACAGGCAAGTAGTATTATCATCCCAACCGATGCAGGCGGCTCCCGGGTAATTATCCATCGCATGATCTCTATGCAAAAAAAGTATCTTACCACGGCAACTTTTCAATGTCAGTTCCGGATGGAAATCCGCAATAAAATAACGCTGATATGCAGGCGTATTCAAAGACGCAGATAATAAAGAGGCATAATCCTTTATCTCCCCTCCCTCTTTTTTCAGTGACACAATTAAAGTCTCAGAAGGATGCGCTTGCAAGAAACTGATGAAAGCCAACAATACATCTTCTTCCCAATATATATCCTGAAAAGCATGACTATGGAATACTCCTAATTTACCATTCTTCTCCTTCAAACGGATGTCAAATGCCCGAATCCCTTTCTGTAACTGAGCGGGAATATCCGCAGTTTGCGTCTTCAGCATACATCCTCCCTTGGTAGAACCACTATCATGCGTGCCGGGAATAGATATCTTACAGACAGGAAGCGTATCTTGAAGTACCTTCATCCACTCAACTTTTTCTACACCGGAAACAAGATTTGCAGATTTATGTCCTGTCTGCATTACAAGTCTATTGCCATAGCTCATATTGGCATATTATTATCTCCAGAAAAAGCAGGAAAGAACAATGCCGATATAATCAAGGCCAATACATAAAAGGATTGCAAATACTTCCGTCCCATAGTAGATTATTCTAAAAGTTTGATATGGCAAAAATAAAGGATTCAAATTCCTTTTTTATCCTTAATTACGCATTTAGTTCTTCATTTTGCGCAAATATGCAATAACTCTTTCAAAATATCATTTGCCGATGCCAATCCGTACAAGACAGAGAGCTGAAATTTAACAATTGTCATTTCGTATTTCCAAATGCGGAAAAAGAAAAGTATCCAAGCAATAACCTTAATACCTCCGCATCCCCTGTGATGAATGTTCGAACCACCAGATAATGAATAGTGTAAAGAGTGTTGCCAATACGGTACAAACCAACGAACCTTCAAAACCAAATGCCCCTCCATTAATCAGATTATTTGCAGGCAGGCGAAGTGAAAACAAGGTTTCACAGAAACGATTGCCACTGACTTCATAGCCAAGTACGGGCCCTTGAATCCAGTTCCAAAAGAAATGAAGCGAAACAGGAAACCAAAGATTACGGGTGTAAAGATAGGAAGCTCCCAGTAACAAACCTCCCAACACCAGATTGAGCATGGGTAAAAAAGCCACATTGGGATTCATCAGATGAAGCAACGCAAACAAAAGGGAAGAGATGAGAAGAGAAATGAATTTATTGAGACGCGTACGCAACAAACGCCCCAGAACATATCCGCGCATCATAGTTTCTTCGACAATGGCAACCATGGCGAAAAACAACCCGCTTAAGAGCAAATCGCTCCAATGCAAATGGACACCGAGGTGAGCGAAGACGAACGTGCCCGTAATGCAGTGCGTAATCTCTTTGCCCGCCAGGCTGTCATCAGCGCGGATGCCTACCGCCGTCTGCTGAAACCTTCCATCGAAACCGAATTTGCCTCCCTCAGTAAAGAACAGGCCGATGACGAAGCGATCCGGGTCTTTGCCGAAAACCTACGCCAACTGCTTCTTGCCCCACCCTTGGGACAAAAACGGGTAATGGGTATCGATCCCGGCTTTCGTACCGGTTGTAAGGTGGTCTGCCTCGATGCACAAGGCAATCTGGTACACAATGAAAACATCTATCCTCACCCGCCGGTAGACAAGAAAACCGAAGCGGCTTCGAAACTCCGCAAAATGATTGAAGCTTACAAGATAGAGGCCATCGCCATCGGTAACGGAACTGCCAGCCGAAACGGAAAACTTCGTCACGCACCAACAGTTCGACCGTCCCGTGCAGGTCTTTGTTGTCAGCGAACAGGGTGCTTCCATCTACTCGGCCTCCAAAACGGCCCGTGACGAGTTTCCCGATTATGATGTCACCGTCCGTGGGGCCGTCTCCATCGCTCGCCGGCTGATGGATCCGCTGGCGGAACTGGTCAAGATCGATCCTAAGTCCATCGGTGTCGGCCAATACCAGCATGATGTAGACCAGACCAAATTGAAAAAATCACTCGACCAGACAGTGGAGAACTGTGGAATGTCAGAAACAACAAAGGGATCTGTTATCAAAAAGCGGATACTCGCTATCTTTTTGCGCCATTATTCTGCAAACGGATGACATTTGGCTGGTTCCCAAGGGGCAACTCCTTAGGAAGCATACACCATTGCTTCCGGTCTTTGCCAAGTAAACAATACCATTAAAAGTGGAACGGAGAGAATATTTACGCTTGCCCCTTTGTCATCTAAAAGATTTTCTATAACTTGCCACTGTTTATCAGTCAGGTCGATATGTAAGATCCCATTTTATTACTCTTTAAGTACGATTTCATCGTTATATTCAAAGACAAAAGGAGATAAGAAACGACCAACTGATAGGCTTCTAAACCAAATTAAAGCTATTTCTTTCATTTATTTTGATTTTACCAGATACCATGATTCGACTGATACTATTGACTGACTTTACAGAATCCTTTTCATACAATTTATTGAAAGGGGTTTTGGCATACTCAAAAAAACATGAACCATGGGTTGTATGCCGGATGCCACCTTCCTATAAACTTACTTATGGGATAGAAGGGGTTCTGAAATGGGCAAAAGCGTGGCAGGCAGACGCCATTATCGGTAGATTTGATAATGATGATAATGTAGAGTTGTTCCGTAAAAACGGAATTATCGCAATTGCGCAAGACTACAAATCAAGATTCAGCAATATTCCCAACATCACCGGCGACTACCACAAAACCGGCAGGATGGCAGCAGAGTTTTTTTTAAGCAAAGGATTCCGGAACTTCGCTTTCTATGGTTACCGTGATACCGTTTGGTCGCAGGAACGTTGCGAAGGCTTCTACGAGTGTATAGCCGAACATGGTTTCGGCAATAATTTCTATTCCTATCAAGAGCAGTCACTTGATGATTTATGGTTTTATGAAGCTCCTCCTCTGCTTACATGGTTAAAATCATTGCCACAGCCCACGGCGCTTATGGCTTGTGATGACAACCAAGGTAACCGCATCACTGAAATCTGTAAGGTTAACAATATCAGAGTACCCGACAAAATAGCCATATTAGGTGTTGATAATGACGAAATAATATGCAATCTGTCTGATCCTCCCCTATCCAGTATCAGTCAAAATATTGTGAGAGGTGGATTCGAAGCTGCCGAACTTATAGAACATTTACTGAACGACGAAGAATGTTCTTACCAAGACGTGGTACTCCAACCGGTAAATATAGTAAATAGGCTTTCAACAGACTTTTACTCTACCACCAACACACATATTCACACAGCTTTGAAATATATCCACCGGAACTTAGCCAATGACATCACTGTATCGGACATTGTCAAGCAAGTGCCTTTATCACGCCGTCTGTTGGAGATACGTTTCAAAGAGGTCACCAAGCAATCCATTCACAAATATATCTTAAATCTCAGGATCGAGCGTTTTGCACAATTACTTCTGGCAAGCGACGCCCCGATTGCAGATGTGGCGGAACAAGTAGGAATAAATAATCTCAAAAACCTGTCCCGCCAATTTAAAACTTTAAAGAACGTCTCTCCCTATGAATACAGGAAAGAACACCGGATGATGTCCAATGATAACTATTGAAAGAATCGCTCTCTTAATTCGGTAAGAACAGCATTTCATCCTGCAGAGGAACTTCCGGAAAATCCAGTCCGGAGAATCCTACTTCCAATTCCTGCCCCATGTAATCCTCAAAATACAATAAATGCAACTCATGAAAACCTTTTTCAAGAGCAATTTTTCCTTCGGCGCGGCGGGCACTATGTCCACCGTCGTTATCAACAACCAATTTACCGTCAATATAAAGCATTGAACCGTCATCCGAGAATGTATAGAAACGGTATATTCCTTTTTCGGGAATCTGTATCAACGTATGGAAGTCATAGGCAAAGTGATCTGCAACGGCAGCCTCTTTGATCGAAATATTCTTCATAACCCCTTCTTTTACTTTAAGACAAGAAGCGATGCCGGCAACCCGCTTGCACTTTCCTTCATAATAGGTATATGCCACCCCTTGTTTGGGTGAAGATACATTCTTTACTGCCGGCAGGTAGTCCGCGGTCCGTTCTTCCTCTGAATTCAAGCCGGAAGGATAATAATAGGTCGCTTCACGTCCCGAAGGTGTAGTGATCCATGTATCAAACCTGAATTTGCCTTCGTACAGTTCGATGATGCGTGCTCCCCTCGTCAGTTCACCATAAGCATCCGCACCGGTTACACGTCCGTACCCAAGTACAATGCCTTTGTTAATTCCAAGGTAATCATTATCATGATCGTGACCCGCAAATACACCCATCACATCCTTCATATCAATAAATGAAGCGAACATGCCGGAATTGATATTCGCAGAAGCGACTTCACCTTCCCTGTTATTACCGAAAGTCTTTCCATCACCTGCTATCTCGTTGTATTCAAGCAAAGGGATATGGAAGAAAGCCAATGCGGGCACAGGGTTTCCATTGTTTTCTTTGGTAAAACGGGCACTTTGCTTGCGATACCATGCTATCTGGTCAAAGTGAATCCAGTCGTAAGGACCGTAAAGCTTGTCCGGCTGATAGTCATTAGAGTCCATACAATACAGCAATGCTTCTACTTTCTCTCTGTTTCTCGAGCCATAAACCGGTATCACACAATTGCCACATCCCATGATGCCTTCCGGTCCTTTTGCTCCCGCATAATAAGGAGACTCCAGAAGAAGATCATAGATATCGTCCTTTGCCATGTGTTCCGCATCGTGGTTTCCCATAGTAACGACAAAAGGAACCTTAGCTTCATCGAAGATACGAATCACAGACTTCCAACCATCAATGGCAGGATCTTCAGTTACTACATCTCCACTCAATATGGCAATATCAGGATGTTCCGCTTTCAAGACGGCGCAGATGGTCGCTTCTGTTTCAGTACACGCCAGAGATCGGGGTGTCCAATGCAAATCCGTAAATTGGGCAATTTTAAACTTCCCATCTTTAAAAGAGAATTGTTGCTGCGCAAAAACCACAGCCGGGACACAACCCGACAACACGAATAAAAAAATAATTAATTTGCAGAGCAACCTGAAAGAAGAACTGTTGCTAACAAGATAAAAATAATTAATTTTTTCATGATTCTTTGATATTAGTATATTTCTACTTCATCTCCATACTGAAAAAGGGCAAATGATACAGTAAGCAACCAATAAGCCATTTTCATAATGCTTGGGATAAAAGGCCGGGATACTCCCGGATTATCTTAAGGATAAGTTCACCGAACAATGTATTCGTCCAGGCAAACCAAGAGCGCGTGAAATCAGCGGCATTCTCCGAGTTGAAGGATTCGTGCATAAAACCTGTTCCGCCATCCGTATCACGCAATTGTTTCAGGCAACTGCGTATTTCCTCAGGGACATCCGTCGTAAAAGCTTTCATAATGATACTCATCGGCCAAATGTAGTTCAACCCCACATGGGGGCCTCCCACACCTTTGCCTTTAAAAAAATAAGGATTGTTTTCACTCCATATCATTTTACGGGTATTCCGGTAGACGGCATCCTTAAACGAACAGTAGCCCAAATAAGGAGCCGCCAGTAAACAAGGAACATTGGCATCGTCCATACAAAGGGCATTACCGAAACCATCCACTTCGAAAGCATATATCCGCCCGCATACAGGATGATTGAATGTTCCATATCTACGGATAGCGGCATCCACTTCATCCGCCAATGCAGTACATTCTTCCGCAAAGGGAAGATTATCATAAACCTCACGTTCTATCTCTGCCAACTGCCGTAATGACACCACTGCAAACATATTGGAAGGAATAAGGAAGCCGTATTGAGTAGCATCGTCCGAAGGGCGGAAAGAGGAAACGATCAAACCCACCGGTTTTACCGGCGCACCCCATCCATTATTAATTTGTGAATCAGTCGGGCGGTCACAATCACGCGTAAAACTGTATGGCCCCAAACCTTGTTTGCGTTGTTGCTCTTTAAAGGTCTGCACTACCAGCTTCATAGTCTCGTGCCAATCTGCATCAAATGCGGAAATATCTTTCGTCAACAACCAGTAGTGATAAGCCAGACGTATGGGGTAACATAAAGAATCTATTTCCCATTTGCGCTCATGCAGTTCTTTCACCATATGCTGTGTATGGTCAGTCTCCCAATAACTGCCCAACGGACCGTCATTGAATGCATTGGCATAAGGATCAATCCGAATACATTCCGCCTGCCTGTTAATAAGCCCCGCTATTAAAAGTTGCAGTTCCTTATCATCTTTCATTAATGGCAAATAAGGCCATACCTGCGCAGATGAATCACGGAGCCACATAGCGTCAATATCACCTGTTATGACGAATGTATCCGGCCGGCCGGCCTTCATTTTATACCTGACGGTGGTATCGAGCGTATTAGGGAAACAGTTCTCAAACATCCAACGCAACTTCTCATCTTTTATTTTTGGCCTGGTCTGCTCAATAGTTGCCTCTACCGCCTTCGATACAAAATGTCTTTTGCCCACAGGAGGACGCAGAGAAATGTACTTCTGCACCGGCATTTCGGAGGAGGCAAACGACAAAGGTGGGCACATAGCCATAGCAGCCAAAGCGAGTCCTCCTGTTTTCAAGAAATGACGCCGCGACATATTTCTTTTCATAGACAATCTTTTTTAATAGGTATGCTTACCGGGAGTTACATTCACCTTCTTTTCCTTACCACCATAAAGCACCAGCAACTCAAAACCGATATTCGTATCAACAGCGATACGTGGTTCATCATTTGCAGAACGACGTGCCTCAGCTTTCAGGTTTATGATTCCTTCCGAACCGAAAGGATAACGCTCTATTCCATTAGTTTCAGTCAAATTCATATCCCAGATTATCTGTTGATGACATAATCTCCCCTAATGCCGATAATAAACTCTATCAGTTCGGCAATAGGAGGAAGCCCAGTCCAGCCCACAAATTCTTTTCTCGCCATAAATCCAGGCTCCGCTTTCTCCGGAGAATAGTATTCCCAAAATGTCCCTGTATTTTTATATACCTCCAGAACCTCGGCATAATGATTCAAAGCAATCTCCCGGGCCAATTTATGATATCCCTTCTTTACAAGTCCCTGCATCACCATATAGTTGGTACCCGGCCATATGCCACCTTGCCAATAACGCCCGCTCTCTTTATACTTAGGATGAT
>ERZ826016.3261-NODE-3261-length-11390-cov-3.706131_pt1 | contig 11390 bp, 9 predicted proteins | sample MGYA00519872_ERZ826016 | MGnify/ENA primary metagenome ERZ826016 (study PRJEB31778, sample SAMEA3449218) | human gut metagenome | biome: human gut; feature: human-associated habitat; material: faeces | place: United Kingdom | collected 2010/2012 ... | reverse complement strand
GCCTTGGTTTTGGAAGACGAGCGACGCCAGCACAAAAAACGCTGGTAGTTCAGAAACTAAGGCAAAAATATTCTCTCAATCTTCTGCTTTCAATCGCTCAACTGCCCCGTGCAACGTTCTATTATCATTTGAAACGAATGCAGAAAACAGACAAATACGCGTCTGTTAAAGAAGAAATCACAACAATTTTCCATGAAAACAAGGGCAGATACGGCTACCGGCGGATTACGACAGTGCTGCACAGCAGAGGGTTCCTTGTGAATCATAAAACCGTCCGGCGACTTATGAAGGTGTTAGGGATGATTTGCCGTGTCCGCATGAAGAAATACCGTTCTTACAAGGGAAATGTGGGTAAAATTGCACCAAATCTGTTAAATCGGGATTTTTATGCAGACAAGCCGAACCAGAAGTGGGTTACGGATGTGACTGAGTTCAGCTTGTTTGGAGAAAAGCTTTATCTGTCCCCGATTCTCGATCTGCACAGCAGCGATCTGGTCAGCTACACGATTTCAGACCGTCCGGTACTGAGCATGGTGACGACCATGCTGGACAAGGCGTTTGCAAAGATTCCTGATGGTACAGACCTCATTCTCCATTCTGACCAGGGCTGGCAGTATCAGCACAAGCAGTACCAGCGCATGCTTCGGGAGAAGGGCATCCGGCAAAGCATGAGCCGCAAGGGAAACTGTCTGGATAATGCTGTAATTGAAAACTTCTTTGGAATACTTAAAAGCGAGCTGTTGTATCTACAGGAATTTCATTCCATGGAACACTTCAAACAGGAGCTTATTGAGTATCTGGACTACTACAACAATCGCAGGATTAAGGCTAAACTAAAGGGCCTGCCGCCTGCAATTCACAGACAGCAAGCCCTTTCGGCTGCTTGAACAATTTTTGCGTTGAATTTCTGTCTAACTTTTTGGGGTCACTTCATAACAGCTTGTCTCTTTTTATATACCGCTGCGGTCTTTCGCAGTGCACTATTGCAGCCTTCTGCCCTGCATGTTCTCCAAATACTGCTTTCGATACCGGATCGGCGGCAGGCCCACCAGCTTGGCAAAAATCGCGTTGAAATGATTGACATTGGCATAGCCGACAATAGCCGCGATCTGCGTTGCGCTGTAATCGGTGGAAATGAGCAGGTTCTGCGCCTCGCCCACACGGCAGCGGATCATGTAATGAATGGGCGACATACCGGTCATATCCTTGAAAATATGCGCCAGATGGTACGGCGACATGGAAAGCGCCTGCCCGATGTCCTCCAGGGTCAGCTGTTCGGTGAAATGCGTGCCGATGTACTGCCGAATACGATTCGCCAGCACCAGATTATGCGGCTGATCGGCGGCGCGCTCATCGGGCGGCAGATTGGCCGACAGCAGCACCAGCGCCGGCAGCAGATGGGATACCAGTTCATCCGCATAGGCACTGTGACGCTCCGCGTGGCGGTAAATCAGCTCGCAGAGCGACTGAATATGGTCGATCTCGTCCGCCGCCGGCCGCACAAAGCCATGTTCCGGGTCGGAAAAATGACCCTCCGCCAGCCTGTCGAGCCGCAGATTGGACAAACCGAAGCAGTAAGTGCCGATTTCATGGTGCAGTGACGAGGTGACCTCATGCAGATCGCCCTGATTATACAGCAGTACATCTCCGGTGCGAATCGCGTAGCTGTATCCGCCGGCAACATACTGTCCTGCGCCCTGATAGACATACAGCATTTCGGTAAATCTTGCATGACGGTGTACGGCGCGTGTGACAGCGGATGCGGCAACGATCTGCTTGGTAGCATACAGCAGACTTGGTGTCTGACCGGATACAAAGCAAAGTGGTTCAGGCATGGTGTTATCCTCCTGTGCGGAATATGGTACAGTATATCGCATTTGGATGCAAAACGCAAGATACCGTATAAACCAAAACGACATAGGTTCTTTTTGTGCAATATTCCGGCAAATCCGCCAAAATAAAACGCAAGAAGAAAGAAACGATATAAATTTGAAAATGATACAATAATACCATCAAAAAACAACAAAACCTCGATAAGAACCGTGAGAGGAGTTTTGAAAAATGAGTATTCAAATTTGCGGTGCGCCGTGCTGCTGGGGCGTTGACGACCCCAAGAATCCGTATTTACCGCCTTGGACGCGCGTACTGGAGGAAGCAGGGAAAGCCGGATACAGCGCCATCGAGCTTGGCCCCTACGGTTATCTGCCGATCAACGCGCAGCTGGTCGCAAACGAGCTGAAAAAGAACGGCCTTGCCATTGTCGCAGGTACGATCTTCCACGACCTGCTCGACCCGGACAATCAGGAGAGCGTGCTGAACGCGGTAGACGACATCTGCCGCCTGATCACCGATTCCAAGCTGCCGGTGCTCAGGACCCACGACGGCCAGAAGTTCCCGACGCCGTACATGACGGTCATGGACTGGGGGCACGATGAGCGCGACTACGCCGCCGGTCATCCGGATACCGCGCCGCGCCTGTCCGACGAGGATTGGGCGCGCTTCATGGGAAACGTGCGCGCCGTATGCGAGCGCGCCAACAAATGGGGCGTTCGTCCGGTCATCCATCCGCACGCAGGCGGCTACATTGAATTTTCCGACGAGATCGAAAAGGTCGTGCGCGATATTCCGTATGAGGTTGCCGGTCTGTGTCTGGATACCGGCCATCTGTACTATTCGCACATGGATCCGGTGGAGTACCTCAAAAAGTACGCCGATAAGCTGGATTACGTCCACTTCAAGGACGTAAACGAGACGGTTTACCGCGAGGTGCTCGGCGAGCGCATCCGCTTTTTCGACGGCTGCGGCAAGGGCGCCATGTGCCCCATCGGCACCGGCTCGCTCGATTATCCGGCCATCAAGCAGGCGCTTGCCGACATCGGCTACGCAGGCTACATCACCATCGAGCAGGAGCGCGACCCGCGCAACTCGGACACCAGCCTGCGCGATGTAAAGGCAAGCGTTGATTATCTCAAATCGGTAGGCTACGAAATCTGACAGGATGTAATTACAGGAGGAAACGATTATGTATTACGGTGAAAAGCGAGTAGAAAATCCCATCCGCTGGGGTATGGTCGGCGGCGGCCGCGGCAGCCAGATCGGCTACATCCACCGCTCGGCGGCACTGCGCGACTTCAACTTCGAACTGGTTGCCGGCGCGTTCGACATCGACCCGGAGCGCGGCAAGGACTTCGGCAAGCAGCTCCATGTTGACCCGGAGCGCTGCTATCCGGACTACAAGACCATGTTCGCAGAGGAGGCAAAGCGTCCGGACGGCGTGCAGGCGGTTTCCATCGCAACGCCGAACGGCATGCACTACGAGGTCTGCAAGGCTGCTCTCGAAGCCGGTCTGCACGTTGTCTGCGAAAAGCCGCTGTGCTTCACCTCCGAGCAGGCGGACGAGCTGGTAAAGCTGGCGGAGGAAAAACACCGCGTAGTCGGTGTGACCTACGGCTACTCCGGTCATCAGCTCATTCAGCAGGCGCGCCAGATGATCAAAAACGGCGATCTCGGCGAAATTCGCGTCATCAACATGAGCTTCGCCTTCGGCGGCTACAACTTCAAGATCGAGGACAAGGTTCCGTCCGCAAAGTGGCGCTTTGACCCGTCCAAGGCCGGTCCGTCGTTCGCGCTCGGCGACGTCGGCACGCACCCGCTGTTCATCATCGAAGCAATGATCCCGGATATGAAGATCGACAACCTGATGTGCACCAAGCGTTCCTTCGTTGAGGGCCGCGAGCTCGAGGACAACGCCTTCGTTATCATGAACCTCAAGGGCAGCGAGAACGTACAGGCAGGCGCTCAGATCTACTGCTGGGCAAGCTCGATCAACAGCGGCGCACGCCACTATCACAAGATTCGCGTAGTCGGCTCCAAGGCGTCCCTCGAGTGGGATGACGAGCGCCCGAACCAGATGCTGTACGAGATCGAGGGCGAGCCGTCCCGCGTGCTCGAGCGCGGCGCAGGCTACCTGACCGATGAGGCGCGTGTCGAGGACCGCATCGGCGGCGGTCATGCCGAAGGTCTGTTCGAGGCCTGGAGCAACCTGTATGCACGCTTTGCCGTTGCTATGGCAGACGCAGACAAGGGCGTATACGGCGACTTCTGGTATCCGGATGTCAAGGCCGGCGCACAGGGCATCAAGTGGATCGAGAAGTGCGTGGAGTCCGCTGATAAGGGCTCCGCATGGGTGGATTACGAATAATTCCATCAACAGCATATCCCCAAGAATCTTCTGATAGCATTTCTTTGATATTTCAATCTGTTATTACCTGATTTCGGAGGAATACTTATGAAAAAGAGATTACTTGCCGCGCTGGTATCCGGCGCAATGCTGATGGGTGCACTGGCAGGCTGCGGCAGCAGCACCGCGCAGACTTCCGGCGGCGACACCGCACAGCAGGATTATCACATCAAGGTCATTCTCAAAACGCTGGCATCCGAATACTGGCAGTATGTCGGCAACGGCTGCAAAAAAGCAGGCGAGGATCTGGGCGTGACGGTCGATGTCATCGGCGCAAGCTCGGAGACCGCTTATGATGAGCAGCTTTCCATGATCGAAACCACGCTTAGCTCGAGCGACTGCGATGGTCGTTGCTCCCTTGCAGGCGGAAACCGTTGCGACCCAAATCGCAAACGCAGACCTGCCCATTGTGGCGATCGACACCGCGATTGATTCGGATAAAGTTCTCAGCTTTGTCGGCTTCAACAATGAGGAGCTGGCCGCGCTCGGCGGCAAGGCTGCGGTAGAAGCCGCAAAGGAAAAGGGCTGGGACAAGATCACAGCCATCGGCATCATGGGCGTACAGGGCGACTCCACCTCCGAGGCACGCATCGCCGGTTTCAAGCAGGGCATTACAGAGGCCGGCGGTGAGTATCTCTCTGCGGAAACGCAGTATGCGGACAGCGTAGCGGACAAGGCCGTTACCTGTATGGAGGCCATCATTCAGGCGCACCCGGAAGGCGTTTCCATTATCGTAGCGAACAACGATGATATGGCGGCAGGCGCAGCCCGTGCAGCCGCTCCGTTCCCGGCGTACAAGGATACCATCTTTGTCGGTGTCGGCGGCAATCTGGCGGGCATTGATGCCATTCTTGCCGGTCAGGAGACCATGACCATCGCGGTAGACGGCTACGATGTCGGCTATCTGGGCGTACAGGCGGCAGTTGACGCACTGAACGGCAAAACGCCGGAGAAATTCATCGCGACCGATGCCAGCGTTATCACCGCAGAAAACGCCGAGGAACGCCGCGCTGAGGTAGAAAAACGTTTAGGGAGCAACTGATTTCACTCTCTCCAATGTAATAGCGTGTAAATACCGCCTCTTCTGCAAGGGGAGGCGGTGTTTTACGCCCAAAACAGAAAAACGCATACAAATTTCAAGGGGGAAAACAACAAAAATGGCCTTTACTGTCGCAACCTTTATCGCGTTTACCGTGCTTGTTGCGGTGCTTTCCTGGTGGAAAACACGCGATGACGACCTGTCCACCAAGGAAGGCTACTTCCTCGCGGGACGCGGTCTGCCCGGCATTGTCATTGCCGGTTCGCTGATGATGACCAACCTTTCCGCAGAACAGCTAGTCGGCACGAACGGACAGGCGTTTGCAGGCAATATGAGTACGATGGCATGGGAAGCGACCTCGGCGTTTGCGCTGATCGTCCTTGCTTTCGTCTTTCTGCCCAAGCTGCTGCGCGGCGGCATCGCCACCATCCCGGAGTTCTTCGAGATGCGCTACGATACTTTTACCATGCGCCTGTTCTCGCTTCTGTTCCTGATTGCATATGTCGTTACCATGCTGCCGACCATCCTGTACTCGGGTGCGGTCGCGCTGGTCAAGATTTTTGACCTCGAGAGCATGTTCGGCATCAGCTATTTCAGCGCCATCACCATTATCTGCATCGGCACCGGCATCATCGGTATGTGCTATGCCGTGTTCGGCGGCCTCAAGGCAGTTGCGTACTCGGACACCATCAACGGCGTCGGCCTGATCATCGGCGGCTTTGCTATTCCGATCCTCGGCCTTATCGCACTCGGCAAGCTGGACGGCGGCGGCTTCATGGCCGGTCTGGAGCATTTGATCTCCGCAACGCCGGAAAAGATGAACGCATGGTCCGCACCGAACGCACTGCCGCCCGAAGTACCGTGGCCGCTGCTGCTGACGGGTATGTTTGTCAATAACCTGTTCTATTGGGCGACCAATCAGTCCATTATCCAGCGTTCTCTCGGCGGCAAAAACCTTGCCGAGAGCCAGAAGGGCGCAATCTGGGCCGGTTTCTTCAAGTGCCTTGACGTATTTGTTATCGTTCTGCCGGGCATTATTGCGTTCCAGCTGCTGGCAGCAAACGGCCAGATGGATACCTCGGTCGGCATGGCAGCCGATCAGGCTTATCCGCTCCTTGTTATGAAAGTGCTGCCGAAGCCGCTGATGGGCTTCTTTGCAGCGGTCATGTTCGGCGCGATTCTGTCCTCGTTCAATTCGGTGCTCAATTCCGCTTCGACTATTTTCACGCTCAACGTATGGCAACCCATCTGGGGCGAAACGGCTTCGACCAAAAAGGTCGTTAAGGTCGGTCAGATTTTCGGTACGGTCGTCGGCGTGGTTTCCATCGCCATTGCGCCGTTTGTCATGTTCTTCGGCACCGGCATTATGAACTTTATCAACGAGTGCTGGGGCTTTTTCTCCATGCCGCTGCTGACCGCCGTGCTGTTCGGTCTTCTCAGCAAAAAGGCTCCTGCCATCGCGCCGAAGATTGTCATTCCGGTACATATCGTGCTGTACGGCCTGACCAAGGTGATTCCGTTCTTCAGCCGGTTCCACTATCTGTATGTTGTATTCGCGCTGTTCGTTCTCGAGTGCATTATCTACGCTGTCTGCATCAAGGTAAGCCCGCGTCAGCTGGCGTGGGAAATGCCGGATGCCAAGGTCATGGATATGACTCCGTGGAAGAATGGCAAGGTCTGGGCAATCGCCGGTGCGGCGGTCGTTGCGATCATGTATCTTATCTTTTCGCCTCTCGGCATCGGCGCGTAATACGCTCCCCGTTTACGCTCATGCTTTGAGAGCAGCTCCGGAATATCCCTCCATTTCCGGGCAAAAGGCTCACCGAAAGGTGGGCCTTTTCTTGTATATCAGAAAAAGCCGCATCGAAAACGCTAAGCGGCACAGCTTACCGAAAAGGCAGCTGTTCCGCTATTCGGCTATCTGCCTCACTCGCTGCTGGGTATCGCGCTGGCGAAGTCCTCGTCTTTCCCTGTGGGAAAGGTCAACTTCATGCAGATCGACCCGATGACCTTTTCAGAATTTCTGCTTGCCAACGGCGATGCAAACCTCGTAACGTATCTGAAAAGCATAGATACCATTGAACCGATTCCGGATGCGTTTTTCAACCCCCTGTATGAGAAGCTAAAAATGTACTACGTGACCGGCGGCATGCCCGAATCCGTTAAAATGTGGACGGAAGCGCGTGATGTGGAAGCCATGCAGGAGGCACTGTCCGGTATCATCGACGCATATGAGCGCGACTTTGCCAAGCATCCCGATGTCCACGAGTTCCCGAAGATCTCGATGATCTGGAAGTCCGTTCCGTCTCAGCTGGCACGAGAGAACAATGACGAAAATAAGAATGGCGACCATAGGTATCCGAGAGGGATGAATCATGGAAACGAATCGCCCGAATCTATTGCAGCGCAACGGATTCGGGCGATTTTCTCTGTGTCAATAAGGTTAGTAAGGGTAATTGTTATACGCGCCTTTGCACTACTTAAGTGTCACTGGTACGGCATTTAGCCTGTTTTTTGAATCAATGATCGATTTATAAATATCTTTGATTCCAGCTTCTCTTGCCATGCTGACAACAAGATTTTCTTCCTTTAGGGCAAGCAGGGCTTCGCGAACCGGAGTTCGCCCTATTCCTGTCTCTTCAACAATCCTCAGTTCATGGATTGCTTCGCCGGGAAGATATGTACAGCGTTTGATTTTGTGCTTTATGTAGTTGTAAGCCTGTTCCTTTAATGTCTGTGATGTCAGAATATTTGTATTTTCTTTCATATTCCCCACGCTATCATACAGATATTTGGGAATTGTCATATCAGAAATTTCGCCGATCTTGTTCAGCATTACAAGTTTTGCGAAATTAGTAGCATTATACGGAGCGTCCGAATAGTAGATGGGATATAACGGTGTGCCGAAATTTTTGATTCCACAGTTTTGACATTTTTCCTGTTTCCCGCATAAATAGTTTTCTTTCTTTTCAAGATCATAAATCTGAACAAAGCCTCTGTGTTGGTCTGCGTATTTTAGCCAGAGAACCTCATTAAAACCATTCTCGGAAAAGCAAATCGACCAAGTGTCTTTCTTTATCTCATCTCGCAATGCAAGCACAGAACTAAGAAAATTTTCGACGAGTCCATTTGAAAGCATCTTTGTCACATTGTCAGCTGTAAAAAAGGCTTTCTGCTCTTCAGTCAGCATGCCGCCAAGAATGTCCTTGAAACCTTCTGTGACTGCTTCTGTGCTTTCACGAGTTTGAAATGCTGTCAGAAATTCTTGGTGAATAGAGTCAATATCAATATGTAGAAATGTATCAAAGGGATCGTCATAATAGTTTGCCGAAGAAAAATAGAGCCTATTTGTACGAAGTGCTTCCAGGCTATTAAGATTGACAGGACGATAGCGAAATAAAAGTTTCGGAAACCGAATCGCTGCCATCAGTTGTTTTGCATCCTGTGATAGGTCAAGTCCGGGTAATGCGCATAAAGTTTTCCAGAACGCTTCTCGTTCTTGTGCATTCATTCTTTCCGCCCCCTATCTTCCACCGCATTCACGCCGCCAGCGCATTGGCATTGACCCGTTCAATCGCCTGTCGGATGCCTGCCCACACGGACAGGTCTGTGAACACTTCCACGATGCTGCCGTAGTCGGTAAACGGTGCTTCCTGCAAAACGGACATATCTTTCATCATGCCGTTATGAACAATGTACTCTACAATCTGGTTTACGAAGTAAATCTGCCTGCTGTCCAAGCTGGCATCGTTCAGATACTGCGCAAACGCCTCCTTTGCCGCGTTCATGTCAACCCCGACGATTTCTCGCACGAACTCGCCCAGCGGCTTCTGGCCGTACTCAGCCACATAATCCTGTTTCGTACCGACCTCGCTCCAGAGTGCTTTCTCCAGCGCCTGCACATCTTCCACAGTCAAAGGGACATTACCCTTTAGTTTGGCAATAACGGCGTCATTCATGTGCTGACGCACGTAGAACTCCGCCTTGGCCTTGTAGTTCTTCAGATCGTCGTTCTCCAGCTCAGATTCTTTCCAGTCCACAGACAGAATTTCGTCATCAAAATTCGTATCATAGTGCACTTTACTGACCGGAATATACTTGATGAGGTCGCGCAGATTCTCCCGGATGTACTCAAATTCATTGATTCCGGCGGTCTCCACATAGTCCGTATGCAAAATCTTGTCAATCAGCTCAGCCTGCACCATGATCTCCGGAATATTTGCCACAGCTGCAACGGCAGAGACCTTTTTAAACAGATCGCTCCGCGCCTTGCCATACTTCTTTCCCGCCAGGTATGCAAGCTCGATGCCGTATAACAGCGCGTCGAACCGCAGCGCCTTGGCATCGTCCTCTTCCGGTGTAATAAGCGGCGCAAGCTCTTGCCCTATGAGCAAGGTATCCTCATAGGTCAGAGCGCTATAGCTGTCCGGTTCTGCATACCGCTCTACATATTTTAAATGCTGGCGGACAGCAAAGCTCTCTTTGTTCAGTTCCCGCACCTTGCGCACCATGTCCTCCACCAGCGTCTTGCGGAAGGCAATCAGATCCGTTGTCTGATATGCCAAATCCTGCAATTTGAAGGCAATTTGGGCCTTCAGATGAAAAATTGCGCCTTGCAGGGCGATCATATTGGCGGTAGGTCTGCCCTTGTTCATGCGAAAGAACTCAAAGTTGCCGCAGAAGTCAAAAATATAGAACTTGTCCTTATCCTTACCATCCATCAGCCCCGGACACAGACGGGTGCCACGCCCAATCATCTGCCAGAACTTCGCTTTGCTCATGACCTTTTTAAAGAACACCAGATTCAGCACCTCCGGCACGTCGATGCCGGTGTCCAGCATATCCACGGAAATGGCGATTTGCGGCAGCTTTTTCGGATCGGAGAACTCGTCAATCGCGCTCTGGGCGTAAGTCATATAGTTATCAATGACCTTGGCAAAGCCGGGAAGGTGCGGGTATTCTTTATTGAAAACCGCGAGGATTTTCTCCGCATGGGTGTGATTTTTTGCAAAGATGATCGTTTTGCCCAGCTTACTGCCGTAGTCGATGGTCAGACCGTGGGTCATCAGCGTGTTCAGTACCTGTCGGATGGTGTCTTCATTGAAAATCCATTCGTTCAGCGCCGAGGACGCAATGCGCTCCGGTAATTCTCCGTTTTCATCTTCGAAGGTGTCCTCATAGGCCTGCTTGTCCTCGTCGGAAAGCTCATCGTAAACGATGCCCTGTTCAATAAATTTCAGCTTCGTCTCTACCGACAGGAAATCCACCAGATACCCGTCCTTCACCGCCTGCGCCAGTTCATAGCCATAGGTGGGTACGCCGTTTTCTAGTTCAAATATCTCATAGGTGTTCTTGTCGATCTCGTCCTTGGGCGTGGCCGTCAGTCCCACCAGCGGAGCATCAAAGTAGTTGAAAATATCCCGGTACTTGTTGTAAACGGAGCGGTGAGCTTCGTCACAGATGACCAAATCGAAATGTCCGCAGGTGAAAAGCTTACCCTCTTCATCCTGCACGCTGTCAATAACATTGTACATGGTCTGATAGGTGGAAAACACACAGTGGGCTGTGTAGTTGTCCTTCTCCTCACAGAGATTGGTAACGGAGAGATCGGGCAGCAAATTCACAAAGCTGCGCTTGGCCTGCGTCACCAGACTGTTGCGGTCAGCAAGGAAGAGAATATTCTTCACCCAGCCGTGTTGGAGCAGCACATCGCATAGGGCGATGACAGTTCTCGTTTTTCCGGAACCGGTGGCCATGACCAGCAGCGCCTTGCGGCGGTTCCGGGCAAAGGCGTCGCAGGCAGCCTTGATTGCGCCCTCCTGATAGTAGCGCCCGGCGATTTTGCGATCCACCATGACATTTTTCAGGCTCGTCCGCATACTCTGGAGATTGAAGAGCTTCTCCAGATCACGTTTGGAGTAAATGGCCGCACATTTCCGCTCAGGGTATAGATTGTCCGTGATGCGGGTCTCAAAGCCGTTGGTCAGGAAGATGACCGGGCGGCGGTGATACTTTTTCTCCAACAGATCGGCGTAGAGCTTTGCCTGCTGGCGGCCCTTAGCTACATCCACGCAGGTGCGCTTGGCCTCCACCACTGCCAAGGGGCGTCCG
>ERZ826016.3260-NODE-3260-length-11396-cov-16.891985_pt1 | contig 11396 bp, 7 predicted proteins | sample MGYA00519872_ERZ826016 | MGnify/ENA primary metagenome ERZ826016 (study PRJEB31778, sample SAMEA3449218) | human gut metagenome | biome: human gut; feature: human-associated habitat; material: faeces | place: United Kingdom | collected 2010/2012 ... | reverse complement strand
CTCTATATAAGAGTGTGAACTCACAGGGGATTATACGGAGTACTAAAACGATGCAAAGATAGCTCAAACAATAATTCTCTCAAACTTTTTAGCCTTTATTTTTTTGTGTCGCTATAAGAACATCTTTAATTCATCCGTGAATAATACTTTACTATATAGGAAGGACGTTTCTTGTCCCCCTCCTTATTGAGGAGGGGAATTGAAAATACACTTTACTCACTCTTATATAGAGTGAGTAAAGTTCCTGTCAAGAAATAATTAAAATCCATTCTTCCGATTGGCTTTATCTGCCGGATTATTCTTAATATTTGTTTGGCGATGCATTTAAAAAGCAGTTTTGTCATTATTAAAAAAGAATAAGAATCGTATCGCCGAACAAAGATTATGTGTACCTTTGCCTAACTAATTTTACTTAATATAAATATAGATATGGCAACACCTCCGTTTAAGTATGCCCCGATGTTCCAACTGGGACCGGACAAAACTGAGTATTATCTGCTTACAAAAGACTATGTGTCTGTAAGCGAGTTTGAAGGAAACCCAATTCTGAAAATTGAAAAAGAAGGTCTTACGGCAATGGCTAATGCTGCTTTCCGTGATGTGTCTTTCTTGCTTCGCCGTTCACACAACGAACAGGTTGCTAAAATTTTGAGTGATCCCGAAGCCAGTGATAACGATAAATATGTAGCATTGACTTTCCTGCGTAATGCAGAAGTATCCGCAAAAGGTAAATTGCCACTTTGCCAGGACACGGGTACTGCTATTATCCACGGTGAAAAGGGACAGCAAGTGTGGACAGGTTATTCTGACGAGGAAGCACTGTCACTCGGAGTCTATAAGACATATACGGAAGAAAACCTGCGTTATTCGCAGAATGCTCCTTTAACTATGTATGAAGAAGTGAATACGAAATGCAACCTTCCGGCACAGATTGATATTGAAGCTACCGAGGGCATGGAATATCACTTCCTTTGTGTGACCAAAGGCGGTGGTTCTGCCAATAAAACATATTTGTATCAGGAAACAAAAGCAGTGCTCAACCCTGATACTCTTGTTCCTTTCTTGGTTGAAAAGATGAAGACTTTGGGAACTGCTGCTTGTCCTCCTTATCACATTGCATTTGTTATCGGCGGAACTTCTGCGGAGAAGAACTTGCTTACAGTGAAATTGGCTTCTACTCATTACTATGATGAGTTGCCAACTACCGGTGATGAAACCGGACGTGCTTTCCGTGATGTGGAACTCGAAAAGAAAGTGCTCGAAGAAGCATACAACATCGGTTTGGGTGCACAGTTTGGCGGTAAATACATGGCGCATGATATTCGCATCGTTCGTTTGCCTCGTCATGGTGCTTCTTGCCCTATCGGACTGGGTGTTTCCTGCTCTGCCGACCGTAATATTAAATGTAAGATTAATAAAGACGGCATCTGGATCGAGAAGATGGACGATAAACCGGGAGAATTGATTCCGGCAGAATTGCGTGAAGCCGGAGAGGGTGATGTGGTTAAGATTAACCTGAACCAGCCGATGGCCGACATATTGAAGGAGTTGACCAAATATCCGGTAGCAACCCGTTTGTCATTGAACGGAACTATCATCGTTGGCCGTGACATTGCTCATGCTAAACTGAAAGAACGCTTGGATAGAGGTGAAGATTTGCCACAATATATTAAGGATCATCCTATCTATTATGCAGGTCCGGCAAAAACTCCGGCAGGAATGGCCTGCGGCTCAATGGGCCCGACCACCGCAGGACGTATGGACTCATATGTAGACTTGTTCCAAAGTCATGGCGGCAGCATGATTATGTTGGCTAAAGGTAACCGCAGCCAGCAGGTAACGGATGCTTGCAAGAAGCATGGCGGTTTCTATCTGGGAAGTATCGGTGGTCCGGCTGCTATTCTTGCCCAAGATAATATCAAGAGCATCGAGTGCGTGGAATATCCGGAATTGGGTATGGAAGCCATCTGGAAAATTGAAGTGGAAGATTTCCCTGCATTCATCCTTGTCGATGATAAAGGAAACGACTTCTTTAAACAGTTGAAACCACGTTGCGCAGGTTGTAAGTAATAATATAATTACTTGATATATACCGCCATTAGGCAATGGATAAATTGTAGGTTTATCGTTTTGCCTAATGGCGGTTTTTTATATATTTGCATATAATCATAAAAGGCATAACCATGTCAACGAAGAGAGTTATAGTGCCGGGAGAGAGAAAAGGGAAAAAAGGAAGTGAAGATATTCGCCTGTTACAATATACCCGTGCCGATACGCAGGAAAACTTCGATGCGTTCCTCACTCATCATGCTTTGGTATATATTCTTTCGGGGGTAAAAAGGATTAATGTGGCACAGTCTGTTTATAAAATACAGCCGGGCGAATTATTCCTGATTCCTAAAGGAGAGTATGTTATGTCCGAGTATATAATGGGGGAGGAGGGATTTAAAAGCCTTATGCTGTTTTTTGACAATAAGGCGGCACAGGATATTATAACCCGGTTAGAGAAATATATACCGCTTGAAGAGTTTGTCGGTAATACAGAAAAGAAGGAAGCTATAAGAATTATTCCCCAATCACCGGAAGTTCGCCGTTTGTTTCTGGCTATTGTTTCATACAGTGAGGGAAACAGTCCTTTTCTCTATGAATTGATCCGCACAAAATTTATAGAACTTATTTATTTGCTGCTCGACAGTCCCTATAAGAAGTTGATTCTCTCTTTTCTGAAAGATGCCGTTTGCAGTGAGAAGCCTGATATAGCTGCAGTTGTAGGAAAATGTGTTTATTCATCGGCTACGGTAGATGAAATGGCATTGCTCTCCGGTAGGAGTGTGTCGCAGTTTAAACGTGAATTTAATGAACTTTATCGTCTTCCTCCCCATCAGTGGATAACGAAGAAGAAATTGGAACGGGCTGCTTTCCTGCTTCATACTTCGGATAAAAGCATAGAACAGGTGGCGGAAGCCAGTGGATTTGTCAGCCAACCCCACTTTGCGCGTGTGTTTAAGAAAAGTTATTCTGTTACTCCTACTGAATATAGAGCCAAACAGAACAAAGGATGAGCTAAATGGATAAAAACATCTCTTTATGAATGCACTATCTTTGCAATACAAAGAATCAATGTTGCTACTAAACAAATGATGATTATGAAAAAAGGTTTTATGTTGAGTGTATTATTTATTGTATTGGCAGTGCTTAGCTCATGCGGCTCCGGCAAAAAGCAGAATGCACAAGAACAGGAGCATAACGCAGTCATGGTTATTAATGAAGATATGCGTTTTTGTGAAAGTACTTACCCTTATAAAGGAGGATTACTGATTGCAAACTTTGGAACGGAAGAACTTAATCCGCTTAACATGGAGGGAAAGGGATACATTCTGTTTTATAAAGAGGGAAAGATTACTACTTTGATACCGGCAGACGGAAACTTGTCCGGTCCTAAAGGAATGTTTGAGAAGGATGGCTACCTCTTTATATGCGATGTGAATAAGATAGTGGTGTATAACCTGAATGCTCTTTGCGATGCTCCGCAGGTAATAAAATTGCCGGAAGGAGACTTGTTTGTGAACGACCTTGCTGCCAATGGTAACACGCTGTATGCATCGGTTACAAATACTGGGCGCATATATAGCATTGACATAACGGATCTGGCTAATATGGATAAGGCAGTTCCTGTAGAGTGGTGTGAGGTGCCGGGTCCTAACGGATTGGTAGTGAACGGTAATTCCATGTATATTGCTTCTTATCCGGCGGACGGTAAAACAACTGAGGATAATGTGGTTTATTATATTGCAGACTTAAAACAACCAAAACCTGAAAAGTTTATCACTGAAGCCGGTCAATATGACGGTGTGGTATTATCGGCGGATAAAAAGACTTTGTATGTTTCAAACTGGGTTCCTGCAGGAGTTTCTGCTATCAATATGGAAACGAAAGCGATTGCTCCTTTGGATTTGAAAGTTCCTGTAATCGGAGCAGCCGATATGAGCTTGGTGGATGGTACATTGTATATTCCCGATCTTCCGAATAGTCAGGTGATAATTTATCCTTTGAAAAAGTAGAGTGAAGTGGGGTGTGTCCGAAAAGGTATATTTGCAATATCATAATGTCCATTGTAGGGGCGGAATGCTTTCGCCCGGTGTCACAAGTTGGTGCATTCGGGCGAATTCAATTCGCCCCTACAAAGAGATAGTACAATAGACCTTTTTGACACACCTCCATTTGTAAACGCTCAATTAAGATATTCCAGTACTTTCCCGCTAATCTGCATCAGGGATATTTCACAGAGCTTTGTATCATATTCGGCAGACAGGATGCGTTCTTCGGCATCTAAAAGGCTCTTTTGGGCTTCACGCATTTCGATACCCGACAGGTTGCCGAGCAGGTAACGTTCCATAGCTATCTCGTGGTTCTCTTTGGCGGCAACGATATTCTGACGTTCCAATTTCAGCATCTCGATATTATTCAGATAGGCTTGCCACAGGTTGCTGAGATCAGCCTTCAGGCTTTGCTCCAACTCCTGCTGTTCCAGTTGGGAATTGGCAATGGCAATTTGGGCGTTTTGTTTCTCCCGCCGGCGGTTGCCGTCGAAAATGTTGAATCCTACAGTCACCCCGAAGTTCAAACCGAGAGATTGCTTTTTGGCAGTGTTTCCTATTTCATATTTATTGAATGTATAGCCATAGCCGGAGTTCAGTTTCAGGTAAGGATAATTGCGTGAGTTTACAGTCTTGAGATCTAAGCGTGCCAATGTTCTGTTTTGCTGTGCTTTGATAAGGGATGCATTCGTGTTGAGAGTGGAATTCCACAAATCCTTGAAAGCAAGCAGTGTGTTTACGTTGATTACGGAGTCGGGAATAAAGAATTCTTCGTCTACATCCTGATTCGCCATCAGCTCGTTGAGGCGAATGCGTGACGTGTGCAGAAGTTCCTGTTGCTTCATGTATTTGGCACTGTCTGCATTGAAGTCTACACGGGCTTGCTGAAGGTCGAGGCGTGAGAAGTTACCGATGTTGTATCGTTCTTCCACAATGCGGAGACGTTCTTTGGAAAGTGAAACGGCATAGCGGAAGTTCTTCAAGCGGATTTTTTGCTGGACGTAATTGTAATATTCCGCAGTCAGTTCGGATACAAAGTCTTCTATGGCAATACGGGTATTGGTTTCACCTTGTTTTTCCAGTTCTTTTAACCGTTGGTAGTTGGCAGTAATCTTGAAACCGTCAAAGATAGTCCAGTTCAGGTTTAAGCCTACGTTGACACTTTGGTCGAATACTCCGTTGCCTTTTGTTATATCACCGCTGCGAGGAGTGGTTTCACTGTTGTCGAGGTTGCCATTGTATCCTCCCGAAAGATCGAGGGTAGGCAGATAACCCGCATTGCCCAAAGTAGCATTATTCTTGGTTACCTGTTCGTCATTTTTGGAAATGCGGACAGAGTAATTCTTTTCCAAACCCAGTTCGAGACAAGATTTCAGCGTGTAGGAACGGGATGGCATTGAAACACTCTTTTTGCCTTTGATGTTTCCCAAATCCGATTCGGGGATTTTGAATTGTTGTGCCCGGACAAGTGAGCACGTAAGGCAGCAAACGGTTATGTAGGTGAAGATTCGTTTCATTTTTCTACTTGGTTTTTACGGTTCGTTGAAATATAACTGTACATGGCGGGGACGATGAACAAAGTAAGCAAAGTAGATACCAGCATTCCACCTACAACAGCCGTTCCCATGGCAATACGCCCGTTACAACCTTCGCCGGAGGCAAAAGCAAGCGGAATCAGCCCGAGGATGGTGGAAGCACTTGTCATCAGGATGGGACGGAGGCGCTGAATGGAAGCATCGATGATTGCAGTTGCCTTCTCTTCTCCCGCTTCTTGTTTCTGGTTGGCAAACTCAACAATCAGGATACCGTTCTTTGCTACCAGCCCGATAAGCATAATAATACCGATCTGACTGTATATATTCATGGTGATGCCATTAAAGTACATAAATATCAAGGCTCCCGCAATGGCGAGGGGAACGGTAAGCATAACCACCAACGGATCTTTGAAACTTTCGAACTGTGCTGCCAGAATAAGATAAATAAGCAGGATAGCGAGGACAAAAGCAAACATCAGACTGGAAGAACTCTCGCGGAATTCTTTTGAATCGCCTGTCAGTGCTGTGCGAAATGTTTCGTCCAGTGTTTCTTTCGCAATCTTGTCCATTTCGTCCAATCCCTGTCCGATTGTCTTTCCGTCGGCAAGTCCTGCCGAAATGGTTGCCGATACAAAACGATTGTAGCGGTATAGCTGCGGAGGAGCAATGTCCTCGGTGAGACTTACGAGATTATCGAGCTGAATCATTTCTCCTTTATCGCTGCGGATATAGATAGACATCAGGTCGGTGGGCTTGTTTCGTTGTTGTCGGTTGATTTCACCGAGAATCTGATATTGCTTCCCGTTCATGTAGAAATATCCCATACGCTGACCGCTCAACCCATATTGCAACGTTTGTGCGATATTACGGGTGCTTACTCCCATAGTACTCGCCTTGTCGCGGTTAATGTTGATACGTGCTTCGGGCTTGCTGAACTTTAAATCCACATCCGCCATCTGGAACACAGGATTGTCATATACCTTGTTCATAAATACAGGTAATACTTCCTGTAGCTTCTCTATGCTTGTTGCCTGAAGTACATATTGGATAGGCATTGATCCCCTTCGTCCGCCGAAAGTGGTTTGCTGCTGAACAAATGCTCTTGCCTTTGTCTTTGAACGGACGGCACGTGACAGTTCTTCGGCTATTTCCATCTGGCTGCGCTTTCTGTCAACCATATCTACCAGAGAGATACGTATATTTCCGCTTCCGCTCCACACACGTGCGCTGACAGATTCGGATTCGGGAACCATAGAATCTACCAATAAGTTAAGGTCTTCCACATAGTCGCGCATGAATTCGTAGGTAATGCCTTCCGGGCCACGTGTGTTGACGGTAATGGAAGAACGGTCTTCGAGCGGAGCCATTTCGGCGGGAATATGTGTCCATAAGAAATAGATAAGCCCCAGAGTAACCGCAATCAGGGAAAGGGCTATGACCTTTTTACGCAGGAAAGCAGTCAGCCCCCGGCGGTAGAGGTTATTCATTCCCACAAAGAAAGGTTCTGTTTTACGGTAGAACCAATTATGTGTTTCCTGACGTACCAATAGTTTAGTGGCAAGCATCGGCGTAAACGTCAAAGCCACGAAGGTGGATATAATGATAGCTCCCGATATAACGATAGCAAATTCACGGAACAGCTTACCTGTCATTCCGTCCATAAACACAATGGGGAAGAACACGGCTACCAGAGTGATGGAAGTGGAAACAACGGCAAAGAATATTTCTTTCGCGCCTTCGATACCGGCTTCTTTCGGTTTCATTCCCCGTTCGATGCGGATATAGATGTTTTCCGTCATTACAATGGCATCATCCACCACCAGCCCCACGGCAAGAACCACGGCAAGCATGGACAGCACGTTAATGGAGAATCCTGCCAGATACATTACAAAGAAGCAACCAATCAGCGAAACCGGAATGATGATACACGGAACAAGCGTTACACGCCAGTCGCGCAGGAAGAGGAAGATAATAATGATAACGAGGATGAATGCTTCATATACAGTGTCTTCTACTTCTTTAATGGAAGAACGGATGAATTTGGTGTTATCGAAACCGAAAGTAGTAACGACATCTTCCGGCAAATCTTTTCGCATGGTTTTCAAACGGTCGTATACTGCATCGGCAATCTCGATGTGGTTGGCTCCCGGTTGGGGTATCACTACGACACCGACCATCGGCACACCGTTCATTTTCATGTAGCTGCGCACGTCTTCCGGTCCCAACTCTGCCCGCCCGATGTCGCTGAAACGCACAATGCGGTTGTCGTCTTCTTTAATGATGAGGTTGTTAAATTCATCGGCAGTGTGCATTAGTCCCAGAGTACGGATGGTGAGTTCGGTCGTGTTTCCTTCGATGCTTCCGGAAGGTAATTCCACATTTTCTTTGTCTACTGCGTTTTTCACATCAATAGGAGTGATGCCGTAGCCCGACATTTTGATAGGATCGAGCCATAAACGCATGGAATACCGCTTTTCTCCCCAAATACTGACACTGCTGACATCCTTAATGGTCTGTAATTGCTCTTTTACTGTGAGGTCGGCTATTTCGCTGATTTCAAGAAGTGAACGTTTGTTGCTTTGAACGGCTACCATGAGGATCGGTGTGGCATCGGCATCGGCTTTCGATACGGTAGGAGGATCGCAATCACGGGGAAGGTTGCGTTGGGCACGGGATACTTTGTCGCGCACGTCGTTGGCTGCCGTTTCAAGGTCAACGGACAATTCAAACTCCACGGTAATACGGCTTGATCCCTGTTGGCTGACACTTGACAGGGAACGAATACCCGGAATACCGTTGATATTCTGTTCGAGGGGTTCGGTAATCTGATTCTCGATAACGTCTGCATTTGCACCGGGATAGGAGCATTGCACGGAGATAATCGGATTATCTACCGACGGATATTCACGTACTCCCAGTGAAGAGTAGCCGATGAAACCGAACAGTAGGATAATAAGTGTGATAACTGTGGCTAATACCGGCCGGCGTATGCTTAATTCGGATATATTCATAGGGCGGATGGATTAGTCTATATTATCAAGAGTGACACTTAAACCTGTGCGTAGCTGTAATGTACCCGATGTAATAATGGTATCTCCCACTTGCAGACCTTTTAATATCTGTATTTGTGAATCGGTACGTATTCCTTTGATGACTTCTACCGGAATTGATTTCCCGTCTTTGTAAAGAAACACTTTGTCCTTACCCATTTCGGGCACAATGGCTTCGGTTGGTATGGCTATTGCATTCGGTATGTCGTGTAGTTTGATGCTTACACTGGCATATCGTCCCGGTAAGAGTGTATTTCCTGTATTGGGATAAAGTGCACGGACGGCAAGTGTTCTTGTGGTTGGGTTTACTTTCGATTCGGTAGCATAAACAGATGCATTGAACTCGTTTAGCTTTCCTTCTACCTTAAAGGTTAACCGGGTTCCTTTCTGGATCTGGTTGGCATAGCGTTCCGGTATGTTGAACTCCACTTTCAATGGAGTGATTTTAGTCAGTTTGGCAACAATGGTGGTAGGGGAGGCATAAGAACCTTCACTCACTTGGCGCAAGCCGATAACTCCGTCGAAAGGAGCACGAAGCTCTGTCAGTGATATGTTCGCCTTTATTAAATCAATATCGGCATTCAGCGTGGCGAGGTCGGTCTTTACTTGCTCGTAGGCTTCCTTACTGACAGCATCTTTCACCAGCAAAGCATTCTGGCGGAATACTCTGTCTTCGGCAAGTTTAAGCTGTGCTTGCAACTTCTTGAGTTGTGCAAGCAGAGGACGGTCATTCACTTTGGCAAGCAGTTGGCCTTTTTGCACAACAGAGCCTTCTGCAAAGTTTATTTCCGTAATCTTACCGGAAGTTTCGAAAGATAAGTCCACTTCTTCATCGGGCACAAGATTACCTGTGGTATAAATGCCATCGGTTAATGCCTGTTCTTTAATGATCAGTGCATTCACGTTAAGTGGTTTATTACTTCTTCCGCTGTTGGTTGACGGAGGTGCTTTTTGTAAATCCTTATTAACCCCCTTATCTCTGAATGTGTAAAATCCCAGTCCTGCCAAACCGGCACAGATGAGGATTACTAATCCCCATTTTGTCTTTTTGTTCATGCTATGTTTTTCGTTTAGTTCCTTTCGGGATATACTATATCCTCTCAAAAGTTAGATAGGGCAAGAGTGAAAAGGTTTACTCCCGGTTATGCAAAAGTATGTTAATAAGCGGAACGGTATTTCCCTTCTTCCTTATCTTCGAGCATGTTGAGATAAGAAGTGTAACGGGATTCACTGATAAGATGTTGCTCAACGGCATCGCGCACGGCACATCCGGGTTCGTGGCGATGGGTGCAGTTGTTATATTTGCAGTTGGCGGAATACTCGAATATTTCTTTGAAATAATGTCCTACTTCCTCTTCTTCCATATCGAATGTTCCAAAGCCTTTGATGCCCGGAGTGTCGATGATATATCCGTCTCCTGCTACGGGAAACATTTCGGAGAAAGTGGTGGTGTGCATTCCTTTGTTGTGGTAGGTTGATATTTCCGCTGTTTTAATGTCTAGTTCCGGCAAGATAGCGTTGATAAGTGTAGACTTTCCTACTCCCGAATGACCTGAGAATAAAGTTACTTTACCCTTCAAGTCTTGCCTGATTGCTTCAATGCCCTCACCATTCAAAGCAGATACTTTGAAACAGGGATAACCGATGTGGGTATAAAGGTTAATCAACACATCGAGGTAATTCAGTTCTTCCGTGCTGTACTTATCCACTTTATTGAATATCAGTTTCACAGGGATGCGGTATGCCTCTGCGGAAGCAAGGAAACGGTCAATAAAAATGGTGGAGGTTTCCGGATAGTTAACCGTAACTACCAACATGCATTGGTCCAAGTTGGCAGCAATGATATGTGATTGTTTTGAAAGATTGGAAGAACGGCGAATGATGTAGTTTTTACGGTCTTCAATCTCATTGATAAAAGCCGTCCCTTCATTGTTGATTAGTATTTGTACATGGTCGCCCACAGCTATTGGGTTGGTGCTTCTGATTCCTTTCAACCGGAAGTTACCCTTTATCTTACATTCAATAAACCGTCCGTCTTCGGTTTTCACCAAATACCAGCTCCCTGTATTCTTTATTACTAATCCCTTCATTTATTTAGTTGAGAATGGAGAGTTGAGAGTTAAGAGCTGCCGTGCGGTATTCCACTTTCAACTCTCCATTCTCAACTCTCAACTATATTAAACAGTCATAATTTCTTTATCTTTCTCGGCAAGCATGGTATCAATTTTGGTGATATACTTGTCATGTATCTTTTGCAGCTTGGCTTCTCCGTCTTTCTGCATATCTTCGGAAAGTCCGTCTTTTACAGCTTTCTTCAACGCATCTATGCCGTCACGGCGTGCATTTCGTACGCTGACTTTTGCTGTTTCGCCTTCGCCTTTACATTGTTTTGCCAGTTGTTTACGGCGTTCTTCTGTTAATGGAGGAATACCGATGCGGATGATTTCACCATTGTTTTCGGGCATGATACCGAGGTCTGAGTCGATAATTGCTTTTTCAATGATGCGGAACATGCTTTTATCCCAAGGCTTGATTGAAATGCTGCGTGCATCGGGTGTGGTGACAGCGGCTACATTGCTAATAGGCACCATGCTGCCATAAGAATCCACACGGATTCCATCAAGTAATCTTGTGCTTGCTTTTCCTGCACGGATGTGTGCTAATGCTTCTTCAAGGTACATAATGGCCATATCCATTTTCTCTTGTGCATTGTC
>ERZ826016.3259-NODE-3259-length-11397-cov-3.297390_pt1 | contig 11397 bp, 8 predicted proteins | sample MGYA00519872_ERZ826016 | MGnify/ENA primary metagenome ERZ826016 (study PRJEB31778, sample SAMEA3449218) | human gut metagenome | biome: human gut; feature: human-associated habitat; material: faeces | place: United Kingdom | collected 2010/2012 ... | reverse complement strand
TTCTTTGAATTGTGGACCATTTACAAGGTCTATTTTATCTACTACTTTTTTGAAGCCAAATGAAGTATTGATGTTTACTAGAGTCTGTCCTTCTTTAGCTTTTTTAGTTGTAATGATGATAACACCATTTGCTCCGCGTACACCAAAAATAGCCAATGAAGAAGGGTCTTTTAAGATTTCCATAGATTCAATATCTTCCGGATTAAGGAAATTGATATTGTCATTGAACAGTCCGTCTACAATATACAATGGTTTGTATCCATTAATAGAGTTTGTACCACGAATACGAATTTCCGGGTCGGCACCTGCTCGTCCGGAGTTTACGATTTGAACACCGGCTACTTTACCTTGAAGAGAAGATAGAGGGTTCATTGCCGGTTTGTTGGCAATTTCGTCTCCTTTGATGTTGGTAATAGAACCTGTCAAGTCTCTTTTCTTCGCGCTACCGTATCCGATGACCACTGTTTCGGCCAATAACTGAGAATCTTCTTTTAAGGTTACATTAATAACACTCTGTGTACCTACTTTGGTACTTTGTGTAGCCATTCCCACATATGAGAATACCAACACGTCTTCTGGAGTCACAGAAATTGAATACTCGCCGTCCATATTTGTGACGGTTCCGGTAGAAGTACCTTGTACTACCACTGATACACCTATCAACGGTTCATTGTTTGCATCTGTTATTGTTCCTGTCACCGTTTTGGTCTGTGCAAAAGCGGAAACAGAAGTCAGCAACAAGTAAGCGAGCGCCATTATGCCCTTTAACCGGTAGGTTTTCTTTTGAAGATGTTGTAAAAGTCTAGTCCTCATTGCATTAAATTTTTCCATTTGTTATTATTTAGGTTGAAGTCTTTCTTGCCCATTCCGGACGAAGTATTAATGGAAACAAACAAATTGCAAAAAAGATTTTGGAAAAGAGGAGAATGCTTGTTTTTAACACAAGACTATAAGATAAATAGTTCTTGGATTCTAGCCAAAGTTTTGCTTTAGTTAGAAACATAACTATAATTTACGTATAAAATGAGATCATAAATTGGGATATCTTGATCTATCAATCAAAACATTTTTTCCGCATTATTCATACAATGTATAACGTCTTCTTTCGTCCCACTGAAAGGACCTGACTTTTCAATCTTTAATGTAGACATGGCGGCAGCAAAACGTCCGGCTGTAGCAATATCTGTACCCAACACCCGTTGATATAAATATCCGATAGTGTAAGTATCCCCACATCCTGTAGCATCTACAACTTGTGTCGGTTTATAGGCAGGGATTCTATGGAAGTCGAAACCGTCGAAAATAAGCGAACCCATACTTCCCAAAGTGACCAATACTTCTTTTACTCCCCATTCATATAGCTGGCGGGCAGCTGTTTGGGGATCGGAGAATCCGGTTAATACTTCCATTTCGTGTTCATTGACTTTAAGGAAGTGGATATATTGCAGAGCTTCTAGCTTATTGGTCCAGTCTATAGGGTAGACGTATGTATCACGTACTTCGCGCAGATAACCCTGAGAGTCTACAGCTATCAATCCTTTCTTTGACAATTCTTTGATCACGTCTACTGAAAAGTCATCAGCTAATAAAGATCCTAAGTGATAGATTTCCGCATCAATGTCTTTTACTGATTCAACGGTGAACGGATCTGCTTTTGCTAGTACTCGTTGCTTGCGGTCATCGGGATTTTCTCCATAAATATTCTCAAAATAAACAGAATATTTGCTGGGTAAGACCGTGGTGTCAATACCTGTTTCACGTAACTGTTCCACTACATTGATTTCTGTAGCACCTACAGAAGTGACTAATTTATAATTAAAGTCCTTGAAATGGGAAATGGCTTTAGAACAATAAAAAGCAGTACCTCCTGGCATATAGACTGTATTTTGAGGAGTAATTACCTTGTCCAATGTGATATGCCCGATGCAGCAAAGTTGATGTTTCTTCATATATGTGTAACCAATTAAAAAGCCTTCAAGATATATTCTTGAAGGCTTTCTAGTTTATTCTGTGCGGCTGATAGGACTCGAACCTACACGTCTCTCGACACCAGATCCTAAGTCTGGCGCGGCTACCAATTACGCCACAGCCGCAGGTGTAACATTTTTGTTTAGCGGTGCAAAGATAGGAAGATTTTCTGATTTGACAAATAATTAAGCAATAAAGTTACTCACTTAAAATTTCAAATGCTTTTTCAATCAGTGTATCTTTGCCTTTAAGTTGGTCTTCCTCGGTCATATCGACGGGAATATCCGGTAAAATACCATTCTCCAGCGGTTTCATATTTTTATCAAAATGTGGGCTGGCAGAGAAACGGATACTCCAACCATTTGGTAGCTCGGAAGTGAAAGGAAGTCCGGAACCGCCTCCTGTCTGATCTCCTAATTGGATAATATTATCATTTTCAATACTACGCATTGCGTTTACAAAGTCATTAGTTGCACTGTAACAACGGCGGTTAGTCAAGATAACCACTTTCTTTTGCCAACGGATACTGCTGGATGGTTCTAGGTAGACTGGCTCAGGATCAGAGAAGTCTGAATGCCCTGGTCCGTTTTTATGCTGGATAAATCCGGTCAATACTTTTTCATTAGTAAAGCGTGCGGCGATGCGTTCGGAATAAGTCAGGTTTCCTCCTCCGTTATCACGTACATCGATAATTAGCCCATTACAAGTAGATAGATAAATAAGGATTTCATCCAAGTTACCATTTCCTACTCCGGAACTGAAACTTTCGTATCGGATATAGCCGATATTGTTATCGAATATTTTATACTTCATTCCGGCGGAGGTACGATATCCTGAACTTGCACTGCCCAGGTAAGTCTGATAAAGAATATCCTTCCGGTAATTCCAAGGAAATCCTTCATACCACGCGTCATAATAGGAAGTTCGGCTGGCAGAGGAGAGGTTTACATGTCCATCTTTCAGGATGAACAGCATTTCGCTTAGTTTGTCGAATAAATCCTCATTAGTCATTTCCGGTACAATATATTTCCGGTATTCTTGATGTACTGCGTCCCAATCAATTCCTTTCTCTTCCAGAAAGCAGTATTGTTGGTCGATGATTTTCCACAGTTGTTCGAAGTTACCAACAGGATCGTCGGCATAATTATCTTCTCCAATGCATCCGGACAGCAAAGGGATGCAACAGAGTAACCGGAATATATATATAATTTTATTTTTCATTCTAATTTCCTTCATTACAGTTTTAGTAAGCTTGTACAGCAGGTGGCAGGGACATAGCCTGTTTGTTAGAAACACGGAATAAGTTCTTTACAAATCCTACCATGAACACGTGAGAGTAGGTATGCGTCTTGATTTTGTTTACATTAGACTGTTGCAAATCAGCTAAATAACTAAAACGCATTTTGGTATCTCCTATAGGTAAATCGACAGAAAGCATCTGACGAAGAGATGGCTGATTATGAATAGAAGTAAAACGTACCACACCACTTGCATTTCCCAATGAGAAAATCTCATAATATGATTGTCCGTAATGCGGTGAGAACATCAGACCGATGACTGGCAAATTGACTTGATAACGCAACACTATCGGATAACGTTTAATTTTTAAATGCCAAATAGCCATACCTGAAGCATCTAGATTAACGTATGCACGTGCAGAAGCTGGATTATTACCGTTGCGGAGGTTATAAACAAATCCACCGTTGAGATCAAATAACCCACCTGCCAATAGTTTGAAGTTGTCTGTTAACCGGAACTGGTAGTGAAGTCCGTAATTCCAATTCACTAATCCGGAAAAAGCATTATTATTGTCTGCACGATTGTGAGTGTATCCTAAATCGGCCTGAAAGAAATTTTGTACAGAGACATTTCCGTCGAATAGTTTTGTCATTCGCATTGTTTCACGGGAAATGCGAAAGTCAATTCCTTTGTATTCCTGAGGCGAGAGATAGGTATCGAACACATTAGTGAAACCAACACCATACATTGTAGAACGTGTCACATAACGGGTAGAATCGGAAAAACCTTCTCTTGAACTTTCATTATTCTGTCCCAAGCTAGGGAGAACATGGACCATCAATGTGATTAATACTATAATACTTTTTCTGAATTTTATCATTCTGTTCTATCTTTATTCCCTTTCCAAAAGAAAGGGGATGAAAGGGAGGTTCTAAAATAATTTCATCTGCCCTGTAATCTCATCAATGATATCTCCTTCACTTTTATCGCTGTCCGGATCTAGATTTTCCACTTCCTCTTCCGTCTCCTTCTGCTCTTCCTGCAACGGTTCGGGAAGACGAAGCGGATCGAGTTCATTGATCGTTTCGATACCAAACGTTGAAATTCGTTTTCCTTTTGCCTTGAAACCTTTCACTGCAATAAATTCTTCTGCATCTATAATCAGCGGGTCACGGAAACTGTCGTGTCCACCAAAGACTACTTCCAGTCTTGGGTAATATTCATCCGTAAGCAGGATGAGGCGGTTGTTCTTGTTGTCTCCCAGATAATTCTGTTTACGATTGGTACCTTCAAAACAGAAACGTTTCAGATAAGGATAGTTCTGCTGGTCGGCATCATATAATGCTGCAGTCCATACTTTATTGGAGTCAAACTTCTCAACAATGCTCACATTATCTTCGTAGTGGTTGCTTAGGTCAAAGTTAGTAGTATAGAATTCGCCATTGTTTAATACAACCAGAATCGTATCATCACTTTGGAATTCTCCCAAATACTCACCCCTGCCATCATAGTTGAGACGGAGTATGTCACGGTCAAACCATACTTTTCGTCCTCCTAAAGTAGATCCCCCCTTCTGTTTCAGTGTTATCTTATGGATTGGAAGGCGAGTTAGAATGACGCCTCGTGCCTGACGACCTTTAATACCAGTTTCACTAAAGTCATGTTCGAAAATAATACGTCGTACACGTGGATTCGGTTTTAGAGTCACTTTTATAATTTCTGCTTCTCCGTTCGGGTTAGCACTGAAATATGTGATGCGTGAGTCCGGTGTGCCTTGAGTGACGTCATACTCACGATCGCGTACCACAGAAGTAACAGCGAAACGTTTAACATAAGTGGTCCCTTCTTTGCCGTCCCGATAGGCCACATTGTAAATAGTGCGTTTGTCGTTCTTCTTAAAGACATTGACATAAAGTACATTTTTACCCACGAACTTCTTGTCTGCTACCGGGGTTACAATATATTTTCCATCACGAAAGAATATAATCACGTCATCAATATCCGAGCAACAGGCAACGAATTCGTCTTTCTTTAAAGAAGTACCAATAAATCCTTCTTCGCGGTTAATATAGAGCTTTTCGTTAGCTTCCACAACCTTAGCCGCTTCGATAGTGTCGAAGTTTCGAAGTTCTGTATGACGTGGGAAGTTTTTGCCGTATTTTTCTTTTAGCATCTGATACCAGTCAATAGTATATTCTATGATATTTGCTAGATGATGGTCTATCGTAGCGATCTCTTCTTTCATTTTGACAATCAGTTCGTCGGCTTTATCCGAGTTGAACTTCAAGATACGTCCCATTTTGATTTCCATCAGTTTGAGAATATCATCTTTCGTCACTTCACGGATAAACTTTGGATAGAAAGGAGTCAGTCGTTTGTCAATATGTTTACAAGCAGCGTCCATATCTTTGGATTGTTCGAACTCTTTATCTTTATAAATCCGTTCTTCAATAAATATCTTTTCGAGAGAAGCGAAATGGAGGGCTTCCAATATTTCGTTTTTCTTGATTTCTAGTTCCTGTTTCAGCAAGTCTAATGTGTTGTCTGCTGATTTTTTCAACACTTTACTAACAGTGAGGAAGTGGGGTTTACTGTCATCAATCACACAGCAGTTCGGTGAAATGCTTACTTCGCAATCGGTAAAGGCATATAAAGCATCGATAGTCTTATCTGAAGAGGTACCGGGAGCCAGGTGAACCAGAATTTCCACATTGGCAGCCGTATTATCATCCACTTTACGTATTTTGATTTTCCCTTTATCTACTGCTTTCAGAATAGAATCGATTACAGAAGAGGTTGTCTTACCATAAGGGATTTCCGTGATGGCTAAAGTCTTATTGTCTATTTTATTGATTTTGGAACGTACCTTTACGACACCACCTCGTTCGCCATCATTATATTTGGCTACGTCTATTGAACCCCCTGTTTGAAAATCGGGATAGATTTGAAAAGGTTCATTACGTAAATAACTGATAGAAGCGTCGCAAAGCTCGTTGAAGTTGTGTGGTAATATCTTTGATGAAAGTCCAACAGCAATACCTTCTACACCTTGAGCCAGCAATAATGGAAATTTGACAGGAAGTGTGACTGGTTCTTTGTTTCGTCCATCATAAGACAGTTTCCATTCCGTAGTTTTGGGATTGAAAACAACGTCGAGTGCAAATTTAGAAAGACGCGCTTCGATATAACGTGGGGCTGCTGCACCATCACCGGTGAGAATGTTACCCCAGTTACCCTGACAGTCAATAAGTAGGTCTTTTTGTCCTAATTGTACCAAGGCGTCTCCAATTGAAGCGTCACCATGAGGGTGAAACTGCATGGTGTGTCCCACTATGTTGGCTACTTTGTTATACCGTCCGTCGTCCAGACGTTTCATTGAATGCAGAATACGACGCTGCACAGGTTTTAAACCATCATTAATATGAGGCACTGCACGTTCCAGAATCACATACGAAGCATAGTCCAGAAACCAGTTCTGGTACATACCTGTGAGTTGATGTTTTACGTTTTCGTCTCGCCCGTCAGCCGGCTTATAGTCTGAATGTCCTTCTGTTATTTCGTTAATTTCGTCACTCATAAATTGCTGTATATACTTCATTTTAACGCATACGTTCGCAAAAATACAAAAAATAAAAGAGATTTTAATGAAGAAAAGAAGAGATTCATTATGTTAAAAGCTGATAACGAGGAAGAATTGTATGATAAACTGAGATTCCTGCAATTTTTTTACTTTAAATGTCATTTTAGAAATGAAAAAAATCATTATTAACAGGTCTATGTCATTAACTATCTGCTATTTTTGCTAATTATTTGCTCCTCATAATAATTGTGATAAGTAAATCTGGGGCATAGCATTGGAACGGAATAGAGAAACAAGCGGCTGGGCGTGATTATAATCTGGTTGACTATGGGCTGATGGAAGATTTCACAGTTTTACATCCAAGTAAAACTTGTCTTGTGTATTTTTATAGTTGAATTTTGTAAACATCAACAACTAATATTTTTATGAAACACATTTTATTATTATTATTCCTATTCGGAATTCTTTTTTCTTCAGAAGCGCAAAAAAAAGAGGTACGACGAAAATATGATGTCGCAGCTTTTTTATACCCTGCTTATGCGTCGGACGATCCTCGCTTACGCCCTTTCTGGCCAATGGGCATTGGAGAATGGGAAACTGTAATGACTATCCAGAACCGTTATCCTAACCATTATTGGAATCGAAAACCTTTATGGGGATATATTAATGAAGCAGATCCGACAGTAATGTCTATGGAAATTGAAGCAGCTGCCAATCATGGAGTAAATGTCTTTATTTTTGACTGGTATTGGTATGATGGACGCCCCTTCATGGAGACAACCTTGGATAATGGTTTTCTAAAGGCTGATAACGTTTCTAAGATGAAATTCTATCTGATGTGGGCCAACCACGATGTACTAAATTTGTGGGATACGCGTTTAGCACGTATTAATGAAAACAACGTCATCTGGACAGGGAAAGTAGATCGACAGGAGTTTGAGAAGATTTGTAAACGTAATATCGAAAAATATTTCAAGCATCCTCAATATTATAAGATTGATGGAAAACCGGTATTTATGATCTATGATATCCCTCAGTTGATTACAGGATTAGGTGGAATCAAAGAAACTACCGATGCTTTAAACTGGTTTAAACAAGAGACAAAGAGAGCAGGTTTTCCTGGATTGGAACTCCAAATAACAATGTGGGGAGTTAATTTGAACTATAGTGGATTTGATGCGGGGAAAACCACCAGTCCTGAAAATGAATTTGTGAAAATACTCGGCTTTACAAGTGCTACTCATTATCAATTTGTACACTTTACGAATGTGGATGATGAATACCCTAATATAGTGGATCGAGCAGAAAAAGAATGGTATCGTATTGATTCCATATTCGATTGTAAATATTATCCTCATGTCAGTGTAGGATGGGATAATAGTCCGCGTACTGGACATAGTGCGGTAATGAGAAATAATACACCGGAGAATTTTGAGAAAGCTTTGAGAAAAGCACGTGATTTTGTAGATAATCATCCCTGGCAAGCTCCTCTCATTACAATTAATAGTTGGAACGAATGGACGGAAACAAGCTATTTGATGCCTTGTAACGTGTATGGCTACGGCTATTTAGAAGCTGTGAAAAATGTTTTTATGAAATAATTTATTTCAATTCTATTTCGTGGCGTGTTCTGATTTTAGAGGAGAGGTGAAAAGATAAAATGTGTGCGTATTCCTTTCAAATGAATAATTGAAGAAACAAGAATAAAACCCTGATATAGGTTCTCTAATAGATAACTCATATCAGGATTTTATTTTATATTAATAATGTCTATTTGTATGAGCGTGTGCCTTCTTTTTAAAAAGACTTTTTCCACCTATGAAAAGCAATCTTGGAACCCACAATATAAAATAGATGAAAAGGCTGATAACAAATACATAGCCTATCTGGGAGAACATTTCGACCCATGGACGTGTATAAACAATGATAGCTATAATGTTAATAATGAACGCAAGGACAAAGCACAATATATAGATATTTCTTTCTCTCTTGATTTTTTTTGAAGTTATGACGATATCTTTCATGGCTTAAAATTTCATGTATGGTATTTTATATTCATCCGGGAAAACAATGCAACGTTCTTCTTCCATAGACTGGTTACCCAGTAAGCAAAGTACTGAAGAACAATAAGCTTCTTCTACAACATCCTTCGCTTTTTCTCCGGTGATGCATGATTGACAGAAAGAAGAAAGAATAGTATCTGATCCGTCCTTTTCGAATCCAACCATACTCAAACCGTTGCTGACGTTGCTACCTCCATCGATTACAAAGTGCGGTGTATATTCCATCTTGGTTTCGGGGCGCCAGCTAGGACCGGCTGTAGGGATAGCGGCAAATACTTTATCCTTTACCTGATCGATTAATTGGCGGATACCGGTGGTGGAATGGTCTTCTTCCAGATAATAAAGTCCTTTTGACAAATCCATCGTTCCTTTATGTCCCAGAATTTGTTCTTCCATTCCATTGAATTTGTTAGAGATCAATGACTCGTAAGCAATCTTTGCTCCGTTGGAATACCGATAAGTCACATTTACACTATCATAAACTTCCCGGCCATCTTTCCAGTAAACGATGTCGCCCATACCCATGATGTGTGTTGGCATTTTATGTATTGCCCAGTTGCAGACTTCCAATTGATGACTACCCAGTTCGGTCATCAAACCGCCGGAACTTTCCTTATAAAGTCGCCAGTTAATTTTACGTTCCAACTCTGGTGAAGGAACAGGACGTCTCCAATCTGCATTACGGAACCAATGGCATCGCATTCCTACTACCTCTCCGATGAGTCCGGAATGAATCATTTGCATTGCCTTGATATATTTCTCATCATACATACGTTGCATACAAAAGTAAAGCACTTGGTTGGTATTCTGATAAGTATCGTACACCGTTTTACATTCTTCTAGAGTACGTGCCATTGCTTTTTCGCAAAATACATGTTTGCCGGCGGAAAGAGCATCCAATGTAATACATGCATGCCAATTAAGCGGAGTAGCGATGATAACTCCGTCAATATCTTTAGATTCCAGCAATTTCTTGTAGTCCGTATAAGTTTTTGCATTCGGGAATAATTCCTGTGCAGCTTTCAGATTGGGAGGATAATTGTCACAGATAGCAACTACCTGTGCATGGGGGATCTCTTTGAGGTTGTGAAGGTGGTATTGTCCTCTGGATCCTGTACCGATAACAGCTACCCGCGCTTTTTCACTGCTGATTTCTTTTAGCTTTTCTGGTGTGCAAGAAGTGAGCCAAGGAGTACTCGCCAATAATGCACTTCCTCCAGCAATGTATCCCAGACTTTTAATGAATTGTCTGAGACTAAGGTCTACACCTTTTTCTGTATTGTTCTTCATTGTTTATAATGTATATATTATTCCTTTTATATTCTTGAAATTCGTGTTGATTTGTTCCCGTTGTTGTTCATTGGCAATCATCCAGACTGTGCTAAGTACTTCGGCGTCTAGAGGATCTTCGGAAACTATGGTACTGGCTTTCCGTTGTTCGTCATAGACACCAGTGAGTGGATTGATAATATGTCCGGTGTATTGCCCGGTATTTCCCGAGGTAGATAATGTTGTATCATTGAGATCAAATTCATTTAACGGAATTTGGTTGTATGGATTGAGAAAACTAACTTTCCAGCATTTTCCGTAAGGATGATGCCCGATGCCCATAATGGAACTGTTGCCAAAATTGACAAACGCATTCTTAACGTTTGCGCAAACGATCATCTTCCTGATTTTTTTTAGCGCATATCCCTTGGCAAATCCTCCAAAGTCGAATGATAAATCCGGTCGATTGGAAGAAATAAAACAGTTGCTATGGAAATTTACCTGTGAGAAGTCTTTTAGAGTTATATCGAACAAGTGAAGTGTTTGTTCGTAATATTGGCGGCAAAGCTGTAACATGGTCCATAGCTCTGTGCTTATTGGGGTTTTATTCACTGAAAGATGTTTGTTTAGAAGAGCCACTTCACTTTGAGGGTTGAAACGATCAAGCATCTTCTCCAAACATTTCAGCTCTTCTACAATAGCTGACCATAACTTATCTGCTAATGTTGAGTCGGGATGAATGAGTAAGATGTCGAGCCGGGTTCCCATGATGTGATTCATAAATCCATGAAACATCGATTCGTTTTCATAATATGTACTTTGGACTTCTAACATGTAACGGTTACTTTCTAATTGTCGTATTTCGAACTACAAATATATGAGAAATCCTTTGAAGATGTTCACGAATAAGATAAATTAATACCCTAGCTGTCTTATTTATGAGATAAATACCTATCTTTGTGGCACTTTTTAGTAAAAAAGCAAACTCAAATTAATAGATAGATATAAGAAATGGCACAAGAAGACGTTTTTAAGAAACTTGTATCGCACTGCAAGGAATATGGTTTTGTATTTCCTTCGAGCGATATCTACGACGGACTAGGCGCTGTGTATGACTACGGTCAGATGGGCGTTGAATTGAAGAACAACATAAAGAAATATTGGTGGGACAGCATGGTACTGTTGCACGAAAACATCGTTGGTATTGACTCTGCCATCTTTATGCACCCAACTATCTGGAAGGCTTCCGGACACGTTGATGCATTCAATGACCCTTTG
>ERZ826016.3254-NODE-3254-length-11409-cov-3.583847_pt1 | contig 11409 bp, 10 predicted proteins | sample MGYA00519872_ERZ826016 | MGnify/ENA primary metagenome ERZ826016 (study PRJEB31778, sample SAMEA3449218) | human gut metagenome | biome: human gut; feature: human-associated habitat; material: faeces | place: United Kingdom | collected 2010/2012 ... | reverse complement strand
CGAATTCGGGCAAAATATACCGCAAAGTGGGACGTGCAGATTGCGGGAATGCTTTTTCAAACAGGCTCTAGCAACATTATCATATAATAAAGGCTGCGTAAATCAGCTACGCAGCCTTTATTCTCCCCATGAATCAGAAATATTTCTGCTGCCTGTCCCATAATCCGGCACTTCGCAGTTCCAGATATTCCTGGTACGCCTTCTCAACGATCTGCTTCTCGTTTGCAAAACGAAGCAGATGGTAAATCTCGTGAAACTTGTAATACCCGGAGTCCACGAAAAATTCCTCTCTTTGAGGCTTGCTATGATAATTATCCGCCGTCATAAGATACCAGTGTACCTCTTTATTGACCATGTCTTCCGGCACTGTGAAATTGTACTGGCTCTTGCCTACATACTTCACAATGGAAGCTCTGACATCAGCTTCCTCCTTCACTTCCCGCAATGCGGTCTGCTCATGAGTCTCTCCTGGCTCTACGGTTCCTTTCGGTAAAACCCATCCTTCGTACTTGTTCTTATAATTCTTATATAAGACCAGTATCTTTCCACGAAATATTACCACACCACCACAACTTGTTGCCTGTATCATTGCAATCCCTCCTGATGTGGTTGTTCACTTACTTTTAGTATAACCTTTTTTTAGAAAAGTTGCAACAAAAGCTGAAGATTTACTGTGCATAATATGCATCAAATACCTGTTTGGCGATCGGAGCCGCAATTTTTCCACCGGTTCCGGCTTCTTCTGCAATGACAGCGATCGCAATATCCGGTTTACCGGAGTCTGCTTTGGTCGCAAATCCCGTAAACCAGGCATGGCTGTCACGGTTGCTGTTGATCTCGGCAGAACCGGTTTTACCATACGCTGTATAGCTCTGTCCCTTCAAAGCGCTTGCGGTTCCGCTCTCTACAACCTCCTGCATATACTCGCGGATGGTTTGTGCCTGTTCCTTGCTCAAAAGTTTTCCATATTCCGCTGCCTCAAACTGTTTGACTAAAGTGCCGTCTTTGTTCTGTGTATGGTCAATGACATAAGGGGTCATCAATACTCCGTCATTTGCGATCGCAGCACTGATCAGCATCATATGATAAGGGGAAACCAGTGTCTTTCCCTGTCCGATGGCTGTCTGCATCGTTTCTCCGGTACCGGAAGAAGCATCTAAGGAAAAACTGCTCTTTTTCGTGTCTAAATCTCCCGGAAGTTTTTGATTAAACAGCATTTTTTTACAGAACTTCCGAAAAGCCGCCTTATCCAAGCTCAGTCCGATATTAGAAAATGAGGTATTACAGGAATTTTTAAAAGAAGCCTTTAAATCCTCACTTCCATGTACTTCCCCGCCAAAGCAGTGAATCTCTGAATTATCCACATTCAGTTTTCCGTTACATTGAAAGGAGTATTCATTATAATTGCTGTTTTCATTCATATATTCTAAAGTAGTTAAAATCTTAAAAGTAGAACCCGGCGGGTATTGTCCCTGTGTCGCACGGTTGACTAAAACAGAGCTTTCGGAATCGCCTGATATTGCTTCCCAGTTTGCCGCTACCTCATTCGGGTCAAAATCCGGCTTAGAAACCATAGCTAAGATCCTTCCGGTCGAAGGCTCCATGACCACCACTGCTCCATCGTGTTCTCCAAGTGCATCATAGGCTGCCTGCTGTAAGCTGACATTTAATGTGGTTACCACATCGTCTCCCTTATTCTTTTCCCCACGGATCTCATTGACAATACGTTCTAAGAAAAAGCTGTTTGAGCGTAAAAGGTTGAAGTTTGCAGCAGATTCCACACCTAATTTGCCGTGGGTGGAATAGCCGACCACATGGGCAAACAGGTTCCGGTACGGATAGGTTCTGGTCTCTTTTCCCTCGGCATCTACGTTACTCTCTGCAAGTATCTCACCGCCGGAACCCATAATTTTTCCACGGACAGTACTGCTCGAAAACGAATCCTGTCTTGCATTGTAAGGCGAATTGATAAAATCCTCGCTCTTTACCGTTTCAAAATAGGCAAAGTATCCCATTAAGGCGATAAAGATACCTAAAAACGCATAGGTAATGACCACGAACTCCCGGTTTCTAGTCGAGGTCTTCGATGTCCTGGTCGAATCCGGTTTTTTTGCGTCCGTTTCCGGAAGTTGGTCTTGCAGCCGGTTCAGGCTTTCGTTGTGGTTCCCGTTTTGTTCGTTTTTCTTTAACGTTAACTTTCTTTTTCTTCTTTCCTTCATGTTGTTTCATTCCTTCTTCATCCTGTCTTAAAATATAAAGACCCTGGATGATTGCAAAAATAATCGTGGTACTGAGCAGGGAGCTTCCGCCATAGCTGACAAGTGGCAGTGTTACACCGGTAGACGGTATAAATTTTGTTACACCGCCGATGGTTAAGAACACCTGAAATCCGTAGACGGTTCCAAGTCCCAACGCGATCAGCTTATAGAACTGATCTTTGATCTGCATCGCTATATTTAAAAACATCAGATAACAGCTGACACAGACTAAGAGCAGACAGAGTGCAAAGACACCGCCAAGCTCTTCGGAAATTGCTGCAAAGACAAAATCCTGTTCTACGACCGGGATCTTATCCGGCATTCCCTGATATAGTCCCATTCCAAACCAGCCGCCGGTTCCGATGGCAAATAAAGACTGACAGATCTGATAGCCCTCTTTGTCAATGACACCTAACGGATTCTTCCATGCAACAACACGCACCCGGACATGGTTAAATAATTTGTATGCCACTAACGATGCAAGCGCCCCGGTTCCAAGTCCGGCTAAGGCATAGGATGGTTTTCTGGTTGCTACATACAGCATGACTAAATAGACTACAAAAAAGATCAGTGCCGCACCTAAATCTTTGGATAATACTAAGATCACAACATGGAGTGCCGCGACGATCGTGGTTTTTACAACCTGTGCAAATTCTGTGGATTCATAGAACATCGAGGCTACAAAGAATACAAAGAGAATTTTGATAAATTCCGATGGCTGGATACTGATCCCACCAAAGGAAAAGGATAATTTTGCTCCATAACTCCTTGCACCAAGTACCGCAACTACGCTTAAGAGTACAAGTCCGACTCCTGCGTAAACCCAGGTCAGTTTGTGAAAAAACTTCAATTTGTGGATAATAAACGGTACTAAAAGTGTGATCCCGATGGCTGCAACGGCAATCTCGCATTGCTTCATTGCCTTGTCAAAATCCAGTCTGGTCAGAATAATAAAACCGATGGCTAAGAGCATGCACATATTATTGACAACCAGTCGGGAGGCTTTTCGATAAAATACCTTATAACAGAGCTGGATGATCACAAGTAAGATCAACTGTACTAAATACAACCCAATGACCTTCAAATCTAAAGTCGATGCATAAATAACTAAAAACGCATCTAAATGAATCAGGTAGATCAAGGATGCCTGACTGTTAAATATTCGGTTTTGCCGTTCCGGTGAACGTCTGCGAAATACCGCAAAACATTGGTAAGTATAGATCGCAAGTAATACGATCATCAGATATTTCGAGACTTCAATAATTAAATGTACCATAACGTTCCCTTACTCTACACCTCGTTTCATATGTCCGTTGGTGTAGTCTTTCCAATCATTTTGTTCCCATTTTTCCTTTTGTATATATATTTTCTCAAAAAAAGATAATATTTTTTCTGTTTCTTTCACAGATTCGGTGGTAAACTGCATCCTTAAGGATTTCGGATGGATACTTTCCACCTCCTGCCGCATGCCAAACAGTGCTAACGGACTGCTGTTATAAAGAATGTTATAACAATCCGTGCAGTAGTTTCTGACCGCAAAATGTTTTCCGTAGCGGTCTTTTAAGTAACAGAGACTTTCTTTTTTCTGACACTTTTTAAGGCTCTTAAAAATACAGCCGGCACTGACCATTAACGGCAGATATCCATAGATTAACAGTTCGCTGTTAGAGCAGTCTCTGTGACGGAGTTCTTTGTAATTTAATTCCAAAGGCACGGTGTTACTACAGATACCGCATTTGGAAAATGCCTCCTGGGTACGGTTTGAATAGGTATACAGATCATGGTCTGCCATGACTGTTCCTGTATAGGCATGTCTTTGTAAAAAGCCGATCTCTTCATAATTTTTGATGATAATCCCATCAAACGGGATGGTAAAGACCGTATCATAAAGTCTTTCATACCGTTGTCGGGTATGTTCCCTAAAGATTACAGGCAGTATGAAATAGGCTTCTTTTCCGGCTGCCGTAATACTCTGATATGCTTTTTGTAAATCCGCTGTATCTTCTGTCCGCAAAAAAGTATCCGCATCTAAACAAATGCGTGTAACATAATCTGTCTTACAGACACAGGCAAGCTGTTCTGTGGTCTGCACGGACACCGTTGTAGAAAAGTCTGCTGTGTGGATGTCTGCTGTCCTGACATTTCCTGTACCAATGTCTGATTTATGGGATTCCGGTTTTACTGCCATTCCGATCCTTCCGGTATCTGCGAGCAGTTTTTCTTCTAATGCATGAAGTGCATCCCTTCGTAACGCATTGAGCTGCCCGATCGGAACGAAAATATCATCATCCATTTCTATTTCTAAGGATTCAAAAACAAAGGATGTATTTCCGGTCTTTTGCATTTTTTCGGATACGGTATTTTTATCCAGCGGCTTCTTTTGTGCGGCTTCTACCGGTTCACCAAAGATCTGCACTTCTGCTTCTCCGGTGCCTACCGATAGTGTAGCATTTTTTCCGCAAAAGAGCTTTAAGTTTCCCTTAATTTTTCTTTGAAGATCTTTTTGTAAATAGGTTTTCCGTATGGTTTCGTGCAGTTTTTCGTCGGTTTTAGTATGATTTGGCTTTGAAAAGGTGATCATATCCGGACCGTTATGTCTGGTATAGTACCCGGTTGTAAATCCACTGCGGCTGCCAAGAGATTCTAATTTTTTCTCATCGTTTTTATCTACATGAAAGGCTTCGCGTCCATATTGTTCATAGAGGTCGATATATTTACGATAAATGGAGGTCACACCTGCCGCATATTCAGCCTGCTTCATCCTGCCTTCGATTTTAAAAGAGTCAATCCCACATTCTGCTAACTGTGGGATCATACCGATGGTACAGAGGTCTTTCGGGCTCAAAATGTGGGTCGCCTCTCTAGTCAGACGTTCTCCCGCTGCATTTAAAACTTCATATGGAAGCCGGCAGGGCTGCGCACATCTTCCACGGTTGCCACTGCGTCCTCCTAACATACTGCTTAAGAGACATTCGCCGGAATAGCAATAACAGAGTGCTCCGTGTACAAAGCTCTCTATTTCGACACCTGTATCTGATTTTATCTTTTGGATCTCTTCAAAGGATAATTCCCTTGCAGTTACAATCCTTGAAGCACCCTGTTTTTGTAAAAATGCTGCTCCGTCAGTTCCGGTTACCGTCATCTGGGTACTTGCATGGATGGAAAGTTGTGGAAATGCTTCACGGATAAACGTCAGTACACCAAAATCCTGTACAATGACAGCGTCTAGTCCCTGTTCGTAGTATGGAAGCAGATAGTCAAAAAGCTGCTCTTCCATTTCACGTTCTTTGAGCAGTGTATTGACCGTCAGATAGACTTTTCTGTTATGAATATGAGCATAGTCAATGGATTCTAACAGTTCCTCTTTAGAAAAATTATCGGCATAAGCTCTTGCACCAAAAGCAGGGCCGCCGACATATACTGCATCTGCGCCTGCCCCGATGACTGCTTTTAAAATTGGATAGGCTCCCGCAGGAGACAATAACTCTATAGCTTTCAAGTGGTTTCCTTTTCTTCTTTTTTATCCGTCTTTGCGGAGGTTACTTTCCCTAGCAGGGAATCTTCTAATGCAGCCTCTAATTTGGTTTTATTTAATAATAATTCCTTGTTTTCGGCTTCTAATTCTTCAATCCTTTGCGTATTTGTTTCCGTCTGCACCTGATTCGAGATCAGATCGTGTTTCAGATTGTAGATCTCACGCTCTTTTGCTTCTAAATCCAGTTCTAATTTTTCGACCTGTGCTTTTGCTTTGAAATAGTCATCCGCAATATTTAATTCTGTCAGGATTGCCCTCATATCCGGTGTCAGATGTTTAAAGGAATCCAATTCCTCCGCTTCGGAAATTTTCGTATTTATATAGGAGGCGATTTTTTGCAGATACTCTTCACTTTCAAATCCGCTTAATGTATATACTTTTCCTCCAATTACAACTTCTGCATTCGTCTTTGCTGACATTGTTCTCTCCCATCGACCATATCTATGTATTTTTCTCACGCATCTACTATATGTAGTACATTATACTTGTTTTCCTATGGTTTCGCAATACCAAAATGATGATAGGCAAAATCCGTTGCCACACGCCCTTTTGGTGTTCGGTTAATAAATCCGTTTTTCACAAGATATGGCTCATAGACATCTTCGATCGTGCCGGAATCTTCACCGATCGATGCGGCAAGTGTATCTAAACCGACCGGACCGCCGTTGAATTTCTCTATGATCGTATAGAGGATGTTGCGGTCGTTCATATCCAGTCCGAGTTTGTCTACCTCTAACAGATCCAGTGCAAAGGCAGCAACTTCTTCATTGATCTTTCCATCGTATTTGACTTCCGCAAAATCACGGACTCTTTTCAACAGGCGGTTGGCAAGTCTTGGTGTTCCACGGGAACGTCTGGCTAATTCCAAAGCGCCTTTTTCATCAATTTCAACACCTAAGATAATGGCGGAATGCCGGATGATCACTTTTAATTCTTCCGGCGTATAAAATTCTAAATGATGTACGACACCGAATCGGTCTCTTAACGGTGCGGAAAGCAGTCCTGCCCTTGTGGTCGCACCGACTAAGGTAAATTTCGGAAGGTCAAGACGTATGGAACGTGCCGAGGCGCCTTTTCCCATCATAATGTCAATGGCATAGTCCTCCATTGCCGGATACAGTACTTCTTCCACCTGCCGGTTCAGACGATGGATCTCGTCCACGAACAATAAATCGCCCTCCTGGAGATTGCTTAAGATTGCAGCCATCTCTCCCGGTTTTGCGATTGCCGGACCGGAGGTTACCTTCATATGGACACCCATTTCGTTTGCGATGATCCCTGCTAAGGTGGTCTTTCCAAGTCCCGGAGGTCCATAGAACAATACATGGTCTAAGGATTCCCCGCGGTTTTTAGCCGCCTCAATATAGACCTTCAGATTTTCCTTTGCTTTTTCCTGTCCGATATATTCCGATAAAGTCTGCGGACGCAGGCTCTTTTCAATTTTTAAATCTTCTTCCTGAATCTGGGTGGATATGACCCGTTTTTCCATGAGTAACTCTCCTTTTTATGCGAAGTTTATAAAAATGCCATCTGTTTTAATGCCATTTTTAATACATCCTCTACCTGATCGTCCGGTGAAATTTCAATGCCCTGCAATACTTTTAAGGCTTCACTTTGGGAGTAACCCAAAGAAGTTAATGCAAGAATTGCTTCATTTTTTACTCCTACAGCCGGGTTTAACTCTGCTTTTTGTGCCTGATTTGCAAGTTTTTGTTCAAAAGCATCTTCTAAGCTCAATTTATCCTTTAACTCGATGATCACACGCTGGGCGGTCTTTGCACCGACTCCCGGAGCCTTTGCAATGGCTTTTGCATCGTCTCCTAAGATTGCAAAGCGCAGATCATCGGTTGATAATACGGAAAGAATCGCCAGTGCTCCTTTTGGTCCGATGCCGCTGACCCCAATGAGCATTTTAAAGATTTTCACATCTTCTTTAGTCAGAAATCCGTAGAGCAAAATTGCATCTTCACGAACATAGTGATAGGTGTAGATTTTTACCTCTTCACCGACGGAAGGCAGGTAATCCAATACCTGTCCCGGAACTGCAATTTCATAGCCGATGCCCTGATTTTCAATGATAATTGCATCTTCTGTAATTTCTGTAAGGATTCCTTTGATATATGCATACATAATGTATTCCTCTCTTTGATTAAAAATCAATCCTCTGTTTTAGTCTGATTATGATTTCCTGTGCGACAATGCCTATCACAATTCCGGTGATGATTCCGGCTATTACAAGTACCGAAGCATAATAGAGAATGTTATAATTTTCTACTACAAATGCCGCTACCAGTAATTGTCCGATGTTGTGACTGATTCCACCGGCAGCACTGACGGAAATTACATGCAGTCCGGTATATCGTTTGAACAGATACATGACAAGAAAACTCAGTATTCCGCCTGCAAGGCTGTAGAGAATACTGAACATATTGCCAAACATGAATCCTGCCAGGACAATTCGTATGAAGGAAACCAGCAGTGCTTCTTTTGCACCGATGCAATAGAGCATCATGACTACCACGATATTGGTCAGCCCCAGTTTTACCCCCGGAATTCCAAAGTAGAACGGTATCAGACTTTCAATATAGCTGCATATCAATGCCAATGCCAAAAATAACCCTAAATATGCGGTCTTTTTATTCATAGTACTCCTTTACTGCACAACGGCATCGTAATCTTTTTTCGTGTTTCCGGTGACTTCTACTACTACCTTATTCGGCAGACATACGATGGTCTGACTTTCTTTTGAAATTGCCTGCTGGTGGACACAGAGCTGATCCGGGCAATCGGCGGTAAGCATTTTTGCCTTTCCGTCTGAAATCTTTAAGATATTTATGGTTTTATCCCCTGCTTTAATATCGATGGTCTGCTCTTTTTCTAAATCATAAGTTCCGTAGACTTTGCCGTCAACCGTCACTTTCACCATAGCACCTGTCTCTTTTTGATAATAGTTCGTAAAGAAAAAGATGAGAATGGCGATGATCAGAAGCAGTCCGATAAAAAGAGCATCCTTTTTTCCAAAACGCTTTTTTGTGTGATCCATGTCCTATCTGCCTTCTGCTAAAGTGCCAAGATAATAAAAACCTTTACATTCATCTAAGGAAACATTTACAATCTTTCCGATCAGATCCGCACCACCCGGTACATGGACAACGGAATTATTGCTCAGTCTTCCGGTAACAAGATGTTCATCCTGTGCGTTGATCTCTTCGATCAGAACTTTTTGTACCGTTCCCTGTAATGCACCGGCTTTTTGACTTCCGATCTCCTGGACGACATGTAGCAACCGGTCAAAACGGTCTTTTACCACCTCTGGCGACACCTGATCTTCTTTTGTCGCCGCCGGAGTTCCGGTACGTTTTGAATAAATAAAGGTAAATGCACTGTCATACTGCACTTCTTTTACAACTTCCATGGTTTCTAGGAAATCTTCCTCTGTCTCACCCGGAAATCCGACAATGATATCTGTCGTAAGTGCAATATCAGGAACTGCCGCACGGATTTTCTTTACCAGTTCTAGATACTGCTCTTTCGTATAATGACGGTTCATCTCTTTTAAGATGCGGCTGCTGCCGGATTGTAACGGAAGATGCAAGTGTTTGCAGATTTTTTTCGATTTTCCTAACACTTCTATCAATTCATCGGATAGATCCTTTGGATGCGAAGTCATAAAACGAATCCGCTCTAAACCGTCGATTTTTTCTACTTCTTCTAACAACTGTGCAAACGTCATCGGATGCTCTAAGTTCTTGCCATAGGAATTGACATTCTGCCCTAAGAGCATGACTTCTACGACACCGTCTGCTACAAGCCGTTCGATCTCACGGAGAATGTCTTTTGGATCGCGGCTGCGCTCTCTTCCACGCACATATGGAACAATACAATAGCTGCAGAAATTGTTGCATCCGAACATGATATTGACACCGGATTTGAATGTATATTTACGTTCTACCGGTAAATCCTCTACGATTTTGTCAGTGTCTTTCCAGATGTCAACGATCATTCCTTTGGATTCAAATGCAGCTACGATCAATTCTGCAAATTTATAGATGTTATGCGTTCCAAATACCAGATCCACAAAACGATAGCTTGTCCGTATCTTTTCTACAACTTCCGGCTCCTGCATCATGCAGCCACAAAGCCCGATCATCATATCCGGATTCTTTTTTTTCTGGCTGTGCAGGTATCCTAAGCGGCCATAGACTTTGTTATTGGCATTTTCACGAACGGTACAGGTATTATAGATCACAAAATCCGCATCTTCAGTCTCTTTTTTTACATATCCGATCTGTTCTAATATCCCGATTAATTTTTCGGAATCCCTCGCATTCATCTGGCAGCCAAGTGTCTGAATGGACATAGTCAGAGGCCGTCCCAGACGCCCCTCCTCCTGTTTTGCCCAGTGTCTGCATTTTTTCATATAGTAGTACTGACGCTCCGGTTCCTGCAATGGAGCCTCAGCCCACTCATCTACCTGTTCAAATCTTTCCTTTTCAAACATTCTTATCTCCAATCCTTTTGCTTATGATATCCATTCTCTATCACAAGCAGCACCTTCTCAGGAATTGGATGAAGGTTTTTTGCCAAATGTGACTTGAATGGTTTTTTCTTTATATGATCCTTCTGAATTTATTTTTACAGTAATCGTACCCTTTTCACCGGCCTTGCACTGAGACAGTTTTTCCTGAAGATCTGTCAGGGTTTTTACTTCTTTTCCGTTGATACCGGTAATAATATATCCAGACTGGATTCCTGCTTTTTCTGCCGGTGATCCACTGGTAACCTCAGAAACATAGATGCCTTCCGGAAGACCATATGCTTTTACATATTCACTGGTAACATCCCGTCCTGTAATGCCAAGATATGCCTGCTCGGATGCATCTACCGTTTTCTGGTTCATTAACTCTTCCAGAATGGATTCTGCCGTTGCCATCGGGATAGCAAATCCCATGCCTTCTACTTCTTCCGATGCAAATTTAGAAGAGTTGATACCGATTACTTCACCTTTGCTGTTAACCAAAGCACCTCCGCTGTTTCCCGGGTTGATGGCGGCATCCGTCTGAAGAAGTTTTACACTGCTGCTGTCTTCTGAATCGATCTCTCTGTCTTTTGCACTAATGTATCCAACTGTTACACTGGTTCCATAACCTAATGCATTACCAATGGCAATGGCCTGTTCGCCTACCTTTGTCTTGGTACTGTCACCGATGGCAGCAATTTTTACACTGCTTAATGTCTCAGAAGAAAGGGAAGACATGTCCACTTCTACTATCGCCAGATCCTTGGATGAATCCGTACCTTTTACGGTTGCTTTTGCTGTCTTTTTATTGTTAAAAGTAATGGTAACAGAGGTAGCACCTTCGATCACATGATTGTTGGTTGCGATATACATTTTGTTATTTTTCTCTGCTATGATAATACCGGATCCACTGCCTTTAGTTTCCTGTTGCTGCTGTTGACCAAACATAGAATATCCTGTGGTAGTCTGCGCTGTTACATCAATGGCTACGATAGAAGGAAGAACCTGCTCCGCTACCGTAGTAACATCGGAAGTTCCGGTGGATGCTGCTGTAGAAACCACATTAGTTGTGGCAATCTTTGCTGTGTCCTGACTCT
>ERZ826016.3246-NODE-3246-length-11421-cov-12.457681_pt1 | contig 11421 bp, 10 predicted proteins | sample MGYA00519872_ERZ826016 | MGnify/ENA primary metagenome ERZ826016 (study PRJEB31778, sample SAMEA3449218) | human gut metagenome | biome: human gut; feature: human-associated habitat; material: faeces | place: United Kingdom | collected 2010/2012 ... | reverse complement strand
CGTGCGGGCAGCTTCATCGGAAAAAGCAACAGCATCACACGGCAAAACAAGGGGCTGACTTTTGTGCAGTCCCTTGTTTGCGGTAAAAATAGAACTTTGGAGGAACCCTATGACCCACGCGCAGCCCCAAAAGAAAAGTTTATGGAACATGAATGTGGACCTGATGCACGGGCCTATTTTTAAAAGCCTGCTGCTCTTCATGCTGCCCATTCTGGTTTCCAATCTGTTCCAGCAGCTCTACAACACGGTGGATACCATGATCGTGGGCAATGTGCTGGGCGACACGGCCCTTGCCGCCATTGGCTCCTGCGGCTCCATCTACGAGCTTCTGGTGGGCTTTGGCATCGGCATCGGCAACGGCCTTGCCATCGTTGCGGCGCGCTCCTACGGCGCACAGGACGAAGACCTGCTCAAGCGCACTGTGACCGGATCCATCGTCATTGGGCTGATCGCTTCGCTGGTCATCACGGCGGCGGGCTTTTTGGGGCTGCGTCCCCTGCTGCAGCTGCTGGACACCCCGGCAGAAATTCTGGAAGAAGCCTACAGCTACATCATCGTCATTGATCTTGGCGTGATCGTCATGTTCCTGTACAACCTGTGCGCCGGTCTGCTGCGCGCCATCGGCAACAGCGTGATGCCGCTGGTGTTCCTGCTCATCAGCTCGGCGCTGAACGTGGGGCTGGATCTGTGGTTCATTGCCGGCGTTGGCATGGGCGTGCGGGGCGCAGCGGTGGCAACGGTCATTGCACAGGGCATTTCGGTGGTGCTGTGCATCCTGTATGTGCTGGCAAAGGTGCGCATCCTCATCCCGGAGAAGAAGCACCTTGCCGTGGGCTCCCACCTCTATTGGGAGCTGTTCAGCCAGAGCATCTCCATGGGCCTGATGAGCAGCATCGTCTCGGCGGGCTCGGTCGTTTTGCAGTATGGCATCAATGGGCTGGGCACACTGGTCATCGCCGGGCACACCGCCGCCCGCAAGATGTTCATGTTCACCGATATGCCGCTGCTGAGCATGGCGTCGGCGGGTTCGACCTTCGTTTCCCAGAACTGCGGCGCGGGCCAGCCGGGCCGCGTCCGCAAGGGGATGAAGGAGATCTACCTCTACTCGGTCGTCATGACCGTGGCTGCGGTTCTGCTGATGCGGGTGGCAGCGCCGTGGATGGTGGCCTTCGTCTCCGGCTCCAGTGAGCCCATCGTGCTTGAAAACGGTGCCCGCTACCTGCTCTGGAACGCACCGTTCTACGCGGTGCTGGGCATCCTGCTCTCCACCCGCTACGCCCTGCAGAGCCTCGGCAACAAGGTGCTGCCGCTCTTCTCCAGCGTCATCGAGCTGGTGGGCAAGGTCGTCTTCGTCGTGCTGTTCATCCCGAAGTTCGGGTACGATGCGGTCATCCTCTGTGAGCCCATCATCTGGTGCGTCATGGCAGCCTACCTCGTGGCCGTCTATCGGCACGACCCCTTCGTCTTCCCGAAACAGGAAAAGCGCTGAACGGCAGCGCACAAACCAAAAACAGACGCAAAGAAGCATGATTTGAGAAAAAATCGCATGGGATTTTATCAAACTGTTATCCTTCTGTGAATTTTAGCACTCTGCTATTGACAGTGCTAAAAACATGTGCTATAACAGGGCCGTGCTCAGGAGGAAGGGCAAACGGAGAGCCGCAAGGCGCTCCGGAAAGCCTTTCCGAGTGGACGCTTCAGATTTTTTGCCCCGACCCGAACGCCGGGATTGGAGGAATGATTTATGCTTATGCCGACTGTTTTCCATGAAAACCTGTTCGATGATTTCTTCGATCCGTTCTGGAATGACGCTGCACTGGAACGTATGATGAACCGTGAGGCTCGTGATACCTTTGGTAAGCGCGGTGCAAACATGATGAAGACCGATGTCAAACAGACGGACAACGGCTACGAGATGGCCGTTGACCTGCCGGGCTGCAAGAAGGAAGACGTTCAGATGGATCTGAACGACGGCTACCTGACCATTCAGGCAGTGCGCAGCCACAGCAATGACGAAAAGGACAAAGAGGGCCGCTATCTGCGGCGCGAATCCTTCTCCGGCACCTGCGCCCGCAGCTTCTACGTGGGCGATGTGAAGAAGGAAGACATCCACGCAAAGTTCGAGGATGGCGTCCTGCACGTCGAGCTGCCTGCTCCTCAGCAGACGAAGGCTTTGCCTGAGAACCCGAATCTGATTGCAATCGAGTAAAACGCCGGTCGTGTGCGCCAAGGCACAACGCACATAAGATGCCCCCGGAGAGCCGCAACAAGCTCTCCGGGGGCATTTTTGCGCACAGAAAACCCCGCCGCATGGGAACAGGAGCGTGTCCGGTGCGGCGGGGCAGAAGAGGACGATAGGGGCAGCTTACAGGGTGGAATAACCGAAGCTGTTGACGAGAGCGTCGATGCGCTGGCCGGCCTTGCACAGGGGGCAGTCGCGGGAATCGAAGCTGGCGTAGTCAGGCAGGTTGGACGGGTCGAAGATGGACGTGACCGGGATGCCCAGGCAGTCGGTAGCGGTGGCGAAGATGGCCGACAGGCCCGCGACCGTGCCGCCGTAGTAGTTGACAGCCTCGATAGCAGCCTGTGCGGTGTAGCCGGTGGTGATGGAAGCCGCCAGAATGAGCACATGCTTGCCCTTGACCATGGGGGCCAGATTGTCGCGCAGGATGATCTGGCTGCCGGTGGTGTACTCCGGCGTGATGACATAGATGGTCTGGTGGGCGTTCATGTTGGCGAAACCGTCTTTCGTGAGCTCGTTGGCCAGGCAGGTGCCGATGACCTGGGTGCCGTCCAGGCAGAGGACAGTATCCACGATGGTGCTATGCTGATAGGCAGCCACCAGCTCCTTTGCCACGGCCTTGGCCTCGGACAGACGGGATTTCTGGGTGGTCACGTCGATGTAATAGTTGATATGGCTGTGGCTGGTGGCAAAATGCCCCTTTGCCACGCGCAGGAACAGACTGCTCTTATTGGTGGGTAGCTTTACCATGTTGATCATAACTGCAACACTCCTGTTCATCAAAAGTCCGGACTTCCGGTTCCGGGCGGAAAACAAACAGCGCGGCGGCATGTTCTGAGCCGCTGCGCTCCCATCCTTTTCCATGACCCTATTGTAAAGGAAAAACACCCTGTACACAAGATACAAAACTGCTGAAAATCAGAGGAAAAATTGAGACACCTTGCCAGAACGCGGGCAAACAAAAACCGCCCGGAACCAGTCCGGGCGGAAGATGCGGAACAATTGCGGAAGATCAGTCCTTTGCGCGGGTGGTCTTCCAGTTCAGGGAGTACTCGTTGTACTGCAGGTCGGGGCAGTAGGTCAGCACGATGGACTGGCCCGGTTCGAGAGCAGCACCCAGCTTCAGGTTGATATTACCCGACACGGAGGCGCCCTTCTTCAGGTTGGTATCGCACAGAGGGGCATCCAGGGTCAGGCCGTTGGAAGCCGTATACTTGGTGATGAACTCGTCTTTATCGTTGAGAACGGTGGCCTTGAAGTTGTTGGGATTCACATAGATGGGGTTGGCGCGGCCATTGGTGATCTTAAAGGGGAAAGCAATGGTCGTACCGGTGACATCCGGTGCGGTGTAGCTCTTGCTGGCCTCCACATAGTTGCCCATGGCGGCAGTGACCTGCAGGACCGTGAGCTCACCGGGCGTCGTGCGGAGCGCGTTGTAGGAGTCGCTGGTATCGACTTTGCAGCCGGTGAACAGGCTGGCACCGGCAACGGCGACAGCGGCGACGGCAGTGTATTTCAGGAACGAGCGGCGGGAAAATGCGAAAGACATGATGGTTCCTCCTTTGTATGGGATCACATATCATTTTGCCAAAACGGCTTTGCCTATACAATAGGCGAAAACCGGGCGGATGTCAATGCTTTTCACAGATTTTTTGAGAAGATCTCACCCGAAAAAAACAGAGGTGAGACGAAATTTCGTCCCAAAAGGTCAGCTGTTCTTCAGGTCGGAAGCGCTCATCACGAAGGTGATGCTCTTGCCGGATGCGAAGGTGGGGTTGTAGGTCACGGTCATCTGCTGCCAGCCGGCAGGCACCATGCAGACCAGCTCAATGTAGCCGGTGCCCTGCGGGGGCAGGCTGGGCACATCGGAGAAGCTCTCCGTGGCGGCGTCGTACAGGGAGACGTAAGCGCCGGCCTCGGCAGCCTGGCCGTCCACGGTGACGGTGAAGTCGGTGGTGGAAGCGGACAGTGCGTGGAAGTAGGGGGCGGTGTTGGCAGCGCGGGACGCCTCATCGGTCAGGGGATAGGCGGCGTCGATCTCCGCGATGTTCTGTGCGCCGATGGCCATGCTGTCGGTCTTGGAGCGGTTGACAGCCGTGACCAGAACGGCGACATACTGGTGGCCAGCCACATCGGGTGCATCGGACAGCGTGAAGACGCTGGACAGCTGGACGCCCAGGTTGTTCCAGTTGCTGACCTTATCGCCGACCTTCACCTCGACAGAGCCGCTGGAAGACTGGCAGCCGCCCAGCATGGATGCGGCACCCAGTGCAAGCGCAGAAACGCCGGTGACCTTCAGAAAGGCGCGGCGGGAAATCTTGTTCGACATAAAACAGCCTCCTTAATTGGCATAGTCTTTTTCTTCTATGGTTCGTTTATAACATCTTTTGCCGGGAAGTGCAAGCCTTTTGCGGAAAAATTAACACGAGTTTCACACAGGGACTTACTGCTCCGGGCCAAGGCCCTTGACGCGGGTCTCGCTGGTCTTGACCAGATTTAAGAGGCTAGGGGTATAGAGCGGGAACTCCCGCGTCAGGCTCTCGGTGGTCATGGAGAGGCAGGCCGGGTCCTTGACGCCCTCGCCGACGCCGACGTTCTCACCGGCCAGCAGGGCCTCCACATTGGCCTCGTTCATCCGCATCACGGCATCGGCGTAGCCGGGCCAGCGGCGGGCCTCCACGCTGAACAGGCTCTGGGCGTTGTGCGGCTCCGCAGAGTAGAGCAGGCGGAACATCTTGGCCACGGCCATCATCAGGTAGCTGCTGACCTCGGTGGTCAGGGCCTTGCTGTGGCACTCGCCGATCTTGGCGTACAGCACGTTCAGGCTGTTGGAGATCAGCTTTTTGTTCATGGTGGGCAGCACGCTGCCGTGATAGATGTTGTCCTTCATCTTGTCGGGGTTGGGCAGCTCGTCGGCGGTCAGCATCATACCGTTGCGCTCGGCCGAGCGGCCCAGCAGATAATCGCAGGACACATTATAGTAATCTGCAACACGGACCACGAAATCCAGACCGCACTCGCGGATACCCTTTTCGTAGTGGGAGAGCAGCGCCTGTGAGACGCCGAGGTCTTCCGCTGCCTGTTTCTGGGTGATGCCGCGCTCCTTGCGCAGCAGCTTGATGATACGATTGAATTCCATGATCTTTGGCTCCTCAGTGAAAAATGAGACTTCTTTGATTTTTGGTTTACAGCATGTTGATTATACACAATGGAAAACGACTTGTAAAGCAAGCAAAATGACGGAATTTTTTGACGAATTTCGTCATTTTTGTCAAAGCTCTTGCTCTGACTACCATATCTATGCTAAACTAAGGGGCAACTGGTATATATTTTGTGCCGCGCCGGGGTCGTGAAAATTGCGCCCGGCGTGAAGAAACGGGCACAATGAGACGATCTTTGCGAAAATCGAGGTGTTTTGACCCATGAAAACATTCAAACTGCATCTGATCCGCCACGGCATCACGGCGGGCAACCTCCAGGGGCTGTACATCGGCAGCGGAACGGACATCCCCCTGTGCGACGAAGGCCGCGCCCAGCTGGCCGACCTGAAGGAGCGGTTCGAGTACCCCCAGGTGGACACCGTGTTCTCCTCGCCGCTGATGCGCGCTGTAGAGACGGCGAACATCCTCTTCCCCAACGCGGCCCATCAGTTCTCGGTCCACGACCTGCGGGAGGCGGGCTTCGGCATCTTTGAGAACCACCCCGTGAAGGAGCTGGTCAAGGACGAAGACTTCAAGAAGTGGATCACCCCCGGCTCCGGCTTTGTGCCCGAAGGTGCGGAGCCGACCGAAGCGTTCCATGCCCGCTGCTCGGAGACGCTGCTCAAGCTGTTTGAGTATATGATCCGGATGGACGTTACTGAGGCGGCCTGCGTGACCCACGGCGGCGTCATCATGAGCATGCTCAGCCAGCGGGCCCTGCCCTCCCGCCACCCGGAACAGTGGATGGCAGACCCCGGCTGCGGCTACACTGTCCAGACGGACGTTCAGCTCTGGATGCGGGACCGTCTGGTGGAGGCCATCGACATCGTGCCCTTCGGCTACGCCGATACCCTGCGCGGCCAGGCGGAGTCCGAGGAAAACGAGGCATACGAGTAAATACACGGTAAAATTCCGGGCAAAGACCTTGACAGGCTGTCCGGAATTTACTATTGTATAGAGAGAACTATTTTTCCGCTGTTAGGAGGAATCCCCGATGTCACAATCTCTGTCCCGCCGCTCGTTCCTGAAATGTGCCGGCTCTGGTGCGGTCAGCCTGGCGGCTGCCCTGCTCACCGGTGTTTCGGCTGCGGCGCTGGCCCCCTGCTACGAGGGCGAACCGGCCCTGCTGGACGGCAAGGCCGCTGTGGAGCTGCTGGGCTATGCCCCCGCGCCGGAACTGGGCAGCACCCTGGTGTATCTGTCGGTGGAGAACCTCTCGGCAAAGGCGCTGGCCGTGGGCACGAGCTATCTGCAGAGCCGCGAGATGACCACGACCGAAGAACTGTACCGCCTGGGCACCGGCTTAACGGCCGTCTGCGACGGCCAGCCCGTGCGCTGCGGCAGCTTTGCAGCCCCGCTCTATGGCGAGAACGCGGCGGATGCCTCGGCCTTTACGCTGAATTTGGCCGCAGGGCGCGGGGCCATGCTCCACTGCTTCTGCGAGACGCCGGAGGACTGGAACACGCTGGAGCTGACCTACCAGCCCGATTTTGCCTCCGGCCAGACGATGCACTTTGTGGTGCGCCGGGACATGGACGAAGTCCAGCTGGGCGCGGTGCCCACGACCCCTGCCGAGGTCGGCAGCGTCGTGGACCTGTAATGAGATGACACAAAAAAGATCCCTCGTGCATGGCACGGGGGATTTTTGCTGTCTGTCAGGGGGCCGATGCGGCGGTCAGGGCTTCCCCGGCGGAATTGGTCACGGTGAGTTCCTGACCGGTCAGGCTGGAAACGAGGGCCAGATAGCTCCGGCCAGCCAGCAGGTTGAAGGGCCGGCCGTCGGCGTCGTAAAAGGCGAAGGTAGAGTCGCTGCCCTGCGTCCAGGTCAGGGTCCACAGATGCCCGCCGTTGAGCCAGACGCCGCCGCCCATGCTCAGGTCGTAGTCCAGCGTGAGGCCGTCGTCCCGCAGGGAAGAGGCGCTGAACAGGATGAGCAGGTTGTCAAAACCGGCCTGCTGGCTGTTGTTGGCATCCAGCTGGGGGGTGCCGTCGGCATGGAGCATTTTGTAGGTGCCGCTGTCAGCGTCGTAAACAAAGCCGGTGGCGTTGTCCGCACCGAACTGGACCTGAACGCGGACGGCATCGGCCGCGGAGGCGTCGGGCAGCTTGCCCTCCGTCTGCTGGGGCAGCAGCGGCGGGACGGACAGGGTGGGGGATGCTTCGCTCTCGCTCTCCCCTGCGACGCTGGAAGCGGCGTCGGTCAGGCGGGACTCCGACAGGGCGGAGGAGATGTTCAGGCTGCGCAGCACCCCGGCCAGCGCATTGCCGCTGGTGCGCCACAGCGGGCGGCTGGTCCAGGCGGTGTCGCAGGTGAAGGCGTTGGTGCCCACTTCCAGCGCATCGACCGCGCGCAGGGAGTAATAGTCCAGATAGTTCTGGTCAAAGGCGCCGCCGCCGCGCTGGACGGGCAGCACCTGCTGCCCCACGAGCAGCCGCCAGTAAAGGTCCTGTCCGGCGGCCACCGGGCCGACCTGCGGCACGGCATCCACGGCCGGGTAGACCAGGCACAGGCTGGTGGCGCTCTGGGGCTCGGTCAGGGCTTCCAGCACCAGAGATGCCGAGGAAAGCCCCCACTGGGTGGTGCTGGCCGTCTCGTTCTCGATCGTGACGGCCACCGGGCGCTGCCCCGGCCAGAGCGCTTCCTGCCCGGTGAGCGGGTCGGTGGGAGCCGCCGAAGAGGCGGTGTCCGCAGCGGGAACACAGCCGGTCAGCAGCGCGGCGCAGAGCGCAAGGCACAAAGCAGTCCGCTTCCAAAATTTCATCTTGTTCCTCTTCTGCCCCGCAGCGCAGGGCTGGTCTTACTGATAGCTGAAGTTGCTCCACTCATCATTGTCCACAAGGGCGAAGTAGGTCTTGCCCCGGTTCAGGGTCATCTCTTCGCCCGCGTCGGTGTAGAGCCGGATGGGATGGGTGGGATGGTCCTTCTCCCAGCGGCCCGTCTGGACGCCGCCGCTGGTGAAGAGATAGGCCTGTCCGCCCTCAACGTACTGGACTTCCTGCACATCGTGGGAGTCGCCTGCGTAGGCAGCGATGTTGGCAAAGCAGACCACGACGTTCGCAAAGGTCAGCTGTTTGCCGGTCAGCTCGTCCACCGCAGCCTCGAATTTCTTGGTGCGGCTGCTGTACATGGACATCTTATAGTTCCGGTTCCAGCTGTTGTAGGCAAAGCTCGTCTTATAGCTGGCCGAATGGGTGATGAGGATGCTCCGGGCCGAGGGCGCATCGGCCAGGTCGTTCACGGCATCGGTGCGGTAGTCGGCAAAGCGGAAGAAGGTGCCCTCGTACGGATAGGTCAGGCCGATGCCGGCGTCAGCAGCCGCCTGTTTGATCTCCTTGGCTGAGGTGAACTCGGTGTGCTCGTAGGCGACGTTCTCATTTCGCTTGATGCGGTGGGCCACATGCGGATGGACCGGCGTGTTGAAGTAATTTTTTCCGCCGATGTTCAGGCCGGAGTAGTTGTACACGTGGATGAACTGGGTGCAGAAGATGCTCTCGCCGTCGTGGTAGTACAGTGCATTCCAGGGCATGAGCAGCTGCAGGAACTGGTCGCGGCCGGAGCGGATGGGGCCGATCTCCGGGATGTTGTTCACATTGGAATAGAGCGCACAGAAGCGGGTGATGCCGCCCTCGACCTTACTCTCGATAAGCAGGTCGGCCGAACCGATGCCGCGCTGCGGGCGGGCGTTCTGCCGCTCGGAATTGCAGATGTTGTTGACCATGACGCCCACGATGCGGCCGTCGGTGCTGCGGGCCTCGCCGGTCAGCGGGTCGGCGTCGTAGGCGGGCAGCGCGCTGCCCGCGGCCTCCGGCTGTTCGACACCCGGCAGCGAGGACGCCGCCAGTTCAGACGATGCAGCGGCCTCGCTGGACGCTGCCGAAGAGGCTGCCGAAGACGCAGCCGAGGAGCTGGCCGAAGAGGCGTCAGACGAAGGCACGCGCAGCACCTTTTTCAGCCATCCGGGCAGGCAGCCGCCAAGACTTGCATTCCCGGTGGGGGCGCAGCCGGTCAGGGTCAGCCAGGCCGCAGTCAGACCTGTGTAACGAAGTACGGACCGTCGAGAAATTTTCATCAGAAAAAGACCTCCTATCGCAGCGGCCTGTGTGCGGCCTGTGGGCGCACGGCACGGCCGGGACCATCGTAAACGATACTTGATTTGATTGTACTGATTCTTACCGGATTTGTAAAGCGAAAGTTTGCGTCCGGCACGGCCCATTTTTGTGAAAGAAAGTTTTTTGCCGCGAAGCCTTGCTTTTTGGCCGCAGTTGTGGTAATATTATACGGCAATATTTCTGATATTGCACAAATATTGTATGCGCTCGTAGCTCAGCCGGTAGAGCATCTGACTTTTAATCAGAGGGCCAGGGATTCGAGTTCCCTCGAGCGCACCAAAATCCCACGAAGAATCGTAAGATTCCTCGTGGGATTTTCTTTTTTCTGGATGCTTGCACACTTTTTGCACACCGGCGGGATGATATGTACCCCTAATACTGGACACACAGTATTAGGGGTACATATCAGTAAGATCGCAGTGAGCGGGGGCGCTTTTTTGTGAATAAGAGGTCGATTTTATCGCAAATCAAATACAGACTATGGGTATATAAGGGTCAGCACGCGGGAACAGCATGAAGCGCGCAATATGCCTGTGAGCAGCTTTTATTATGACGGAAAATTTTAAGATCTCGGAGGTTGATGAAATCTTCGATGTCCACTCTGTAAAAATTTCCATAAAACGCCAAAAAGCCTTCGGATAAGTCATACCCATACAAGAAAGTTTGAACTTTTCGTGAATTTTCTGTGTTTCGTCCATGGACAGGTGGGAACGGTTCTGCTACAATGGGAGCTGTTCTTTCCGCCGGTTCCCACGCGGCTGTTTTTATTTTTGCTATAACACAGGAGGAACTTTCATGTTAGAAAAGATCTTTCACCTGAAAGAAAACCACACCGATGTCAAGACCGAACTCATGGCGGGTGTCACCACCTTTATGACGATGGCCTACATCCTTGCGGTCAATCCCAGCATCCTGTCCGCTTCGGGCATGGATGCCAATGCGGTCCTGATCGCAACCTCGCTGGCATCTTTCATCGGCACTGCCCTGATGGCTCTGCTGGCCAACTATCCGTTCGCTCTGGCTCCCGGCATGGGCCTGAACGCCTACTTCTCCTACACGGTCGTCCTGACCATGGGTTACAGCTGGCAGCTGGCCCTGATGGCCGTTTTTGTGGAGGGCATCATCTTCATCGTGCTGAGCCTGACCAACGTGCGTGAGGGCATCTTCAACGCCATCCCCATGACCCTCAAGAGCGCCGTCAGCGTGGGCATCGGCCTGTTCGTGGCCTTCGTGGGCCTGCAGAATGCCAAGCTCATCGTCAACAGCGACTCCACCCTCGTCACCTACCAGCACTTCAAGGGTGAGACATTCTCCTCTGTGGGCGTGGGCGCCATCCTCGCTCTGCTGGGCGTGGTCATCACCGCCATCCTGCTGGTGAAGCACGTCAAGGGCGGCATCCTCTACGGCATCCTCATCACATGGGTGCTCGGCATCGTCTGCGAGCTGACTGGCATTTATATCCCCAACCCCGACGCAGGGATGTACTCCGTCATCCCCACCAGCTTTGTCAGCTTCGACTTCTCCGCACTGGGCAAGACCTTCGGGCAGGTGTTCAAGACCGACTTCTCCGGTGTGGGCATCCTGAACTTCTTCGCCGTCATGTTCTCCTTCCTGTTCGTGGATATCTTTGATACCCTCGGCACGCTCATCGGCGTGGCCACCAAGGCCGATATGCTCGATGAGGAAGGCCGCCTGCCGGGCATCAAGCCGGCGCTCATGGCGGACGCCATCGGCACCACTGTCGGCGCTGTGATGGGCACTTCGACTATCACTACCTTTGTCGAGTCCGCTTCCGGCGTGGCTGTCGGCGGCCGCACGGGTCTGACCGCGCTGACCACCGGCATTCTGTTCCTCGCCTCCATGTTCTTT
>ERZ826016.3243-NODE-3243-length-11424-cov-5.291406_pt1 | contig 11424 bp, 11 predicted proteins | sample MGYA00519872_ERZ826016 | MGnify/ENA primary metagenome ERZ826016 (study PRJEB31778, sample SAMEA3449218) | human gut metagenome | biome: human gut; feature: human-associated habitat; material: faeces | place: United Kingdom | collected 2010/2012 ... | reverse complement strand
GGCGAAATTTTCTCCCTTCGGGCACCGGCCTCCGTTCAAAGGGGCGGGGAAGCTGTAACCGTGTTTTCCGGTATCGCGCATTGGGCCGCGGACTTCATTTCCGATGCGCACGTACTGGCTCATTCCGCTGCGGAAGGGAGTCTGCCTGGGCGGAGGCCGGGAAATGGACAGCAAAAAAAGCCCCCGCAGGGCGGGAGCTTTCTGGTCCGAAAGAGAATCAGTCTTCGTCGGTGATGGCGAAGAAGGACTGCGGGTGGCCGCAGACGGGGCATTCTTTCGGAGCTTCTACGGATTCGCAGACGAAGCCGCAGTTCGCGCACATCCAGAGTTTCTTTTCGCCGGATTTGAAGAGTTTGCCGTTTTCCACGTTGGCGAGGAGCATTTTGTAGCGTTTTTCATGACGCTGTTCCACGGCGCCGACTTTGTCGAAGAGGTCCGCGATGCGCGGGAAGCCTTCTTCACGGGCGGTCTTGGCGAATTCCGGATACATGGAGGTCCATTCGCCGTTTTCACCGGCTGCCGCCGCTTTCAGGTTGTCGGCGGTGTTGTCGGAGAGGTCGCCCACGAGCCAGAACCAGACTTTCGCATGAGCGCGTTCGTTGTTGGCGGTTTCCTGGAATACCGCGGCGATTTCTTCGGAAGCGTCTTTCTTGGCTTTCGCCGCGAAGAGCTGGTATTTCACATGAGCCTGGGATTCGCCGGCGAATGCAGCGCGCAGGTTCTTTTCGGTCTGGGTGCCTTTCAGTTTTTCCATTTCAGGACGTAAATTTTCTTCGTACATGTCGATCCTCCTATTGAGAAATATTATCAAAGAAGAAAGTTTCATCACTATAAGCCGATGTGGCTTACGTTATCCATGATAGCGAATTTCGATGATTTGTCAAATTGAGATAGGCTCTGGCGGCCTGTACTGCCATGACAGCCGCGGGCGGTATGGCGTTCTGTAAAGTTTTCATTTATGATGAGGAAAACGGCATGGCGAAAATACGGGGCTTTTCCGCAGGGATTGTCATGAAATCTTGACGAAATCCGGCCCGTCAGGCGGCGAAAATACGGCTTATGTAAAATATTTTACATAAAATTTACATTGCGCAGATATGATAAGAAGAGAGTTTTGACACTGTCAATGCGGGCGGGGCCCGCGGATGCGTTTGGAAGACGGGAGGGCGGCTGTATGTTCAGCCTTGTCAACAAGCACGAAGAGTTTTTTGATTATCTGGTGACGAATGCGGAGTATTTCCACAAGGGCGCGCAGATGGCGCGGGAGGTCATGGGTGACGTGTCCAAGCTGGAGCGGTACAGCAAGGATGTGCGGGATCTGAAGCATCAGTCGGACGCGGTGACGGCGGAGATCCTCGCGCGGATGAAGCGGGTCTTCATCACGCCCATCGACCGGGAGGATTTCTACATGCTCACGAGCAATCTGGACGCCTGTGTGGACGATATGCAGGACGTGGTGCTGAGCCTGAAGCTGTATCATGCGGGGCTGGCGGCGGAGAAGCCGGTGCGCATGGCGGATATCCTCGTGGAGATGTCTTCGGAGATGATCATCCTTTTCCGCCTGCTGAAGGATATCGACGGAAACGAGGCGGAGATCGCGAAACGGGCGCTCCATGTGAATGAGCTGGAGAGCGAGGCGGACGAGATCTACCGCGATGTGATTTCGGACCTGTTCGACGGCAGCCACGAGGTGATGGAGATCATCCGCTGGAAGGAGATCATGGAGGCCATGGAGACGGCGGCGGATCAGGCAGAGAGTGTGGCCGACATTATCAAAGAGGTGGTCATGAAGTATGCCTGATATTTATCTGATCGGCCTTGTCATCGCGCTGGCGCTGGCTTTCGATTTCATCAACGGCTTCCACGACACGGCGAACGCCATCGCCACGTCGGTGGCGACGCGGGCGCTCTCGCCGCAGGTGGCGATCATTATGTCGGCGTTCCTGAATTTCTTCGGGGCGATGATTTCCACGGGCGTGGCGAAGACCATCGGCGGGGAGATCGTCACGTCTCCGTCCATGGTGGATTCGGTGGTGCTCATTTCCGCGCTGACGGCGGCCATCGTGTGGAATCTTTTCACGTGGTGGATCGGGATGCCGTCCAGCTCGTCCCACGCGCTCATCGGAGGCGTGCTGGGCGCGGTCATCATCTCGTACGGCTTCGGCGCGATCAACGGGGCGGGGGTGCTCACCATCGTCCTCGGGTTGGTGCTGTCGCCGATGATCGCCATGTTCACCGGGTACACGCTGATGACGATCCTGTACATTGTCTTCCGCAATGTGGACAAGTCCCGGGTGAATTACATTTCCACGAAGGTGCAGATCGCTTCGGCGGCGCTTATGGCGTTTTCCCACGGGTCGAACGACGCGCAGAAGTCCATGGGCATTATCACGCTGGCGCTGCTGTCGGGCGGCTACATCGCGGAGCTGGAGGTGCCGGATCTGGTGAAGATCGCCTGCGCGCTCGCCATGTGCGCGGGCACGAGCGTAGGCGGCTGGCGCATCATCCGCACGGTGGGGAACAAGATTTTCCGCATGCAGCCGGTGCACGGCCTCGCGGCGGACCTGAATTCGTCCATCACGATCTTCACGGCGACGATGATGCATCTCCCCGTATCGACCACGCATGTGGTGACGGGGTCCATCATGGGCGTGGGCTGGGCGAAGCGCTTCCGCGCGGTGCACTGGAACGTGGCGTACCAGATGGTGTCCGCCTGGGTGATGACCATTCCCTGCACGGCGGCGGTCGGCGCGGGGATGTATCTCCTGATTTCCCATATTCTCTGACAGAGGGGCCGGTCCCGGAGGGGCCGGTCTTTTGCGTGCCCGCAGGGGGCGGAGTATAAAAATTTCAGGGCGTTTGTGATATGATAAAAAGGAGTATTTTTATAAGGAGCTATCTATGCTGATACAATGGTTTCCCGGGCACATGGCCAAGACGAAGCGGCTTATCACGGAGCATCTGAAAGCGGTGGATCTGGTGGCGGAGCTGCTGGACGCGCGCATCCCGCAGTCGAGCGCGAATCCCATGATCGCGGAGCTCACAGCGGGCAAGCCGCGGGTGGTGATCCTGAACAAGTCGGACCTGGCGGACCCGGAGGAGACGAAGAAATGGACGGCCTATTACCGGGCGAAGGGCCTGCAGGCGATCCCGCTCGACAGCACGAAGCCCCAGAGCAAGAAGGTGCTGATCCGCGCCATCCAGGAGACGGCGCAGCCGGTCATTCAGAAATGGCTCCGGAAAGGGCTCCGGAACCGGCCGGTGCGGCTCATGATCCTGGGCATCCCGAACGTGGGGAAGTCCACGCTCATCAACCGCCTCGCCGGGACGAAGGCGGCGCGCACGGCCAATACGCCGGGCCATACCCGGGGCAAGCAGTGGGTGCGCCTGCAGGACGGCATGGACCTGCTGGACACGCCGGGGGTGCTGTGGCCGAAGTTTGAAGACCAGACAGCGGCCATGCGCCTCGCGGCGACGGGGGCCATCGCGGGAGACGTCTTTGACCCGGATGAGATCGTGCCGGCGCTCATGACGACGCTGGCGGAGGTGACGCCGGAGACGCTCCGGGAGAAATACGGCATCGAGGACGTGCACGCGGACCCGCAGCTCCTCATCGAGGCGGCGGGCCGGCGGCGGGGCTGTCTCCTGCCGGGCGGCCGGGTCGATTTCGGCCGGGCGCAGCAGGCGATCCTCTTCGATTTCCGGAACGGCCGGCTGGGGCGCATCACGCTGGACGCGGCACCGGAGGCGGACGCATGACCATCGCGGAGGTGCGGGCGCTGCTCCGTTCCGCAGACCCGGACCCGGAGACGGTGGCCGCGCTGGCGGCTGACCCGCGGAAAGGCGTGCGGGATCTCGTCGCGGCGTACATGCGCCGCATGGAGCGGGAGAATGCGGAGATCGCCCGGGTGGAAGCCATGTACCGGTACGAGTCGGAGCTGTACAGGAAAGGCATCCGGCATATCGCAGGCATCGATGAAGTGGGCCGCGGACCGCTCGCCGGGCCGGTGACGGTGGCGGCGGTGATCCTGCCGCCGCACTGGTTCGCCGAAGGGCTGAACGATTCGAAGAAGGTGACGCCGAAGCACCGGGAAGTGCTGGCGGAGAAGATCCACAGGGAGGCCGAGGCGGTGTCCATCGTGAGCCTGCCGCCGGAGGAGATCGACGCGCTCAATATCTACGAGGCGACGCTCATGGCCATGTACGAGGCGGTGAAGCGCCTGTCCGTCCAGCCGGAAGCGGTCATCGTGGACGCCATGCCGCTCCATTTCACGATGCCCACGGTGTCGCTCATTCATGGGGACGCGCGGAGCGCTTCCGTCGCGGCGGCGTCCATCGCGGCGAAGGTCCACAGGGACCATCTCATGGACGAGTACGACCGGCAGTACCCGGAATACGGCTTCGCAAAGAACAAGGGCTACGGCACGGCGGACCACATCGCCGCCATCGAGCGGTACGGCATCACGCCGATCCACCGGAAGAGCTTCGACCCGGTGCGGTCCATGCTGGAAGACGGCCGGGCGCATTTCTACATCGGGAAAGAAAAGGAGGCGGAATGATGAGACAGTGCATGGATTCGGACAACCTGCACCGGCGGCTGCGGAAGATCGCCGGGCAGGTGAACGCCATCGACCGCATGGTGGATGAGGACATCCCCTGCGAGGACCTGCTGGCCCAGATCAACGCGGCGAAATCCGCGCTGCACCGGGTGGGGCAGATCGTGCTGGAAGGCCATCTGCAGCACTGCGTGCGCGACGGCATCCTGAACGGGGATGCAGACAAGACCATCGCCAATTTCACGAAAGCGGTGGAGCGCTTCTCCAATATCGTCTGAGGAAGGGGAGACGCAGACGGATTCTTATGCCGTTTCTGTGGATTTCCTTGCAAAAGGTGATAGAATAGTTAAGAGGTGATTAGATGTACCCGCTGAACTGGAAGGCGGAAGGCCGTCCGTGCCTCGTGATCGGGGCCGGGCATGTGGCGCTCCGCAAGGTGCGGGGGCTGCTCGAGGCGAAAGCGCGCGTGACGGTCCTCGCGCCGGAAGCGGACCCGGAGCTGCGGCGGCTCGCCGGCGAAGGGCGTATCCGGTACCTGGCGAAGCGCTTCGAGCCGGGAGACGAGCGGGGCTATGCGTTCGTGGTCTCCACGGCGGGCGCGCGGGAAGCGGCGGAGTACCTCTCCCGGGCTTCGGAGGAGGCGTGCTTCCTGTACAACGCGGCGGATTTCCCCGCGCTGGGAAACTGCGCCATCCCCGCCCGCTTCGAACGGGGAAGCCTCACGGTGGCCGTCTCCACGGAGGGGAAGTCGCCGGCGTTCGCAAGGTACATCAGAGACTGGCTGGCAGACGCCGTCCCGGAGGATTTCGGGGCGTGGCTGGACCGGCTGTCCGCGCTGCGGGAGGAAGCAAAAGGGAAGATCTCCACCAGCGCGGAGCGAGAGCGCTTCTGGCGCGCGGCATTCAGCAGCGGCGCGATGGCGCTCGCCGCATCAGGACATTTAGAAGAAGCAGAGGAGTATATTCGAAATGCAATGGGTGGTTTTGGGGCTGAATCATAAGACGGTGCCCGTAGAGATCCGTGAGAAATTCGCCATGACGGCGGAGAGCATCCGGAGCGGTCTCCGTCATATCCACGATCTGGAGGGAATCGGGGAAGCGGTCATCCTCTCTACGTGCAACCGGACGGAAATCTACGCCGTCCTCAGCAGCGATGCGGGGAAAGAATCGCTGCAGCAGTTCTTCCTGACCGTGTCGGGCAATACGAAGGCCGACGCGAAGCCGGAATATTTCTATTATTTTGAAGGCGAAGCGTGCATCCGCCATCTCTTCGACGTGGTGTCCGGGCTGGACTCCATGGTGCTCGGCGAGAGTCAGATCCTGAATCAGGTGAAGACGGCCTACACCATGGCGCTCGCGGAAAAAGCGACGGGGACCATCCTGAATACGCTTTTCCACCGGGCGATCACAACGGGGAAGCGGGTGCGCACGGAAACTCATATTTCCTACAACGCCGTATCCGTCAGCTATGCGGCCGTGCAGATGGCGCAGCACATCCTCGGCTCGCTGGAAGGACGGACGGCGCTCATTTTCGGTGCGGGGGAGACGGCGGAGCTCACCGTGAAGAATCTCCAGGGCAAGGGGCTCCGGTCGGTCATCGTGACGAACCGCCATCTGGAGCGGGCGCAGGCGCTCGCCCTGAAGATGGGCGGCCGGGCCGTGCCTTTCGACAGCGCGTTCCAGGCGGCGGACGAGGCGGACATCCTCATCAGCTCCACCGGCGCGACGCAGTACATCATCAAGCCGTGGGACGTGCGCCAGCTCATGAACCGCCGGGACAACCGGCCGCTCATCGTCATCGATATCGCCGTGCCGCGCGACTCGGACCCGGAAGTGGGGAACATCAAGGGCGTGACGCTCATCAATATCGACGACCTCCAGCAGATCGTGGAAGACAATATCCGGTTCCGCGAAGGAGAAGCGGAGCGGGCGAAGGGCATCATCGAGGAGGAGATCGCCTCCATCGAAGAGCGCTTCACCTACCTCAGCGCCCGCCCGGTGATGGTGTCCCTCTCGGACAAGGCGGAGCACATCCGCGCGCGGGAGCAGCGCAAGGCGCTGGCAAAGATCGGCCATCTCACGGAAGAGGAAGAGAAGATCATCGACCACATGACGCACATGATCGTGCGAAAACTTCTCCGCGAGCCCATGATCCGCCTGAATACGGCGGCGGGCACGCCGGAGGAAGGGCTGGAGAAAGAGACGATGGAGCGCATTTTCCGGCTGGACGTAAAGGAGGCTGCCGCAGGTGAGAGATAAGATCGTCATCGGCACGCGGAAGAGCGTCCTCGCGCTGTGGCAGGCGGAGTACGTGGCGGCCCGGTTGCGGGAAGCGTACCCGCATGTACAGGTGGAGCTCCTGCCGGTCTCGACCCGGGGCGACGAGATCCTCGACATGCCGCTCGCGGAGATCGGCGGGAAGGGCCTCTTCATCCGGGAGCTGGAATACCTCATCCGCGAAGGAAAAGCGGATATGGCGGTGCACAGCCTGAAAGACATGCCCGCCGAGCTGCCGCAGGATTTCACCCTCGCCGCCGTGACGGACCGGGAAGATCCGAGGGACGCTTTCGTGTCCCTGAAATACCGGTCGGTGGACGAGCTGCCCGCCGGGGCGAAGGTGGGCACGTCCAGCCTGCGCCGCCAGTCGCAGCTGCTCCACCGCCGGAGCAATCTCCGCATCGAGTCGCTCCGCGGGAACGTGCAGACCCGTCTGCGCAAGCTGGACGAAGGGCAGTACGACGCGGTGATCCTCGCCGCCGCAGGGCTGAAGCGCCTCGGCCTCGGGGACCGCATCGGCTCGTACCTTTCGACTGCCGAGAGCATCCCCGCCGCCGGGCAGGGCGTCATGGCGGTGGAAGTGAGGAAGGACGACGCGGAGCTCCGCGAAATGCTGGCCTTCCTCCACAATGAAAAGGTGGCGTCGTGCATCGCTGCGGAGCGGGCCTTCCTCGGGCGCGTGGGCGGCGACTGCAAGGTGCCTGCCGGCGCTTTTGCCGAGGTGGAGGGGGAGCGCATCCGCGTGGACGCGTTCATCTCATCCGAAGACGGGCAGCGGTTCTACCGCCGCTCTGTGAGCGGGCCCGTCCCGGAGGCGGAGGCCCTGGGCGCGTCCGTGGCCGGCGCGCTCCTGGACGACGGCGGCCGGGCCGTGCTCGAAGAGATCGCCGTGGAATGACGGCAGTACAGAGTTGAGGAGATCGTATGGGAAAAGGGATCGTTTATCTGATCGGAGCGGGGCCGGGAGATCCGGAGCTGCTGACGCTGAAAGGGAAGCGCTGCCTGGAGGCGGCGGACGTCATCGTCGGCGACTATCTGGCGGATCACCGCCTGCTCTCTTTTGCAAATCCGAAAGCGGAGTATATCTACGTGGGGAAGATGTGCGGCAACCACGCCATGAAGCAGGAGGACATCAGCTGCCTCATCGCGGAAAAAGGGAAAGAAGGAAAAGTGGTGGCCCGCCTCAAGGGCGGCGACCCCTTTGTCTTCGGCCGCGGCGGCGAGGAGATCCTCGAGCTGAAAAAGGAAGGCGTGCCGTATGAAGTGGTGCCGGGCGTGACGTCCGCCATCGCGGCGCCGGCGTATGCGGGCATCCCCGTGACGCACCGCAAAGTGGCGGCGTCCTTCGCCGTCATCACCGGGCACGAAGACCCCACGAAAAAAGAATCGTCCATCCACTGGGAGAAGCTTGCCGGCGGCGTGGACACGCTGATCTTCCTGATGGGCGTCCATCAGGCGGGGGCCATCGCGGCCAATCTCATCCGCTATGGCCGCAGCGCCGACACGCCGGCGGCCTTCGTCCGCTGGGGCACACGGCCCTATCAGGAAGTGTATGAGACCACGCTCGGCCGCGCCGCGGAGGACGTGAAGGAAAAACACATCCAGCCGCCGGCGGTCTTCGTGGTGGGCGACGTGGTGAAGCTCCGCGAAGATATGCGCTGGTTCGATAACAAGCCCCTTTTCGGGAAGCGGGTCGTGGTGACGCGCTCCCGCAGCCAGGCGTCCCGCCTCACGAAGCATCTGGAATCCCTCGGCGCGGAATGCATCGAGATCCCCGTGATTTCCATCGCGGAGCCGTCCGACCATTTCGCGAGCCTCGACGCGGGCATCCGGAAGCTGGGAGAGTACGACTGGATCCTCTTCACCAGCCAGAACGGCGTGGACTGCTTCTTCCGCCGTCTCTATGCGGACGGCTTCGACGCACGCGCCCTCGGCCATGCGAAGATCGCCTGCATCGGTCCCGCGACCGATCTGGCGCTCCGCCCGTACGGCGTGCATGCGGACCTCCTGCCGGAAGAGTACAAGGCGGAAGGGCTGCTCGCCGCGCTCGAGCCGGAAGTCCGGCCGGGGACGAAGATCTTCCTGCCCCGGGCGAAGGTGGCGCGGGAGATCCTCGCCGACGGCCTCCGGGCCATGGGGGCGGACGTGGATGTGGCGGAAGCCTACTGCACCGTCTGCGAAGAGGAAAGCCGCCAGCGGCTCAATGAACTGCTGGACGAAGGCAGTGTGGACATCATCACGCTCACCAGCTCGTCCACGGTGCACAATCTCGTGGCCATGGCGCCGGACAAACTGGACGCCATCCGGAAATGCATGCTGGCCTGCATCGGGCCGATCACCGCGGACGCCTGCCGGGAATACGGCCTCACGCCGGGCGTCGTGTCCGACGTGTATACCATCGACGGCCTCACGGAAGCGATTGCCGCCGCAGAACAGTAAGGGCAGAACGGCGTGGGATATCCCCGCGCGTTTGCAAAATAGAAACACAGGAAAGTGGAGTGACAACAATGGAATTCAATGCATTACGTCCTCGTCGTCTCAGAAGAACCGAAGCCATCCGCAGCATGGTCCGCGAAACCGTGCTCCAGCCTTCGGACTTCGTGTATCCGATCTTCGTCGTGCCCGGCACGAATGTGAAAGAAGAGATCCCCAGCATGCCGAACTGCTACCACCTGTCGGTGGACAACGCGGTGAAGCTCGCGGAAGAGCTGTATGAACTGGGCATCCCCGCGGTGGAAGTCTTCGGCCTGCCGGAATACAAGGACGAGATCGGCTCCTCCGCATGGGACATGACGAGCCCCGTGCAGCGCGCCATCAAGGCCATCAAGCAGGCGGTGCCGGATCTGGTCATCGTGGGGGACGTGTGCCTCTGCCAGTACACCAGCCACGGCCACTGCGGCTGCCTCTGCGGCCATGAAGTGGACAACGACAAGACGCTGCCCCTCCTGGCGAAAGTCGCCGTCTCTCAGGCGGAATGCGGCGCAGACATCATCGCGCCGTCCGACATGATGGACGGACGCATCCATGCGCTCCGCGAAGCCCTCGATGCAGACGGCCTGCAGAATACGATCATCATGTCCTATGCCGTGAAATACGCGTCCGCGTTCTACGGACCGTTCCGCGATGCGGCAGATTCCGCGCCGCATTTCGGCGACCGCCGTGGCTACCAGATGGACCCGGCGAACGCCCGCGAAGCCATGAAGGAAGTGGACCTCGACATGGACGAGGGCGCGGACATCATCATGGTGAAACCGGTCATGACCTATCTCGATATCGTCCGTCAGGTGCGCGACCACATCGACCGTCCGGTGGCGGTGTACAACGTGAGCGGCGAATACGCCATGGTGAAGGCGGCCGCGGCGAACGGCTGGATCGACGAGAAGCGCATCGTCCTCGAATCGCTCACCAGCATGAAGCGCGCCGGCGCGGACATCATCATCACCTATCACGCCATCGATGCGGTGAAGTGGATGAAGGAGGAAGCCGGGAAATGATCAGTCTCGCCAGATCCGAGAAAGCCTTTGAAGAAGCGCGGAAATACATGCCGGGCGGCGTGAACAGCCCGGTCCGCTCCTATCCGCACATGGGCTGCCCGCCGCCTTTCATCGACCATGCGAAAGGCGCGTACATCACCGACATCGACGGCAATACGTACATCGACTACGTGGGCTCCTGGGGCCCGATGGTCCTCGGCCACGCCCATCCGGCGGTGATCGAAGCCATTCAGAAGGCGGCGGAGAAGAGCACCAGCTACGGCGCGCCGACGCTCCTCGAGACAGAGCTCGCCGAGCTCATCACGGAGATCATTCCCTCCATCGAGAAGCTCCGCCTCGTCTCCTCCGGCACGGAAGCGACCATGAGCGCCCTCCGCGCGGCGAGAGGCTACACGGGCCGCGACAAGATCCTGAAATTCGAAGGCTGCTACCACGGCCACGGGGACAGCCTCCTCGTGAAAGCCGGCTCCGGCGCGTCCACCTTCGGCAAGCCGGACAGCGCGGGCGTCACGAAAGGCACCGCGCAGGACACCCTCGTCGTGCCGTACAATGACATCGAAGCGTTCCGCGCCGTGATGGACCGCGAGGGCGACGCCGTCGCCGCGGTCATCGTGGAGCCGGTCGCCGGCAATATGGGCATGATCCCGCCGGTGGAAGGCTTCCTCCCCGCGCTCCGGGAAGAGACGGAAAAGCACGGCGCCGTCCTCATTTTCGATGAAGTCATGTGCGGCTTCCGCACCGATTTCCACGGCGCGCAGGCGAAGTACGGCATCCATCCGGACATGGAGTTTCACCATCAGGTGGCGACGATGACACTCATTCAGGCGGCGAACTTCATCAAAGAACAGTTTGACATCCCGAAGACTTCGGAGGAGATCTTCAATGATTTCCAGAATATGGTGATCGAGGAATACCGGAATACGATTCCGCTGAAGCCATATGCCCGCGAGCTTGTAAAGTGGATGAAACGGGATGGCTATAAGGTGGCGGTTGCAACGGCAAACGAGATTCATTTAAGTGAGATGGTACTAGAACGGACCGGGCTTATGGCGGATGTTGATACGATCGTCAGCTGTACGATGGCGGGGGCGAGCAAGG
>ERZ826016.3238-NODE-3238-length-11443-cov-9.833421_pt1 | contig 11443 bp, 8 predicted proteins | sample MGYA00519872_ERZ826016 | MGnify/ENA primary metagenome ERZ826016 (study PRJEB31778, sample SAMEA3449218) | human gut metagenome | biome: human gut; feature: human-associated habitat; material: faeces | place: United Kingdom | collected 2010/2012 ... | reverse complement strand
GCGATAAGCTTCTTTACCTCAAGCCGCTTAGACTTGCTCTGACCATCCTCGGCACAGGATGAACAGGTGTCTGTGAACTTGCAGGCGCACTGGATGAACTTAAGCTCGTTCGCATCGCGCCATGCCTTTATATCATCCTCACGAATAAGATAGAGCGGTCTTATGAGCTCCATGCCCTCAAAATTCGTGCTGTGAAGCTTCGGCATCATCGTCTGCATCTGCGCTCCGTAGAGCATACCCATGAGGATTGTCTCGATAACATCATCATAATGATGTCCGAGGGCTATCTTGTTGCAGCCAAGCTCCTTTGCCTTACTGTAGAGATGTCCGCGGCGCATACGCGCACAGAGATAACACGGTGATTTCTCCACGTTAAACACTGATTCAAAGATATCAGATTCAAAGATTGTAACCGGAACATTAAGCCTCTTCGCATTGCTCTCTATAAGTTTTCTGTTCTCAGGGCTGTATCCCGGATCCATAATAAGGAATTTTACCTCAAAAGGAAACTTATTGTGACGCTTAAGCTCCTGAAACAGCTTAGCCATGAGCATCGAGTCCTTGCCTCCCGAAATACATACCGCCACGCAGTCCCCCTCTTTTACAAGCTCATACTCATTAATCGCCTTGGTAAACTTTGACCAGATGGATTTCTTAAAGCGCTTTCTTATGCTCTCCTCAACCTCAGCGGCAAACTCATCATCACTCTTCTCCTCGCTCCTTTGCTGCATATCAGCCATAAGCCATGCAAGATAGCCTCCTCTAAGGCTCACAGCATCCGCACCATGCTCTCTTAATACCTCTGCAGCCTCTAAGCTTGCCTCACCTCTCTTACAATACAAAAGAAGTTTTCTTCCTGCATAATCGTCAGCGTGTTCACACAGAGCATCCTTAGAAAGATTCACGCTGCCCTTAATGTTTCCATAGGCATATGACAGTTCATCCCTCACATCGACAAGCTCATATCCGCTTTCCATATATGCCGAAAGTTCATTTATATCAGCTTCAGCTTTATAATCTTTGTTCAAATTACAATTCACCATCTCTTTCTCATGTCAATCCAGTAACACATGTACACAATAACAGGGTGTCAAATATGTTTTGACACCCTGACTTTCAGCTTATTATTCTATTGTTTTATTCACACTATGTCAATAGGATATTTATAATTTTCATTCTCTGACATTTCCGCCTGTTTCTGTCCGGCATCTTCATTTCCGGCTTTCATTGCCATGTTAAAAAATACTATTCCGACCATGAATAACAATGAAATCATCGCAACACCTCTGCTCATGCTTCCCGTGAGCTGTGTCACAACACACAACCGTTGTTCCGAGAAACGCCGCTCCTTTGCCGCATATATCCATAAGCCCGAAGTACTCTCCCGCCTGCTCCGCCGGGATAATCTTGGCAAAATATGAACGCGACAATGCCTGAACACCACCCTGAAACATTCCCACAAGCACCGCGAGTATCCAGAACTGAAGCTGCGTGTGAAGGAATATGGCAAATACCGCAATGAACAGATATATTATGGTAGCAATCGAGGCTGCATAGCCCCAATACGCAAGATACTGTGCATCCGTAAGTCCTGCTCCCTGTGCAAGATAATTAAAGTATATCGGAAGTATCGTGGATACAAGCAGGACAAATGCTGAGTTCCCCACATCATACAAAGTCCAGTTTTTCTCTTCCCTGGTCATTTTCATGCCGGCATACCATCCTTTACATCATGATATTGTGGCATGATTTTCATGCCTGCTGAATTGTCCGTCGTTTTATTTCCGCCCGTTTCATCATTCACGTTTTCATCGACAAGCTTTGAACCGAAGGTATACATGTATACCGGGTTCCATCCGTCAAGCTCAAGATACTCATTTATCAACTTAACTGCGAGTTTTTCGGCAGCATTGTATAAATACATAAGCTTTTCATTGCTGTCGGCACAAAGCGGATTCGGCTTATAGTTGACCATAAGGCCATGCATCTCCTTATAATTTCCGGATACCTTAAGTATTCCTTTTACAAAAAGCCTTTTTATCCTTGACGGTGCAAGCAGAAGCTTATTGTTATATATCATTCCCTTAAGTGCCGCCTGTACCTGCTCCGGAGTTGTTCCATCGTAAAAACAGCTTATAACCCCGGCATTCCTCATACTTGGCACAATGTGATCCGTCAGGGGATGCCTTAAAGGATCAAGTCCATCCTTTTCCATGAGCATCCTGTCAAACTCGACCTCTATCTCGGCGTGTGTGACACCGCTCTCCGCAATCTTCTTATCAATATACCCATGACAGCTCACATCAAGCGCAAAATGGCACATAACGCCATACATGTATGCAAGATACGGTTCCTTATTTTTCTTTTTCTCTATAACCTTCACCGCATATCTGAAAAATTCCATCCCCGGTCTTTCATGCATTCCAAATCCGATTCTGTTGACCGGATTTGACTTTAACGGCTTATAGTAAAATAAAATGTCCGGTCCATGCAGACCTATAAGATATAACTGACGGTACATGCTTATTGAATGCCACGCTTCACCCTCCAATGCCTCCGAAACCTCTTTCCCCATTCTGTAATGTGCATAAGTTGACGGCATATTCATCCCTCCTAATATGGTAAAAAAATAAATCCTCTATCTATCATCAAGTATAGATAGGGGATTTATTCTAAACTATCACGTTAGGGTGTAAGTTATGTAAAAAATGTGTAATTTTTACTGCTTGTCAGTTATTCAATTTATCCTCAAAGCTTAAAATATCAAAGGATACATTCCCTGTATCTGCCTGTTTGACAGCATCTTTTTATATTGCCACCACCAGAATAATATCGTATACTATGATATTGAAATCAGAAACGAGGTTTATCATGGGACAAAAAAAATCAATTCAAAGCACACCGGAAAACACCTACACTTCACCTGACGCAGCACGCTTCCTTGCTGCGTGCGACAAAATAATCCACACCGAACATATAGAAAACGGCATCGGTACCCTCAGCGAAAAGACCGTTCACTCGGTGTTAAAGCACTACCTTGAACCTGACACGAGCTGCCATGAAGTAAAGACAGGCCGCTATGTCGCAGACATAAGGACGTCTGACGGAATTTATGAGATTCAGACAAGACAGTTTAACAAGTTAAGAAACAAACTTGATGCTTTTCTGCCTGAATATTCCGTGACGGTAGTATATCCTATCCCCCACATCAAGTATCTCAGATGGATTGATGCAGAGACGGGCGAGATAAGTCCTGCCCGCAAATCGCCAAAGACCGGCGTGTTCCAGTCGGTATTCTATGAGCTGTATAAGATTAAACCATACCTGTCACACCCTAATTTTCATCTGCTTCTGATGCTGATTGACTTAGAGGAATACCGCTTTCTCAACGGCTACGACAGAGACAGAAAAAAAGGCTCCACCCGCAGTGACCGCATTCCTACGGCGCTCTATGCGAGTGAAACCATTTTCTCCGTATCTGATTATAAAAAACTCATTCCCGATGAGCTTTCCGACACCTTCACCGTGAGAGACTTCGCAAAGGCAAGCCACATAACTGCCGCACAGGCACAGCCTGCAGTGAATGTCCTGACTCATCTTGGCGTGCTCGAACACATCGGAAAAAGCGGCAGGCTTTACCTATACGGAAGAAGCCTCTGAGGTATCCCCCGAGACGAACACAGCCACCGTGCCTGCCGAGAGCCTTATGCGCTTTCTTGTCCCATCCCGTATCACACCCGTTGCATCCGAGCTCAGCACGCATGTCCAGTTTTTGCCCGCCATGTCTATCACTGCAAATTCATGTGGCTCATTGTGCATGTTGTAGAGAATGTACACATTTTTCTGTTCCCCCGCATAGGCTCCGCAGTACAGCAGACCTATATTGTGCGAATACTCCGCCATAAGCGGGAACCAAGCCCTCTCACTGTGGCAGGATAAATCAGGCATGCCCTTAATCTTGTGGTCATTCATCGAAAAATCATGCTCCGGACGTATACATTTATGTTCATTTCTGAATTTTATGAGTTCCCTTGTAAACTCATACAACTCTGCATTTTTTTCCAAGAGATTCCAATCGATATAATTAATCTCATTGTCATGGCAGTATGGATTATTGTTACCGCCATGGCTCATTCCGAACTCATCACCGGCGACAATCATCGGCACCGATGAAGATAAAATGGTCATTGCCAGTGCATTTTTAATCATCCTGTATCTTTGTCTTAGAATGACCTCCCGCTTTGTCTTTCCTTCAACACCGCAGTTAAAGCTGATATTGTAACGTCTTCCGTCAGAATTATTCTCGCCGTTGTACTCATTATGGCGATGGTCATAGCTTACCATATCCATAAGGCTGAGACAATTCTGGTCAGCCATAAAATTGATGGTCGGATGACCTCCCTCATGCCTCGTCAGCTTATGAACGAAATTTCCGATGCTGTCCTCATCGCCTCTCAGGAAATGTCTCGCCGCCTCCATGAAGCCTTCGTCATATCTTATCAATCTCTTTTTATCGTCGTACAGCTCATTTATTCCGCCGATGTGGAAGCTCTCGCCTCCGAAATCGTCACCGATAAGCATGCAGCCTGTAAGCCCCATATCTGTCCTTGCGGCAAACATAAGCCCTCCGCTCCCGATAACTCTGAAGCCGTCAACACCGTACACTGTATGCCAGTGCCTCAACACCTCTACTGCCGCCATCGGTGCCATATCCTGCGGAAACCATATTTCCATGAGCACTGCAATACCGCTCTCATGAAACGTGTGTACCATATCAGAGAATTCCTGCATACAGTTGTCCGCTTCACAGTATGCTCTCTTCGGTGCAAAATAGTAGCCGTCCGTGTAACCCCAATAATTAATCTTATTCACATATTCTGCCCCATAATGATTGTTCCTGCCGCTTCTCACCGCCGCTACCTCATGAAACTCATAGCACGGCATCAGAAGAACTGCATTCATCCCAAGCTCATGTATATATGCTGCCTTTCCCGCAAGTGCCCTGAAGCTTCCGCCATTCTCAAGCTTTGTAAAGCCTCTGACATGAAGCTTATATATGATAAGGTTGTCCGTCAAATTCTTATTCACATAGCCGTTATCTCCGCATTTTTCCGCATTACACACTTCAAAGCTGCGCATCACACTGCACAGCTCATCCCTGCTCCTGCCAAAATCATCGCCGCCATGCGCGTCAACACCATTCGCATAGCAGTACTCCGGCGCATATATATCTGCTCTCCTGCCCTCACCCACGGCATAGCACAAACCGTCGAGTTCATCCGCATCCATTCCCATAGCTTCAAGAATAAATGAATATATTCTTCCCCTGCGAAAATCCGACGTAACCTCAATGTTCACGCCCGCGTCAGGCGTATTTTTGTCAAACAGCGTGAGTAAAAGCTCCGCATCATCACTGAAAATACCAAACTGCCATCCATATTCTGTTCTTTTTACTCCCAATCTTATATCAGGAGCATCTTTTAATGTAATTGATGCCTTTTCAGGTATTTTCATATATGTCACACAACTTTCCGATTATTTTTACCGCTTACGCCTTATTCTTTGCCGCCTCAATCTTCTCGGCAAGCTCGGTGAGGTACTCCCACCTCACATATTTTTCATCTAGCTTCTTCTGCGTCTCTTCCTTCTCCCTGCCAAGCTCTCCCAGCTTTACAAAGTCAGTGGCAAATGCCGCCATATCCGAATCAAGCTTCTCTAACTTCGCCTCAAGGGCAGCTATGTCATCCTCTATGGTATCATACTCCTTCTGCTCGGTGTATGAAAACTTAAGCGCCCTCTCACCCTTGTTCCAGACAGCCTTAGAAGTCTTATCCGTTCTTCCCTGCGGTCCGGAAGCATTCTGTGCGGATGCCATATTTGTGAGAATCTCATCGGCATCCTGATGAACCTCCTCCGTTATATTGCCGCATTCATCAAATACAAATATCCTGTCAGCGGTTCTGTCAAGAAAATATCTGTCATGACTGACAATTATTGTAATTCCGGCAAAATTTTCAAGGTAATCCTCTAGTATAGACAAGGTCTGTATGTCAAGGTCGTTAGTCGGCTCGTCGAGTATCAGCACATTAGGAGCCGACATGAGAACCTTGATAAGGTACAGCCTTCTCTTCTCGCCTCCCGAGAGCTTTTCTATCAGCGAATACTGTAATGTCGAATCAAAAAGAAATCTCTCCAACATCATCGATGCAGACACACTTCCCTCCGGTGTCTGAACATACTCCGCCACATCCTTTATACAGTCTATAACTCTCATATTAGGATTAAGCTCTCCGTTCTCCTGTGCAAAATAACCGATGCGTATCGTATCGCCAATCTCAACTTCACCGCTGTCAGGCTTCTCAGCCCCGGTGATTATCTTCATAAGCGTCGACTTACCGCATCCGTTCCTTCCCACAAATGCAACCGACTCCTCACGGAGAAAGATGTATGAAAAATCTCTTATAAGTGTTCTGCTGCCATAAGATTTACTTATATTTTTAAGCTCTATTGTCTTTTTTCCCATCCGGGTATACACACTTGAAAGCTGTGCCGACTCGGTCTTTCTCGACGCTGCTGCCTGAGCCGATGCCTCCTTCATGTCATTGAACCGGTCTATTCGAGCCCTCTGCTTTGTAGAACGTGCCTTAGCCCCCCTCTTAATCCACTCAAGCTCACGTCTCATTATATTCTGTCTCTTCTGCTCGGTCGAGTCAGCCATAGCCTCTCTCTGGGACTTCAGCTCTAAGAAGCCTTCATAGTTCGTCTGATACCCGTACACCTTCCCCCTGTCAATCTCAAGAATACGGTTGCTTACCCTGTCGAGGAAATATCTGTCATGCGTCACCATGAGCAGTGCTCCCTTATAAGCCATAAGATAATTCTCAAGCCACTGCGTCATCCATCTGTCAAGATGGTTGGTAGGCTCGTCAAGTATCAGAATATCCGCCCTGGAAAGAAGTGCTCCTGCAAGCGCAACTCTCTTCCTCTCACCGCCCGACAGCTTGTCAACCACTGTATCATACTCGGTAAAACCAAGCTTTCCAAGTATCGTCTTTGCCTCTCCCTCTATCATCCATTCATTCCCGTGTGTAGTGTTCGCCTTGATGACATACTCATATATCGTACTTCCTTCAGCGAACTCAGGATTCTGCGGAAGATACCTTACATGCACATTGCTTCCCTTCACAACACTTCCCTCATCGGGAGTATCCAATCCCGCCGCAATCTTTAAGAGCGTTGACTTACCTGTGCCGTTAATTCCGATGACACCTATCTTTTCATTCTCATTTATGGAAAAATCGACATGGTCAAAGAGCACTTTGTCCGTGTACGCCTTGCACATGTCCTTTATTGTAAGCAGATTCATCTTTTATTCATTCCTTTTTTGATTCATGCTTATAGTTTAGCAAATTCATTATCATTATGCAATTACAAATCACAGTATTGTTTTTATCATGAGATATATTATAATAAGAACATAGGACGGAGATTAATATATGAACACAGACACTAACGTATTATTTGAAAATACCGAAAATAAAAATATACCTCAGTACAAGAGAGCACACCTGTGGCAGATAGGATTTTTCTCACTCAACACATGTGCCACCAACCTATATCTTGCCATGATGGCTTATGTCTCATACTATGCCAACGGAATTGCCGGAATATCCGTAGTCATGATTTCACTTCTTTTAACCGTCATGCGGGTATTTAACGGAGTAACAGACCCTATAGTCGGCTATATCATAGACAAGACCCACGGGCGTTTTGGGAAATTCCGTCCCTTCATGTCACTCGGGAATATTCTGCTTGCAATAAGCTGCAGCCTGTTATATTTTACCACACATCACATCCCGATGTTCCTTAGAATACCATACTTCATACTTGTGTACGGACTTTTCATCATTGCCTTCACCTTCCAGACTGCTGTCACCAAGTCAGCCCAGTCTATAATTACCAATGACCCAAAGCAGCGCCCGATATGTACTTTTTTTGACTCAACATTCATAAGTGCCGCCTACGGCGGTGTGGCACTGTATGTGTCGGAGCGTCTCATTCCGCATTACGGCTCTTTCAACAATCCGAAGCTCTTTGCCGAGTTCATAATAGTGACCGTCGTGCTGTCAATGCTCTGCACGCTGCTTGCAATACTCGGAATATGGAGCAAAGACAAGGATGAGAACTTCGTTCTCCCTCAAGGCCCCGGACATGACAATGCCGTCACAATCCGTGCATATCTTGATGTACTTTGGCACAACCGCCCCATCCAGATGCTCGTGATTGCCGCCTCCACTGACAAATTTGCCTCCGTAGTGTATTCACATGCCGCAGTCACGGTCATGATGTACGGCATCATAATGAACAACTACTCAATATACGGACTGATAGGAATTATAACAGCCGTTCCGTCACTCCTCATCGTAGTGTTCGGAATCTCACTTGCAAGGCATTTCGGTCAGAGAAGGGTTCTTATATGGTTTACGTGGGCTTCAATCGTCTTTCAGGCATTGATAGGCTTACTATTGCTGTCCGACAATATTAACACGGTATCCCTAAAGCACATCAACTTTATAACAATACTGTTCTTTACGGTATTTGCAATCTTAAACGGCTGCAAATCAATCACAAACAACATGGTTATTCCTATGATTGCCGACTGTACCGACTACGAGCTGTATCGAAGCGGACGCTTTGTACCCGGACTGATGGGAGCACTGTTCTCATTTGTTGATAACTTTGTCTCCTCCCTCGGAACTGCCTTCGTCGGAATAATGTTAAGCATCATCGGCTTCGGCAATGCTTTTCCTCAGGTCGGCGATGCCATGACACCGTTAATTCTCTGGAGCACGATATTCTTCTACTGCATCACACCGATTATCGGCTGGATAATCTCCCTCATATCAATGCAGTACTACCGTCTTGACAAAAAGCGTATGGAAGACATCATGCGTGAATTGAACAGGAACAATAAAAAAAGTGCCTGAGGCACTTTTTTTATTGCACTACAGACCAAACATATCATCAAGAAGCTTCTTACCGGCTTCCGACTTAAATATGTTCTCTCTGACTTTTCTTATATTCTCGACAGGCAGCTTCTCCTCAAAAGCATTCACAAGGAAATCCGCTTCGATAAGCAGCTGATAATCCATTCCCGTCACACCGGTATATGTGTGATGATGCCCTATCAGATAACACACTCTTCCGACAAAAGCCTCGTCAGCCTCAGTTTCCATTACGTTCTCTAATATAGCCTTGGCAATCGCCGGTCCCTCAATCTCCTGATTGCGTCCGTCGCAGTTACCGTACTTCTGCTCGCATATGTGGATTCCGATATCATGAAGCACAGCCGCAGCCTCAAGCACCTGCTGTTCCTTCTCCGATATTCCCTCCATGCGTCCTAAAAGTGCCGCAAATTCGTACACCTTGACGGAATGCTGAATGCGTCTCGCATCGCCACGGTTATACTCTATCATTGCATTCATTACCTTATCTGTCAAATTCAATTTGTACATATTAAACCTCATTCCGCAGGCAATGCTTTCTTGCCGGAGGAATCGTGGGCAAAATCTCAAATTTTGACCACGATAAATGCTACTTTGTGACGCCTGCGGCACAAATAGCATGTGTGCAAAAATAAGCTATCAAGCTTATTTTTCACACTAAACCTCTTTTCCGAGTGACCTTTTGCTATCTGGCGGTGAAAAACTCACAAATGTGATTTCTCATCTGCCATAAGAGCAATTGGTTTTCGTCAGAAATCACTCTGCAGCATCAGCATCATTCTCCTCAAGCTGCTCCTCCGTGAGCGCAACGAATCCCTGTCTCTTACGAGCCATCTCATCACTCTCAAGATATTCGTCATAGGTCGTAATCTTATCAATCATCTTACCACCTACAAATTCCATAATACGGTTAGCCGTTGTCTGCACGAACTGGTGGTCATGTGAAGCAAAAATCATGGCTCCCGGGAACTTGATAAGTCCGTTGTTGAGTGCCGTTATCGACTCCATATCAAGGTGGTTGGTCGGCTGATCAAGCAAAAGTACATTTGCTCCCATAATCATCATCTTAGAGAGCATAACCCTGACCTTCTCACCACCGGATAATACCTTAACCTTCTTAACACCGTCATCGCCTGCAAATAACATTCTGCCGAGGAAGCCTCTTACATAAGTGACGTCCTTCTCAGGCGAGAACTGCATAAGCCACTCAACGATTGTATCGTCACAGTCAAAGTCCTTCGTGTTATCCTTAGGGAAATATGCCGTGCTTGTTGTTATACCCCACTTGTAGCTTCCCTCGTCAGGCTCAAGCTCACCTGCAAGAATCTTAAAGAGTGTTGTCTTTGCAAGCTCATCGCTTCCGACAAGTGCAATCTTGTCCTCTCTGCCAACAATAAATGATACATTGTCAAGAACCTTTATGCCATCAACAGTCTTAGACAGATTCGTCACGGTGAGAACCTCATTTCCAATCTCTCTTGCAGGACGGAAATCAATGTATGGATACTTTCTGCTTGATGGTCTGATATCGTCAAGCTCAATCTTCTCAAGAGCTCTCTTACGGGAAGTAGCCTGCTTGGACTTGGAAGCGTTGGCGGAGAATCTCTGGATGAACTCCTGTAACTCCTTAATCTTCTCTTCCTTCTTCTTGTTGGCTTCCTTCATCTGCTTAACCATGAGCTGGCTTGACTCATACCAGAAGTCATAGTTACCTGCATAGAGCTGAATCTTTGAGTAATCTATATCTGCAATCTGTGTACATACCTTATTGAGGAAATAACGGTCATGGGATACCACGATAACCGTGTTCTCAAAATTGATTAAAAACTCCTCAAGCCATGCGATGGCGTCAAGGTCAAGGTGGTTCGTAGGCTCGTCAAGAAGCAGGATGTCGGGATTACCGAACAATGCCTTTGCAAGAAGAACCTTAACCTTCTCACTGCCGTTAAGCTCACTCATCTGCTTATAGTGAAGCTCTGTGTCAATTCCAAGACCATTTAAAAGTGTGGCTGCATCGCTCTCAGCCTCCCAGCCGTTCATCGTGGCGAACTCTCCCTCAAGCTCACTTGCCTTGATTCCGTCCTCCTCGGTGAAATCCTCCTTAGCATAGATGGCTTCCTTCTCCTTCATAATCTGATAAAGGCGCTCATTTCCCATGATGACCGTATCGAGTACATTGTACGCGTCATACTTGAAGTGATCCTGCTCTAAGAAGGATAATCTCTCACCCGGAGATATTGTCACGTCACCCTTGGAAGGCTCAAGCTGTCCGGACAAAATCTTTAAGAATGTAGATTTTCCTGCACCATTGGCACCAATAAGACCATAGCAGTTTCCCGGAGTAAACTTGATATTCACGTCCTCAAAAAGAGCCTTCTTACCGATTCGTAATGTTACATTATTAGCACTAATCATTTTTATAAATCCTTTCCAAGCCG
>ERZ826016.3235-NODE-3235-length-11453-cov-11.173627_pt1 | contig 11453 bp, 8 predicted proteins | sample MGYA00519872_ERZ826016 | MGnify/ENA primary metagenome ERZ826016 (study PRJEB31778, sample SAMEA3449218) | human gut metagenome | biome: human gut; feature: human-associated habitat; material: faeces | place: United Kingdom | collected 2010/2012 ... | reverse complement strand
CGCCTCGAAAGTAGCGGGTGCTTTTCTGGTTCTCTTTTGGCACGCAAAAGAGAACATCTCCGGATTGTTTGTTGCGTCTTACAGGGAGGCGTGATACAATAAACAAAAATCCATTCGAAAAAAGGAGAATCCCAATGAAGCAATATCCCGGCTATACCGTCGTGCGCTGCGAGGACTGCCCCGAACAGCACGGTACCCTGTCCGTGCTGACCCACGATGTCAGCGGTGCGACCATCCTGCTGGTGGAGAACGAAGATGTGAACAAGGCGTTCGGCATCGGCTTCGGCACCTTCCCATCGGATGACACGGGTGTGTTCCACATTCTGGAGCACTCGGTGCTGGCGGGCAGCGAAAAGTACCCGGTGACCTCGCCGTTTTTGCAGCTGCTCAAGAGCAGCATGGCGTCCTTCCTGAACGCGATGACCTTCCCGGATAAGACGGTCTACCCCTTCGCCACCCCCAACGAGACCGACTTCCGGAACCTGATGGACGTCTACCTGAACGCGGTGTTCTGCCCGCTGGCCATGGTGGACCGGGCTGTGTTCGAGCAGGAGGGCTGGCACCGCGATGCCGACGGTACCGTGAGCGGCGTCGTCTACAACGAGATGCAGGGCGCGCTGGCCTCCCCGGATGCACAATTGCAGGATGCGCTGGAGCGGGCGATGTTCCCGGATACGGCCTACGGCTTTGTGTCCGGCGGCGACCCGGCCTCCATCCCGGCGCTGACCTATGAGAAGTACCAGCGGGTGTACCGCCGCCATTACAGCGCCGACAACTGCTGTGTGACCCTGTACGGCAGGATGGATATGGCCGAAAAACTGGCCTTCCTGGATGAACACTACCTGAGCAGGATGCCCAAGGGCACCAGCCAGCCCAGACTGACGCTGCAGGATGAGCAGCCGGGCGTCTGCGTGAATATCCCGTACTATACCGAAAAGCCGGAGGCCGACCAGGTGCAGTGTGCGCTGGCCTGGTACACCGGCGCATTTGCCGACCGGGAACGCCAGCTGGGCGTGGAGATCCTGCTGGATGCGCTGCTGGGGTCAAATCAGTCGCCGCTGAAGGCTGCGCTGCTGGAGCAGCAGCTGGGGGCCGACATCGACATCGGCTTTGACGACAGCACGTTGCAGCCCACGCTGGAACTGGTGCTGCGCGGTGCCACCGAGGAGACCGCAGGCCGGTTTGCGGCCGGGGTCCGGAACGCCGTGGACGACATCCTGGCCGAGGGCATCCCGGAAGACCTGCTGCTGGCCAGCCTGAACGCGGCAGAGTTCGCCTCGCTGGAGCGGCCGGGCAGCCTGCCCGACGGTGTGCTGGACGCCATCCATGCAGCGACCGGCTGGCTCCACGCCGGTGACCCGACCCTGCTGCTCCACACGGACCAGCTCTTCGCCGCCCTGCGGGAGAAGATGGCCTCCGGCTGGTTCAACGACCTGCTGCGGGAGCTGTTCGCGGCTGCGCCGGTGCAGGTCATTCAGGTGCCGACCCTGCCCAAGGCGGAAGAACCCGATGCAGCCCCGGCCCGTACCGACGGCAAGCTGGCACTGGACCATCCGCTGACGGTGGCAGACCTGGGCGAGGGCAGCCCCAGCGCCGAGGGCGCTGTGGGCAGCGTGGCCGGTGCGGAGCTGCTGCACCATCCTTCCAAGGGCAGTTTGTATCTGAACATCTACTACGACCTCGGCGGGCTGACCACCGAAGAAGTGCAGTATCTCGACCTGCTGACCGATGTGCTGGACGAGCTGGACACTCCGCGCCACACGGCCCGCGAGCTGAACACCCTGCGCAGCACCTGGCTGGGCGACAGCCAGGCCTGCATCAGCTTCTGGACCGGGCGGCAGGCGGGGAACCCCTGCCACGCAAAGCTCACCCTGAACATGAGCCTGCTGGAGCGCAGTCTGGAAAAGGCTGTGGAACTCGGTGGCGAGTGGCTGTATGAGACCCGGCTGACCGGCGCAAAGGCCGAAGCGGCCTTCGCCCGTGTGCTGAGTCAGCAGAAGCTGAACATGGAGCAGCAGTTCCTCCAGATGGGCAACCAGTACGCCGCCGTGCGCGCCGGGAGCCACTATTCGGTGGAGTATGCGCTGAGCGAGGCATGCAGCGGCGTGACAGGGTATCACTTCCTGTGCGCGCTGCTGGAACAGGCCGACTGGGCCGACCTGGGCCGGAAGCTGGAAACTGTGCGGGAAAAGGTGCTGCACCACGCAGCCCTGACCATCAGCCTGCACGGCAGCGAGGACGCCCGGAAGCAGCTGGAAGCCCTGCTGCCCGGCAGTGCCTTTGCCGAGGGGATGCGTTCGCCCGCCCGGCCCTACACCCAGGCGCTGACGGCTCCGGTGAACGAAGCCTTCATCATCGACGGCGGGGTGAACTACGACATCCTGACCTGGCCGCAGGAGCGGAAGCCGGAGCGCCGGGTGCTGGCCCGCGTGATGAGCTACGAGTATCTGTGGCACCACATCCGCGAGGTGGGCGGCGCGTACGGCACCGGCATGGTGACCCGCGCCGAGACGGAGTATCTGTATACCTACCGTGACCCGCATCTGGCCGAGAGCTACGAGACCTTTGCAAAGGGTCCGGCGGAACTGGCCGCCCGCGCGTACACCGAAAAGGACCTGACGGATTCCATCGTGGGCACCGTCTCCGAGATGGACAAGCCCATGAAGCCCAGCGCGGAGGCGCGGGACCTTGACCGCAGGTACTTCTGCGGCATCACCGACGCGATGCTGGCCGCAGACCGCAAGGCCCTGTGCAGCGTAGACGCTGCCGCGCTGAAGGCCATGGCCGCAGAGCTGGGCACCGCGATGCAGCACGGCACCCGCGTGGCCTTTGGCAGCAAGGAGGCTGTGGAAAGCGCAACGGGCCTGTTTGACCGCATCGAGACGCTGTAACACAAAATAAAAGAAGAAATCCCCCGGCGGCTGGAACGCTCTGAACGGAGAGCGTCCCGGCTGACCGGGGGATCTTTGCTTTTTTACGGAGCGTCGTCCAGCGTTTCGGCGATGACATAGCGGGGGCGGCGTTTGACTTCGTCGTAGATCTTGGCGAGGTAGTAGCCGATGATGCCGAGGCTGAACATGAGCAGTGTGCCGGTGAAGAGCTGCAGCAGGATGACCGTGGTGAAGCCTTCGAGCGCTTCGCCTGCAAAATAGCGGAACAACGACTCACCGCCCACCAGAAGGGTGGCGATCAACATCAGAAAGCCCATCAGGATGACGAGGTAGAGCGGGGCCGACGTGAAGGACGCCAGGCTGGAAATGGCGTAGCGGATGAGGCTGAAGGTAGACCAGCTGCTCTGCCCGGCAGTGCGGGGCTGGACGTCGAACTCCACCCGCGCCGTGCGGAAGCCCACCCACGCCGAGAGGGCGCGGTAGAAGGTGTTCCGCTCCGGCAGATTCAGCAGGACGAGCACGGCCTTGCGGTCCAGCAGCTTGAAGTCGGAGCTGCTGCGCAGGTCGGTCTTGGCCGCTTTGCTGATGAGCCTATAGAACCAGCGGGCGGCGGTGCGGTGGACGGCGCTTTCGGTGCCGCGCTCGCGCTTGACGCCCTCCACGACCTCGATGCCCTGGGTCCAGAGCCGGTACATTTCGGGGATGGTTTCTACGGGGTGCTGCAAGTCGCAGTCCAGCGTGGCGCAGCAGTCGCCGCGGGCGGCCTGCAGCCCGGCGTACAGGGCTGCTTCCTTGCCGAAAGCGCGGGAGAAGCGGATGCCGCGCACCTGCGGGTACGCCTGCGCCGTCTGGCGGATGACGTCCCAGCTGTTGTCGGTGGAGCCATCGTTGACGAAGAGCACCTCGTAGCGGATGTGGGCGGCGGTGAGGACCTCGGCCAGCCGCCGGGCCATTTTGGGGATGTTCTCCGCCTCGTTGTGGGCGGGGAGGATGACGGAGAGAAGCGGTTCAGCGGCCAAGGTGCTCGACCTCCTTTCGGCTGAGGGTGTGCAGGGCATGGGCCTCGACCGCCCGGCCCTCGGACAGGTAGAAGGGGTGAAAATCGGTCTTCTGCGGGTCAAAGAAGGGCCCGCCCGGCTCCACGCCGCCGGGGTGGAAGAGCAGCTCGATTGGCTGGCCGCGTTTCTGCGCCAGACGGAGGTACTGCGGCAGCACGGCCCGGACGCGGTCGGCGTCCATGTGGCCGGAGAAGAGGATGCCGCAGAACAGGGCCGTGGGGATGCCGCTGCGGCGGAATGCGGGGCGGTCCAGCAGCCAGCAGCCGTTCAGCACGGCCTGCTTGACGGCATTGACGGCGGAATAGCTGCCCCAGAGCCGGGGACAGCCGACAAAGGGCGACAGCGGCTCGGCCGGGATGCGCAGATGCTCGACCGGGAGATGGTGGTCGGCGAGGACCTGCAGCAGCGTCCGGAAGACCAGCGGGATCATGTGGGTGTGCTGGTGGCTGTCGATGCGCAGGGGCGTCCCGGCGGGAAAGAGGGCGGCATAGGCGAGGAGCTGGCGCTCCAGTTCCCGGTAGAGCTGGGCGGCAAAGGCCCTGCGCCGGGGCGTCAGCGAGAGGCGCAGCAACCCAGTGAAGGAGTTGCAGAAGCTGCCGTCCGGCCGGACGAGCAGCGGGATCTCCGCAGCGGGGGAAAGGGCTTTGCCCTCCACCAGGTTGAGGTGGACGGCCAGCTTCAGCCCGGAAGGGCGCAGCGCGGCGACGGCTTCTTCCAGCGAACCGTTGGGCACGATGCTGACGCTGTTCAGGCAGCCGTGGGTCTGGCAGTCCCGGATGAGGGCGTCGCCATGGGCGGTCATGCCGTAGTCATCGGCGTGAAAATAGAGGATGGGAGGTTCAGTCATTTGCATCGATCCCCTCTCCCGCCCGAATGACGATGGTATCGTCCACGACTGCGACCGAACCGGTCTGCGGCCAAAGAGGCATCTGACGGACTTCGTCCAGCGCGAGGAGCTGCTGCTTTTCTGCGCGGGTGGCAAACGTGTAGTCGGTGGAGCAGTAGTCGTTCAATGCAGCTGTGAGGACGCTCTGGCCCACCGTCGGATTATCGGCGAAGAGGATGAGGCCGGCCGTGTAGCCGGTCATTTCCGGGGAGAGGTCGGCGGAGTAAGCCCTGGAATCGGGCAGATGGCCGATGACGGCGATCCGGGTGCAGGCGTCCGCGCCGTCCAGCTGCTCGATGCGGTCTGCAATGCGCAGAAGGGTGCCGTAAGAGCGCTCATAGCTTATCTGGGACAGGTGATAGCAGACATTGGCCAGCACGATGCAGTAAAAGACGATGGCCCCGCCCACGAGGAGGATGGCCCAGCTCCGGAGCGCGGAAGCGCGCGGCGAAAGATCGTCCAGCCGCTCGTAGAACAGCACGAAGCACAGATAAAAGGCGGCGTAGCCCATGGTCATCAGGTTGTGGTAATCGACCCAGGGGTTGAGGAAATAGAGGGCCGCGGCCCCCAGCGGCAGTGCGGCCAGATAGACGAGCAGGAGCCAAAAGCGGGCCGGGTCGTGCCAAAGGGTCTGCTGTACGAGGACGGTCAGCAGGAAAACGGCCAGCAGGGCAAAGACCAGAACGTTGAGCACAAACCAGACCGTGAGGCCGTTGTGCAGGTCAAAGAAGAAGCGGAAGAAGCGGGTGATGCAGCTATGCAGAGCCGACCAGAGATGGAGCGAACCGACGGTGTCGATGCCCTGATAGTCGGACAGGGCGGTGCCGGAAAAGGCGAGAACCAGCTGCAGGGCCACAGCATAGAACGCTCCGGCCAGCACACCGCCTGCCAGAAACCGCCCCGCACTGCGGAGGGACGCGGCAGCGCTGCGGCGGTGAAAGAGCAGATCGTCCAGCAGCCAGACCAGAAGCAGGGTGATGGTGACGGTCAGATAAGCCTGATAGATGCCCACAGAGAACCACAGGCAGGCTGCCCCCGCGAAGAAAGAACGCCGACCCGGCCGGGTGAGCAGAAGCGCACTGAGGCAGGCGGCCAGCATGGCCAGACAGTAGCCGTCGGCGACGTATTCATAGGCAAAGGTGGAGGTGACGGTGGGGAAGACCGCAATCAAAGCCCCGGCCAGCACCAGCGCCACCGGCTTTTTCAGGTGCAGCAGCGCCGCCACGCAGACCGCCGAACCAGCCAGGAACAACAAGCCCAGCAGCAGGTTCAGCCATGGCAGGTCGTAATAGGAGCTGAGCCCGCAGGCCAGCGAGAGAAAATAGCGGCCATATTGCAGCATCTGCTGGGCATCGTACCGGAAGACGAGGGAATCCCAGTTGGGGAGCCAGTTGGCCATTTTATAAAAGTGCGCGAGCAGGCCGAACCCGAAGGCGGAGAAAAACACGAGCCGCCATTCGGGCCGGAACCTGCGGGCAAGCTGCGCAGGCAGCTGATCGGGGTGTACCATAAAAAACCTCCGAAGGTCGGAATGAGACGAAGTTTAGTTTTAGTATAAACCATTTGAAAACGATACGCCAGCCCATTTTTATGCTTTTCCTTAAAAAATTGAGGGCGGCTCCCACTGTTTGCGGAAAAAGAACGCGGACAGGGGGATTTTTACACGGCGAGATTGTACAGAACGGAAAACAAATTTGAAAAATTACAGAGCGGGCCTGCAAAAGGTTGCACTGTTGCGAAAAGATAATTGGTGGTATTATGTTGACAAACCAAAACGAAAGGATGTGAAACAAACCGAATGGCGCAGAAAATACGACCTTCGGCGGGCAAGGGGCTGGACAACCTGCACCGCGCCACGGACACGCTGAGCACGATGCTGGCGCAGGAGGTGAAGGAACTGAACACCCGCCAGAAAGCGGCCCGCCGCGACGGTGCAGAGGCGGCCGGGACCATGAAGGGCCTGAAGGAAGCCACTGCGGTGCTCAAAGACCTGGCTGCTGTGGCCAAGGCGCTGAACGAACAGGGTGCGGATGCGGAGGGCCGGGAGTGCGGCGTGGTGCTGCTGCCGCCGGTGGAGGATGTATGAAGACAGGAACGAATGCGCCAGTCGTCTGGCGGCCCCAGCCCCGGCAGAGGGAGTTCATGCGCAGACCGGAGCCGGAGGCTCTCTACGGCGGCGCGGCAGGCGGCGGCAAGAGCGATGCGCTCATCATCGAGGCGCTGCGGCAGGTGCAGATCCCGCACTACCGGGGGCTCATCCTGCGCAAGACCTTTCCCCAGCTGAGCGACCTTGTGGACAAGAGTCTGGTCTACTACCGCCGGGCCTTCCCGGAGGCGCAGTACAACGCCACGAGCCATGTGTGGGTCTTCCCCAGCGGGGCAAAGATCTACTTCGGCTCGATGCAGTACACCAAGGACCGCACGAATTATCAGGGCAAGGCCTTTGATTTCATCGGCTTCGACGAGCTGACCCACTTCGAATGGGAGGAGTACAGCTACATGATGAGCCGCAACCGCCCCACCGGGCCCGGCACGCGGGTGTACCTGCGGGCCACCACCAACCCCGGCGGCGTCGGCCACGGCTGGGTCAAGGCCCGGTTCATCACCCCGGCCCCGCCCGGCACTCCCATCGTGGAAGCGTTCCCGGTGCGGATGCCGGACGGGACGGAAAAGGTGCTGCAGCGGGCGCGGGTGTTCATCCCATCCAGCGTCTTCGACAACCCGGCCCTGCTGGAAAACGACCCGGATTACCTTGCAAGTCTGGCCTCTCTGCCCGAAGCGGAAAAGCAGGCACTGCTCTATGGCAGCTGGGACAGCTTCTCCGGTCAGGTGTTCACCGAGTGGCGGAACGACCCCGCCCACTATCAGGACCAGCGCTGGACCCATGTGATCGCACCGTTCCCCATCCCAAAGCACTGGAAGATCTACCGCGGGTTCGACTTCGGGTTTTCGAAGCCGTTCTCGGTGGGGTGGTACGCGGCGGATGAGGAAGGGCGGCTCTACCGCATCAAAGAGCTGTACGGCTGCACAGGCCGCCCGAACGAGGGGCTGCGGATCGACCCGGTGGAGCAGGCCCGGCGCATCCGGGAGGTGGAGCAGAACGACCCGCAGCTGCGCGGCCGGGTCATCCAGGGCATTGCGGACCCGGCCATCTTCGACGAGAGCCGGGGCGAGAGCATCGCCGCCATGATGGAGCGGGGGCCGAACTTCCTGCACTGGATGCCCGGCGACCACACCCGACTGGCCGGTAAGATGCAGTTCCACTACCGGCTGGCGTTTGACGGAGAGGGGCGGCCTATGTTTCAGGTGTTCGACACCTGCAAGCATTTCATCCGCACCATCCCGAATCTGGTGTACGACGAGAGCAACGTGGAGGACATCGACACCCGGCAGGAAGACCACATTTACGACGAGTGCCGGTATGTTCTGATGGAACATCCCATCTCGCCGCCCCGGCGCACAGCCCGCCCGCCGGTGGGGGACGACCCGCTGGAACTGCACCGGCAGGCAAGGTTTTATCGGATCTGAACCTCTCAGTCATCGCTTCGCGATGCCAGCTCCCCTGGTAGGGGAGCCTCTGGCGAAGAGGTAACTGAGAGGGTCAGGAAAGGAGAAGCTATGGAATTTGAACGTGAAAAACTGCCCATCGGGCCGGAGGAGGTCGCAGAGGCGGCGGCTGTTCTGCAAAAGTACAAGGCAGGCAAGGCGGCGCTCGACAAACGGCTGGTGGACAACGAACTGTGGTTCCGGATGGGGCACTGGAAAAATTACCAGAACCCGATGATGGAGGGCAAGCCCCAGCCGTCCAGCGGGTGGCTGTTCAACTCCATCGCCAACAAACACGCCGATGCGATGGACAACTACCCGGCCCCGAATGTGCTGCCCCGCGCGGCAGACGACGAACAGACTGCGCGGGTGCTTTCCAGCATCCTGCCGGTGGTGCTGGAACAGGCCGATTATGAGCAGGTGTACAGCGACACCTGGTGGCGCAAGCTCAAGCAGGGCACCGGCGTCAAGGGCATCTTCTGGGACCCGGAAGCGCACGGCGGCCTGGGCGAGATCGCCATCCGGCCCATGAATCTGCTCATGCTCTACTGGGAGCCGGGCGTGGAGGATATCCAGACATCGCCGAACTTTTTCTCGCTGCGGATGGAGAACACCAGACAGCTGGAGACCCGCTGGCCCCAGCTCAAGGGCCACAGCGCCAGTGTGCTGGATGTGCCCCGGTTCCTCCACGACGGCGGGCTGGACACCGCCGAAAAGAGCGTCGTGGTGGATTGGTACTACAAAAAGCCGGACGCCGAGGGCCGGGTGCTGCTGCACTACTGCAAGTTCTGCAACGGGGTGGTGCTCTACGCCAGCGAGAACGACCCGGCGCTGGCCGGGCGCGGATTCTATGACCACGGCAAGTATCCGTTCGTGTTCGACCCGCTGTTCATGGAGGAGGACAGCCCGGCGGGCTTCGGATACATTGATGTGATGAAGGAGTGCCAGACCGCCATCGACCGGATGAACCATGCGATGGATGAGAATGTCCTGCTCGCCTCGAAGCAGCGGTATGTGCTGAGCGACACGGCCGGTGTGAACGAAGAAGAACTGGCAGACCTCTCGCGGGATATCGTCCATGTAGTGGGGCGGCTGGGCGACGACAGCTTCCGCCCCTTGCAGACGGCGGGCCTGCAGGGCAACAGCCTGAGCTACCGCAACAGCCGCATCGAGGAGCTGAAGGAAATCTCCGGCAACCGCGATATGACCCAGGGCGGCACCGCTGGCGGTGTGACGGCGGCTTCGGCCATTGCCGCCTTACAGGAGGCAGGCTCGAAGCTGAGCCGGGATATGCTCAAGAGCGCGTACCGCGCCTTTGCCAGGGAGTGTTACCTCATCCTGGACCTGATGCGGCAGTTCTACGACGAAGAGCGGGTCTTCCGCATCGTGGGGGCCGCAGGCCAGAACGAGTTCGTGCCCTTTTCCGGGGCCGCGCTCCGCCCGCAGCCAGCCGGCACCGTGGGCGGGGTGGAGCTGGGCAGCCGCGAACCGGTCTTCGACATCGTGGTGAGCGCCGAGAAGAAATCGACCTTCAGCCGTCTGAGCCAGAACGAGACCGCCAAGGAGTGCTATCAGCTGGGCTTCTTTGCCCCGGCCAACGCCGATGCGGCTCTGGCAGCGCTGGAGATGATGGATTTTGAGGGCATCGAGAAAGTCCGCCAGCGGGTGCGGCAGAACGGTACGCTGGCCATGCAGCTGGCCGTTTTGCAGAGCCGGTTGACGGCGCAGGAACAGCCGGGGAAGGCCGCTGTGACCGGCCCCGCAGACAATTTGAGCACAAAGGCCGCGGCAGATGCCATGGGCCTTGGAAAGGAGAACCGATGATCCGTGTGATCTACAGTGAACTGGACGGCCCGGAGGGCCTGACCCTGCGGCTGGAAGCGTCCGGCCACGCGGGCTATGCCCCCGCCGGGCAGGACATCGTCTGCGCCGGTGCCAGCACCCTGATGCAGGCTCTGGTGAGCCTGCTGGCAGGGGAAAAGACCACCCGCAGCGATGCCTGGGATGAGCCGGAAGGCCCCCGGCTGGCTGTGACCGCCGCCGCCCCGCAGGAGCCGTGGGTAGAGGGCGCTTTTGAGTTGGCCAAGGCCGGGTTTGCCCTGCTGGCCGAGCGCTACCCGGACAACCTCCGCTTTGCAGACCTGAGCCGCCGGGGCGAAGCGGCCATGATGGACCTGCAACTGTTCGCAGAGGGCGGCGGCGAGACCGGCGGCGCAGGGAGCACCCCGGCCCTGAGCGAGGCACAGGCCCGGCAGGCCGTCGCATCCGGCACCCTGAAGCCGGGCCGGGAGGAGGCAGCGCCGCCGGAGACCCCGAAGGAGAAGGAAATCCCGAAGACGAACCTCGGCCCGGAAGCACCCTGTCCCACCCCGGAACCGCCCCGCCCGCCGCTGCCGGAGCATCTGCCGGGCCGACAGGCCGTGGCCGCCCTGCACTGCCGCTGGGCCGCCGAAGAGGCGGCGCTGCGGCAGGTGGTGCCGGAGTTCTCGCTGAAAACGGAGCTGCAGCACCCGGAGATGCGCCGTCTGATGCAGCTGCCGGGAATGCGGATGGCGGACGCCTACCGTCTGGCCCACTACGAGGACGCGCTGCGCCAGACCGCCCACGCCGTGGAGCAGGGCGTCGTGGAGCGCATCCGGCAGCGGGCGTCCCGCCCGGCAGAGAACGGCACCCGACCCGGCAGCGCTGCCGTGACCGGGGCAGATGTTTCCCGCATGACCCGCGCCCAGCGGGAAGCGCTGGAACGCAAGGCCCTCCATGGGGAAGTCATCACGTTCTGAACGCAGCTCCTCTGGCAGGGGAGCGCGAATCGAAGAAGTCCGTATGTTACACCGCAAGAAAGAAAGGAAAACCGTATGAACGACACTGCAATGAAGTTCGACCTCCAGCTGTTCGCCGACCCTTCCGCCGCGCTGAACAATACCTCCGGCACCATGACCGCCGAGATGAAGACCTTCTATGAGAAGCGCCTCATCGACCAGGCCGAGCCGCGCCTCGTCCACGACCAGTTTGCGGATTACTACCCGGTGCCCCAGAACGGCGGCAAGACCATCGAGTTCCGCAAGTACGACA
>ERZ826016.3234-NODE-3234-length-11457-cov-3.367392_pt1 | contig 11457 bp, 9 predicted proteins | sample MGYA00519872_ERZ826016 | MGnify/ENA primary metagenome ERZ826016 (study PRJEB31778, sample SAMEA3449218) | human gut metagenome | biome: human gut; feature: human-associated habitat; material: faeces | place: United Kingdom | collected 2010/2012 ... | reverse complement strand
GACGACTGTCACGACGATGAGCTCCGGAAGGAGCGAAGAGTGCGTGTCGAGGGAGAACGAGACACGACTGTCATAGAAAGGAGATCGTAGAGAATGAAAATCACATTGAAAGATGGTTCCTGTAAAGAATATGCAGAACCAATGGCAATTATTGACATTGCAAAAGACATTAGCGAAGGACTTGCCCGCGTAGCCTGCGTGGCAGAACTTGATGGAGAAGTAGTAGATCTGAGAACAGTAGTAGATGGAGAACATGAATTAAACATTTTGACCTTTGACAGTGATGCCGGAAAGGCAGCTTACCGCCACACCGCATCCCATGTGCTGGCACAGGCGGTCAAACGTCTGTATCCACATGCGAAATGTGCGATCGGACCGGCGATCGAGGACGGTTTCTATTATGATTTTGATATGGAATCCCTTGACCGAGAGGCGCTTGACAAGATCGAAAAAGAGATGAAAAAGATCGTAAAAGAGGGAGCAGAGCTGAAACGATTTACTCTTCCCCGCAATGAAGCAATTGAATTTATGAAAAAACGCGAAGAGCCTTACAAAGTGGAATTGATCGAGGATCTTCCGGAAGACGCCGAGATTTCGTTCTATGAGCAGGGCGAATATGTCGACCTTTGTGCCGGTCCTCATTTGATGAGTACCAAGCCGCTCAAAGCGATGAAATTGATCTCCTCCTCCGGCGCTTACTGGAGAGGAAATGAGAAAAATAAAATGCTGACCCGTATTTACGGAACTGCATTTACAAAAAAAGCAGATTTGGATGCGCATTTGGAACATTTGGCTGACATCAAAAAGCGCGACCACAATAAACTCGGACGTGAGATGGAATTATTTACCACGGTAGATGTCATTGGACAGGGGCTTCCGCTCATTATGCCAAACGGTGTGAAAATGATTCAGAGAATGCAGCGCTGGATCGAGGACGAGGAGACCAAACGCGGCTATATGAGAACGAAGACACCGCTTATGGCAAAATCCGATCTGTACAAGATTTCCGGACATTGGGATCATTACAAAGAAGGAATGTTCGTCCTTGGGGACGAGGACAAAGACAAAGAGGTATTTGCGCTTCGTCCGATGACTTGTCCGTTCCAGTATTATGTGTATAAAGCAAGCCAGAAATCTTACCGCGATCTTCCTTGCCGCTATGGTGAGACTTCAACCTTGTTCCGTAACGAGGATTCGGGTGAAATGCATGGTTTGACACGTGTACGCCAGTTTACGATTTCCGAGGGACATTTGATCGTCCGCCCGGATCAGATGGTAAAAGAATTTAAAGATTGTATCGCATTGGCGCAGTATTGTCTGCAGACACTCGGTCTGGAAGAAGATGTAACCTACCATTTGTCCAAATGGGATCCGGAAAATCCGGAAAAATATATCGGCGAGCCGGAAGTTTGGAATGAGACAGAGGAAGATATCCGAAATATTCTGAACGAATTGAACATTCCATTTACCGAAGATGTCGGAGAGGCAGCGTTCTATGGACCAAAAGTAGACATTAACGCCAAAAATGTATATGGAAAAGAAGATACCATGATCACAATTCAGTGGGATGCTCTTCTTGCTGATCAGTTTGACATGTATTATATTGATGAGAAAGGCGACAAAGTTCGTCCTTACATCATTCACAGAACTTCGATCGGATGCTACGAGAGAACATTGGTATGGCTGATCGAAAAATACGCCGGTATGTTCCCGACATGGCTTTGCCCGGAGCAGGTTCGTGTGCTTCCTATTTCTGAGAAATATGCGGATTATGCGGAAAATGTCTGTGAAAAATTGACAGCCAATGGCGTAGATGCTACAGTGGATAATCGATCCGAGAAAATCGGATTTAAAATCCGAGAAGCACGTCTGCAGCGCATTCCATACATGCTCATCGTAGGCCAGAAAGAGCAGGAGGAAAACAAAGTGTCGCTTCGAAGCCGCTATAAAGGTGACGAAGGACAGGTGGCACTGGATGACTTTATCGCGGATATCACGGAAGAGATCCGTACCAAAGAGATCCGCAAGATCGAAGTAAGCGAAGAAAAATAATCGGAAAGGGAGGAATCTATGGAGACAAAAAAGATAAATGGAAAAGCGGTCGTATCGCTGATCCTTTCCTGTCTTTCTGTGTTGTGCTGTTTTGCCTGGTACCTTGCCATCATTGTTGGAATGATTGGCGTGGTACTGGGAATTATCGCATATCGTGAGTCGGAAGGCGGCCAGCGGGATCTGGCAATCGCAGGAATTATTGTAGGGGCAGTCGGAATGTCACTTGGAATCGTTTCGGCGGTGCTTTACATCATGCTCACGAGTGGTCCGGCAGACAGCCTTCAGACGACACCGGTATCCCCATCTGCGATCGGAGTGCCATCAGCAAGCCCGGAACCATCAGCATTTCCGGAGGACGGCAGTGGTTCAATGATGTTTGCATTGCGCAGACTGTGGATGTGGTTTTAAAATAGAAGGAGGAAAATTATGGAAGAAAATGAACAGAGCACCGTTGTACAGAGCCAGAAGAAAGGCTTTGGAATCGCAGGACTTGTCCTTGGAATCCTTTCCATTCTCTGTTGTATGTGCATGGGAGCAGGACTGATTTTTTGTATCATCGGTGGAATTTTTTCCATCATTAGCGTAGTAAAGGGAAGTGGAACCGGAAGAACGCTCGGGATTATTGGCCTTGTGGTGAATATTTTAGGGCTTCTTCTGAACGCATTTATGATCATTTCTTTTGCGATGATGATTGATTGGTCTCACGTTACAATGGAAAATCTGCAATCCATCAATAACATTGATCCAAACAATGAAAGCGAAGTAATGCAGTGGATGCAGCAGTTTTTCCGCGTCGACATTTCATCGTATACAACCTATTGATAACAAAGTAACTATTCAGGATCACTGTATGGAAATCAATGAATCGTCGTGCTTGCACGTAAGAGACGTTGATTTCCATACAGTGATCCTAATAGGGCTCCCCTCCACATATGAGCATTTTTAGCCTTGTCAAAGGCGGGAAAAGAACACGAAGTGTTCGAAATGTGAATGTGTGGGAGGGGCGCCTGAATAGTTACATAACAAAAATGGCGGCTCTCATAGGAGGGCCGCTATTATTTTGACGATCCATTGCACCAAAATGAGGATTACCGCCAAATAAACATATTCTAACCGGAAAGAAAGAGCGTGAAACCGCAAATTTGTTTTCCTGCGGAGAATCCGTTCCATCGTCTGCGTCACCATAAAAATGACATAGAGAAGAAAGCAGAACGGGACGACCGGATGATACAAGAACGAATGAATCAGGTCGCCTTTTAAAAGGGAGACAAAGGCACGCGTCCCGCCGCATCCCGGACAGGGAAGACCGGTGACAAAATGAAACAGGCAGGGAGGCAGCCAGTGGGTCGGATGGATCCATCCGATATTGTAAAAAAGTGCAAGAATGGTAAAAGGGATAAGCAGAAGCCATCCTACAAAGAACAAAATGTCGTTGGCAGAATGTCTTCTGCCGGCGTGGCTTTGAATCGTTGAAAACATAAAATCTCTCCTTTGCAGAAAAGTATAGCAAATAAAGTGAAGAACTGTCAATCAATAAATAGTGCAGCACGATCATTTTGCGCCAGATATATCAATTTATTGACAAAATAACACAATGCATTTTTGGAAGAAATGATGTAAAATTAAAATAATTTTAGATCGCTGAAAAAGCAGAAGGAGGACACCATGAATCAATCAAAGAAGAAAGTGCTTGCAGTTCTGATGGTAGCCTCAATGGCAATTCCTACGGGGATGTCTCCTGTATCAGATGCGGCAAAAAAAAGTCAAATTTAACAAAACCAATATTACAGTTAAAGTTGGCAAAAAGGCAAAAGTCACATTGAAAAATGCGGCAAAAAAAGCAAAGGTAACTTGGAAGATCTCCAATAAGAAAGTTATCAAACTTACCAAAAAGAGCAAAAAATATGCGGTAGTGAAAGGCGTAAAAAAAGGAACAACAACGCTGAAAGCGACGTATAAAAAAGGGAAGGTGAAGAAAATTTTAAAATGCAAAGTTAAAGTGGAAAAAGACGCAGCGAAAACGACAGCTTCAGTGGCTCCGGGAACATCAGCGCCAACACAACCTGCAACACCAGCAACATCTGCAACGCCAACGCAGTCTGCAGCAGCATCAACAGAAATGCCAACAACGGTGCCTACAACAGCACCATCATTGATAAAAGTTGCTCCAAAAGTGGACAGTAAAGAAGCATACAGTTACTTCAATGACTATACCCTTGGTTATGATACCAAAGAAGAGAAAGTTGTTGCTTACAAAAATGGTGCGCAGATGTCCTTGGAAGAGGTAGGTGCCAAAGTATATGACAATTTTGGTGACAATGTATTTGAACAGCAGACCGCTTCCAATAATTGGGATACGCCGGCGATCAAATTGACAGCGCCATTGCAGTATACAACAGCAGACGGAACAGTACATGATATTGACAGTATGCTGACAAACTTTGATTTCATCGCTGATCCAACGGCACTGGATAACTCAGATGTTGATGGAAAATTATATGTATATGGAACCAATGAAGGATTTGATTATGCAGATGGAAAATTGGCAGCAAACTCTTACAGTAATCATTCCTTGAGCATTCTTTCCACATCCGATATGGTAAACTGGACTGATGAAGGTCTTATGGATAATGGAAACCTTACGAATCTTCCGGATTCTGCACTTGCGAAGAACAAAGTGACAAATAAATGGACAACAAAGGCATGGGCACCATCTGCATTGAAGATTGATGGTGACGGTGACGGCGAGGATGAATATTACGTATTTTATACCGATGGTGGTGGCGTTGGGTATGTACGTGGAGACTCACCGGTTGGACCATGGTATGATGATCTTGGAAAGAAATTATTTACTTCCCAGTCTGAGGGATGCAGCGGCGTAAAATGGTGCTTTGACCCGGCGGTTCTTGCGGATGACAAAGGCAACGCTTATGTATACTTTGGCGGTGGAAATGATGAAGAAAAATACGTTCAGACCGGACGTGTATGTAAATTGAAATTCGAAAAGGGTACTGGAAAAGTATCACCGGATGGTGTGCCACAGATTCTGGACACATTCTGCTTCTTTGAAGACGGAGAGATCAACCAGATTGACGGCAAATATATCTATTCTTATTGTACAAACTGGGATGTAAAGAAAGATACACCATATGTAGGTGCAGTACAGATTGCAGCATATATTTCTTCCGATCCGATGAACATCGCGTTCTTCCCGGATAAAGTAGGGCAGACAAAATATACAGATGACAAGGGAGTTGCTCATAATTTCCTTGGAACAATTCTTGATAACCCAAGTAAACTGTATGGTGAGACATATAACAACCATCATCATATGCAGAATTTTAAGGGACACAACTACATCTTCTATCACTCAACAGCGTTAAGCAATACGTTGTATCGTGACAGCAAGCAGTATCGTAACCTTCATGTCAACGAGATTGATATTGACATGGATAAAGAGACTATCGATATTAAGCCTTCTTACCAAGGCGCAAAACAGCTTGAAAACTTCAATCCATACACCAATCAGGATGGAAGTGTAAGATATGTTAATGCAACAACAGCTTCTAAGAGTGCCGGTGTGAAATCACTGCGTGATGACCGCACAGTAATGCAGTCTTACAATGGTTCACCGATGGTATTGGATCAGATTAATACCGGTGACTGGACAAAGATCAGTGGAGTAGACTTTGGCGCAAACGGACTTAAGAGCATTAGTGCAGAAATTGCAGCAGCAAATGACGAAGGACAGATTGAAGTTTATCTTGATGATCCAACCGTACCTGCAAACCGCATTGCGCGCATTGGCCTTCTTGATACCAAGAAACTTTATGCATTCAGTACAGCAGATATTGAAAAAGAAGTAACAGGTGTACATGACGTATACTTTGTATTCCGTGGTACTGGTTATAACGTAGCATCTTGGGCATTCTCTGAAAAAGACACACCGGAGCTCCCAGACCTTTCAGCAAGACCAACTGTTGCTCCAATTCCAACAATGAATCCAAACCTTGCGACAGGATGGAATGCAGACAAAACGGAATACGCTATTCCAATCACAGAAGAAAATGTTGAGGCAGAAGGGGGAGCAAGTGCAGAAGTAGATATGTATAACGGACAGGCATCCCTTACTTACAACGGACAGTATCCGGGCGTGTGGTTCAAACTCCCACAGGATGTAAAAGACAATAATTTCCAGACGCTAGAGATTACCTATGAGACAGAGTGCGATGACACAATGTTTGGTTCCGCAATTCGTTACTCTTCTTCGAAAGGGGATGAGGATATTTCCTGGTCCAAAGATGCGCCATTTACTTCTGGCAAACAGACAAAGACGCTGGAATTGAACTTTGCAAAGAATTTTAATAAGATTAAGATTTTTACCCGTGAAAATCCAACCGATGCCAAGATGGTTGTTAAATCTATCGTGCTTAAGAGGAAGGCAGGTGCGGCAATTCCAACGGCAACACCGAAACCAACACCGCTTCCTACGACAGAGACTTTGGATGTAACATACGGCTGGAATGAAGCGAATACAGAGTACACACTGCCACTCAATGAAACGACAGTGACGAATGACACAGGATGTACCATCAAATTTAATGAAGAAGCAAAGACTGCCACTCTTACTTATGATGGTGCTTATCCGGGAGTGTTCTTCAATATGCCGGAAGAATTGACAGATACAAAATTTTCGTCGATTGAGATCAAATACGATCGTCTTGGCGCGGAAGATAAATTTGGATGCGCTTCACGATACAAAGACGCTCAGGATCAGGATGTTGAAATACAGTGGGCAGGAACAGATGCGCCATTTAATCCGTTAGAACATTCAAAAGTGATTGAGCTGAATAAAGAGAAAGAATTATATCGGTTCAAAATCTTTGGTGATGGTGCCGATGAGGCAGGATTTATTATCAAAGCAGTTATTTTGAAACGATAAACAAAATATGGTTTAGAAGATCATGGTACTATTGTAAAACAAAAGCCGCCGCACGGGTGTTACCCGGTGTGGCGGCTTTTAAAATGGTGTGCCCGGCGGCGCACATTTCGTTATATATAATGTTTATAATTCTTTGCTTTAAGGTGTCAAACTTTTCGAAAATAAGCGGGATTGTCAAGAAGCAGCATTGGTGGTATAATACAATAAGTAAGTAGGTATGCAAAGTTATGGAAATGGAGGAAAATATATGAGTAAATTTGGACTACGTAAACTGGGATTTGGAATATTGTTATTTGGCATGGCGGTGTGCTGCTATACGGCTTCGCCTGTAAAGGCGGCAGAAACGGATGTGCCGATCGATGACACGAATTTTCCCGATTCCACATTTCAGAAATATGTTAAAAGTAACTTCGACACAGATAAAGATGGAAGTTTGTCAGAAAGTGAGAGAAACGCAGTAAAGAAAATCGTTGTAAATGTTGATCCTTTCAGCAGTCAAACCAAAATCACCTCTCTTGCAGGGATTGAGTATTTTCCGAATTTAACGGTATTAGAATGCGAAAGTAACAGTCTGGCCGGTTTAGATGTGACGAAAAATAAAAAGCTGCAGGAATTGAATTGTGATAAGAATAACTTGCAAAGTTTAGATGTAAGTCAGAATACGGAATTAATCAAGTTACAGTGCAGGTATAATCAATTGCCGGGTCTGGATGTGACAAAGAATACAAACCTGCAGAAATTATGGATTTATGAAAATCAAATCTCAAGTATTGATTTGAGTAAGAATACAGAATTGGTGGAGCTGGCATGTGGAAACAATCCGCTGACGAGTTTAGATGTAAGTCGGAATACGAAATTAGAAGGTTTGCATGTGTATAATACACAAGTGACAGCTTTGGATGTCAGTAATAAGCCAAATCTGACTACACTGAAGTGCTTTAACAATAACCTGACGAGTTTAAATATAAGTGGAGATACTGCATTAAAAACACTAAGCTGCTATCAGAACAGATTGACAAGTCTGGATATAGGTGATAGTTCGGAATTAACCGACGTATCATGTAGTCAAAATGGGATCACAGAGCTGGATCTAAGTCAAAATACGCAGCTGGAGAACTTGCATTGCGCAAATAATAGTTTAACGACTCTGGATGTCAGCAAGAATCTGAACATAACGAGTTTAGATTGTGGAAGTAACAAGTTGACTACACTGGACTTAAGAACTAATACAAAACTTGAATATTTGCGTTGTGTATATAATAAATTGACAAGTCTGGATGTCAGTGCCAATACGGCATTGCAATCTTTATATACTTCACATAATACATCCCTCAAGAGCCTTGATGTGAGTAAGAATCCGGAATTGGTTAATTTGGTCTGCGAAAATAATGGATTGACAAGTCTGGATGTCAGTGCCAATACAAAGCTGTATATGCTGCAATGTTCGAGTAATAAATTGAAAAGTCTTGATGTGAGTAAAAATCAGAGTCTTAGCACGTTGGACTGTAATGATAATGAGATTGATGGTCTGGATATCAGACAAAATACAAGCTTGTCTTCCATGAATTTTTCCATTAATCCGATCAAGGTATTAAAAGTAACAGACAAGTATTCGGATAGAAATTTGGAAGGCAATATTATGATGTACGATACCGTTGAGATCGATATGGGACAGATTTCCGGCTGGGACGTAAATAGTATATCAAATATAACCGGCGCAACATTGGCGGACAATGTTTTGGTATTTGATCCGATGGCAGAAGAAGTTACTTATACTTATGACTGCGGATACAATTGTATCATGACTGTACATTTGTATATTAGATTGAATCAGTATCAGATAACCTATGAGTTAGATGGTGGAACAAATGCGGCAGCAAACCCGGCATCCTATTATCCGCTTCCGACAGCGACGGCATTGCAGGAACCGGTAAAAGCGGGCTGTACCTTTGATGGCTGGTATACGGATGCGGCATTTACATCAAGGATAACCGAGATACCGAAGGGACATGTTGGTAATATGACACTCTATGCAAAATGGACAAAGGTGGCGAAACCGAGTCCAAGCCCGACGCCGACAACTCCGGCCACGCCAAGCCCAACGCCGACGACCCCGACCACACCAAGTCCAACGCCGACGACCCCGGCTACGCCAAGCCCAACGCCGACAACTCCGGCAGCGCCAAGCCCAACGCCGACGACCCCGGTCACGCCAAGCCCAACGCCGACAACCCCGGCCACGCCAAGCCCGACACCGACAACTCCGGCAGCGCCAAGCCCGACACCGACAACTCCGACACAGAGTGCAACGCCTGCGCCAACACAGCAGCCGACCGCACAACCGACACAGAAACCGACGGAAGCACCGGTAGAGGAAGGGAACGAAGAAGGAACATTTATTAAAGACAGTCAGGGATCGACGTTCAAAATAACGAATGCGGATTCGGAAAATCCGGAAGTGCAGTATGAGGCACCTGCAAAAAATGCCAAAGGAAAAGTAAAAGTTCCGGCATTTGTAAAAGTGAATGGAGTGACCTACCAAGTGACATCTGTTTCCGGTAAAGCATTTAAGGGAAATAGTAAAGTTACTAAGATCATAATCGGAAAGAATGTTACAAAAATTGGGAAAAAGGCGTTTTCCAAATGTAAGAAGCTGAAATTGCTTGTCATTAAGTCGCGTAAGCTGAAGACAAAGAATGTTGCGAAGAACGCATTTAAGGGCATCACAAAGAAAACGACCGTGAAAGTGCCGAAATCGAAGATTAAGGCATACCGCAAACTGCTGCGGAAAAAAGGACTCAGCAGTAAAGTGAAAGCCATAAAACGAGTTTATAGTTCGCAGGAAGTGTAATAATTGAGAAAATCGTTGTCAAGTGATGGAAACTTATGGTCTGCCAATGATAGAACAGTCTTATTGCATAAAACTCGATATTTATAAATCACACTGCTTCGCAGTGAGGGGTTGTCGCACTAAGTGATTAGTGTGGCAGCCCCTTCTAATGCAAACTGCGTCCTGCCGCCGAGGTGAAGCCGAGGGACGCTGCTTTGTCGAGGGGGCACTGCCTTTCTGGCATTACGGTCAAATCCTAGGTTTTTCTTCTAGTTGTACCGTAATTTCTTCCTCTTTTTTGCCACTTTTTTACAATTTTTGTTTTTTTACGGTATTTTGCCTTGTTTCACGCAGAATAATACCGTAATAATTTCCGCTTTTTTACAACTGTTTCCTATTATTTACAAATTTTACGGTAAAACCGCGTTCTGTAAAAAACTTTTTACCGTAATTCTTTTTGAGCGACTTCCCCTCCACGCAGACAGTTATGCAATTGCGACTTATTTTTCTAAAAGTAATGGAAAAACCCCTTGACACCCACCAAAATCCATGATATGATAACAAAGGTACAAAAAGCAGAGTTATCCACTCTCACCTTGCCGCAATTGCGCGCGCAATGGTCAAACCAATTTTTTCATACATTTGAATGAAGAATTTCTGTGGATAGCTGGCTTTAAAAACAGTTATCTTTTTTTATTTCATTTGGAGGTGCGAATCATCAGCGAATTAATGATTAATGAGCAGATCCGTGACAAAGAAGTCCGCGTGATCGGCCAGGACGGAGAACAGCTTGGAATTATGTCAGCCAAAGAGGCTTATTTGATGGCAAAAAATGCAGAACTTGATCTGGTTAAAATTGCCCCGGGTGCCAAACCACCGGTATGCAAGATTATCAATTACGGAAAATACCGTTATGAGCAGGCTAGACGTGAAAAGGAAGCAAAGAAAAAACAAAAAACCATCGATGTGAAAGAAATTCGTCTTTCACCAAACATTGATACAAATGACTTAAAGACCAAGGTCAATGCAGCAAGAAAGTTCCTCTCCAAAGGTGACCGCGTAAAGGTTACACTTCGTTTCAGAGGAAGAGAGATGGCGCACGTTCAGCAAAGTAAGCATATCCTTGATGATTTTGCAAAGCAGCTGGAAGATGTTGCTACAGTAGAAAAGGCAGCAAAACTGGAAGGCAGAAATATGAGTATGGTTTTAGCTGAAAAACGTTAAGACAATATGATCCGGGATGAAGATCCTGTAAGGCAGCACAATAAAGGAGGAAATTATCATGCCAAAAATTAAAACAAATAGAGCGGCAGCAAAGCGCTTCAAAGTAACAGGTACAGGAAAGCTGAAAAGAAATAAAGCTTACAAGAGCCATATCTTAACAAAGAAGTCTACAAAGAGAAAGAGAAATCTGAGACAGGCAACTATTACAGATGCAACAAATGTAAAGAACATGAAGAAGATTTTACCATATCTGTAAGATTTGGAAGTAGATTAAGGAGGAGATTAGGAAATGGCAAGAATCAAAGGCGGAATGAACGCTAAGAAGAAACATAACAGAACACTGAAACTGGCTAAAGGATACAGAGGAGCTCGTTCCAAACAGTACAGAGTTGCAAAACAGTCTGTAATG
>ERZ826016.3233-NODE-3233-length-11458-cov-2.880996_pt1 | contig 11458 bp, 9 predicted proteins | sample MGYA00519872_ERZ826016 | MGnify/ENA primary metagenome ERZ826016 (study PRJEB31778, sample SAMEA3449218) | human gut metagenome | biome: human gut; feature: human-associated habitat; material: faeces | place: United Kingdom | collected 2010/2012 ... | reverse complement strand
CTCCAGCAGATAGGTTCGTTGTACTACCTGTCGGGACGTAAAGATGTAGGAGTCACTTATTATGAGCAGGCCTTCAACATCTTTCCTGACGATTCAAAAGAATACGAGCAACTTCTCGATTGGATATCATCCATCTACGTGGAACTGGACAATCAGCCGAAAGTATTAAATCTTCAGGAAATGTTAGGCTATTATCTGGATCACCAGAAAGATGTTGTGACAAGAAGAACAAAATATGACTTAAATAAAGCAGAAGAACGAGCCCACATTCTGGAGGGATTACTCATTGCGCTTGATAATATCGATGAAGTGATCAATATTATCCGAAGCAGTGCAAATACACCGGAAGCAAAAAATCGTTTGATCGAGAGATTTTCCCTGACAGATGTCCAGGCACAGGCGATCGTCGATATGCGTCTGCGCGCACTGACAGGTCTGGAACGCGAGAAGATCGAAGCTGAGTATGCAGAGTTGATGGATCGTATTGCAGAGTTAAAAGCAATTCTGGCAGATGAGAAAAAACTCCTTGGTGTTATCCGTGAGGAAATCCTCTTGATTGCAGAAAAATACGGTGATGAGCGAAGAACTTCCATCGGATTTGACGAGTATGATATTTCCATGGAGGATCTCATTCCGGTAACCAACACTGTGATCGCAATGACAAAACTTGGCTATATCAAGAGAATGAGCCTTGATAATTTCCGTGCCCAGAACCGTGGCGGCAAGGGAATCAAGGGAATGGAGACAATCGATGAAGATTACATCGAGGAACTTTTGATGACAACTTCCCATCATTACATGATGTTCTTTACCAATACCGGTCGTGTATACAGAATGAAAGCATACGAAATTCCGGAAGCGGGCAGAACCGCGAGAGGTACTGCGATCATTAACCTGTTGCAGCTTCAGCCGGGAGAGAAAATTACCGCAGTGATCCCAATCAAGGAATATACCGAAGGACACTATCTGTTTATGGCAACTAAGAACGGTATTGTGAAGAAAACACCGATCACCGATTATGCAAATGTCAGAAAAACAGGACTTGCAGCCATCACACTGCGTGAAGATGATGAATTGATCGAAGTGAAAAAGACCGATAACGAACAGGATATTTTCCTTGTGACAAAATACGGACAGTGTATCCGTTTCAATGAGAGAGATGTCAGAAGTACCGGAAGGACCTCTATGGGTGTAATCGGTATGAACTTAACGGACGGCGATAAAGTTGTCGGAATGCAGATGGAATCCCAGGGGGATGCTTTGATGATCGTATCTGAAAAAGGTCTTGGAAAATGCACACTTGCATCTGAATTTACTGCCCAGAACCGTGGTGGTAAAGGTGTCAAGTGCTATAAGATCACAGAAAAAACCGGAAATATCGTTGGTGTGAAAGCAGTCAATCAGGATGATGAGATGATGCTGATCACAACGGAAGGAATCATTATCCGTATCAAAGTCAGTGATACTGCTTTGCTCGGAAGAGTTACTTCCGGTGTAAAACTGATGAATCTTGCGGATGATGTCACAGTTGCAAGCATTGCAAAAGTACGTGAGGACAAATCCCTCATGGAAAATACAGATGAATCTGAACTTGTCACAAAGGAAGAGGAAGCCAAGAGTGCTGCGGCTGCAGCAGAGGCTGCGAAAAAAGCGGCAGGTCAGATGACAGAAACGGATGATGAATTAATGCAGGAATTATTAAGCCGTGCTGAGTCTGATTCGGAAGAGGAATAAAAAAATATTTTGACCGCAGTGATACAAAGAATTCACTGTGGTCTGGACAGTAGGCTGCCACATTTTTATGTAGCAGCCGATTTGTCTATCTAAAAACAAATTATTTTTCATGATAACAAGCCTGATTTGAAAAAAAGGATGTTCAATTTTGATTATTTGAAAAATGAATGATGTCAACACAAAAATGAAAAACAACACATGTTATCAAGAAATCCATGGTGTAAATGTGGATAACGTGTTGCGAAAATCCAATTTCCGTGGAAAAATTTCATTGTCATAGCAAAAACTTTCGTTTATACTTTTGCGTAAATATAGAATACATGAGTTTTAAAATTGTAGTAAAACTCCAATAGAAAGCAGAACAACAGGGGGAATGAAAAGTGCCGCAAAATTTTTATGAGTTAGTATGGATTTTTATTATTTATGCATTTATCGGATGGTGCACAGAAGTATCTTATGCAGCATTGGACCGGGGAATTTTTGTAAACCGGGGATTTTTAAATGGACCTTATTGTCCAATTTACGGATGTGGAGTGGTGATTGTTGTAGCTGCTTTGACTCCGCTAAAGGACAACCTGCTGATATTATTTGCGGGTTCTTTCTTACTGACTTCCATTTTGGAATACATTACCGGATTTATTTTGGAAAAAGTGTTTCACAATAAATGGTGGGACTATAGCAATAAGCCGTTTAATCTTCACGGATATGTATGTTTGAAATTTTCCATCTACTGGGGACTTGCATGTACATTCATTATGGATGTGATTCATCCGATCATTTACAAAGGAATCACCATGATTCCACATATTCTGGGTGTTGTGCTGCTCTGTATTATCATGTCGGCTTTCGCTGTTGACTGCGGTGTTACTGTTACTACAATTTTGAAGTTTAACAAGCGATTAAAAGTTATGGATGAAATGGCTGCGAAAATACATAAATTATCCGATGAAATCGGTGAAAATATCTACGAAAATGTGACAACTGCAGTAGAAAAATCGGAGGAGTTCCAGGAAACACATGAGGAACTTCTCACAAAAATTTCTGATACGAAAGAAAATCTTATGGATCTGCCATCCACTGCAAAAGAGAAGATCGCTTCTACTGCAGCAAGTGCCAGAGAAAAACTTTCTGAGTCTGCAGAAAATATCAATGTAAAAGAAAAGATTGCTGCTTACAAAGAAACACGCGAGGCGGCTCGTCTGGAAAAACAGCGTGAGAAAGAAGAACTTGAGCGCAGATACAAAGAATTATTTGCAGAGAAGAATTTTGGTTTCAAGCGTTTGATGAAGGCGTTCCCAGATATGACTTCCCGTGAACAGAATGAATCTCTGGAGAAATACAAGAAATACTTTAACATCCGCAAACCGGATCATAAGAAAGATGAATAGAAAAATATATATTAAATTATAAAAGTAGTACAATTATTGGGAGAAATTAACATGATCAGAACAGTCAATACAGAGGATATCGTAAAAAATATAAAAGAAATGTGTATCGAGGCAAACCATTATCTTTCCAAAGATATGGATAAAGCCCTGAAAGATGCCACCGCTTCTGAAAAATCAGAACTTGGTAAAAAAATATTAAATCAGCTTCAGGAGAACTTGAAAATTGCAGATGAAGAGATGATCCCAATCTGTCAGGATACCGGAATGGCAGTTATTTTTCTTGAAGTCGGACAGGATGTTCATTTTGAGGGAATGGCAATTGAAGATGCAGTAAACGAAGGTGTCCGTCAGGGATATACGGAAGGCTATTTAAGAAAATCAGTCGTTGGTGATCCAATCATCCGCGAAAATACGAAAGATAATACTCCGGCAGTTATCCATTACAGTATTGTTCCGGGTGATAAAGTGAAAATTACAATGGCTCCAAAAGGATTCGGAAGTGAAAATATGAGCCGTGTGTTCATGCTAAAACCAGCTGATGGAATTGAGGGTGTAAAAAATGCAATTCTTACAGCAGTGAAGGATGCAGGACCGAATGCCTGTCCGCCAATGGTTGTCGGAGTTGGTATTGGCGGTACTTTTGAAAAATGTGCGATTTTAGCAAAAAAGGCGTTGACCAGACCGGTGGGCGAACATTCTGCTATCCCATACGTGAAAGAGTTAGAGGAAGAAATGTTAGAAAAAATCAATCGGCTTGGAATCGGACCGGGTGGACTTGGCGGAACAACCACTGCTCTCGCAGTGAATGTGAATACTTACGCGACACATATTGCAGGACTTCCGGTGGCAGTCAATATCTGCTGTCATGTGAACCGGCATGTGGTGAGGGAAGTGTAAGAAAAAACATATTACTACAAATGTAGTTTGTTAAATTTTACAGTCATAAATGAAGAAAAATATAAATTTAGAAATGGGAGCACAGAATATGGACAAACATATTACAACACCGATCACCGCGGAAGTGACAAAAAATTTAAGGTCCGGTGATTACGTTTACATAACGGGAACCATTTATGTGGCAAGAGATGCCGCACACAAAAGAATGATCGAGGCATTGGAGCGCGGGGAAAACCTTCCGATCGACATCAAAGATTCCACAATCTATTACATGGGACCATCCCCGGCAAGAGAGGGACGTCCGATAGGTTCTGCAGGACCGACAACTGCAACCAGAATGGATAAATATGCGCCAACTCTTTTAGATCTCGGAGAAAAGGCGATGATCGGAAAAGGAAAGCGTTCGAAAGAAGTCATTGACGCGATTGTCAGAAACCATGCAGTTTACTTTGCAGCAGTCGGCGGAGCAGGGGCGCTTTTATCCAAATGTATCACAAAATCTGAGATCGTATGTTATGAAGATCTTGGAGCTGAGGCAATCCGTAAGCTTCAAGTGAAAGATTTCCCGGTGATCGTTGTCATTGACAGTGAGGGAAACAATCTGTATGAGACAGCAATCAAAAAATATTGCACGTTGGAGTAAAATGAGAACAAAAGAATAAAAAAATTGGAAGAAAATATAGCATTTCAAGTCACCGGATATGTGGATGGAAAAAGCAAAGGAATTCTGCGGTGCAGTAGAGGTTATGTACGAGAAATAACATTTGAAGCGTAATTTTTTATCATTTTTGGAGGTGTGTTCATGCAGACAGATCCATTTAAAGAATATCTAAAACAGCAGGAGCCAGATAAAAAGTATAAAGGTTATGCATGGCAGACTGCGATTGGATTGCAGGCAGTCGATGGATTGAAGCCGTCCGAATATCTCGTTGATGCAGCAATTCAGAATATTGAAGGTAAAATTACGCTGGATGAAGTAAAAAATTTATTAGATTCTTACTATGAAGAAAAACCACAGAAAAATCATGACAGGACAGAAGAGGCTGATAAAGTTTCCATACGCATTGCGAAAATACTTTCGGAACATGCATTTTCTTTTACACCAAATGAGTATATCTCAATTCACAGAAAATTATTTACCGGAATATATGACCACGCAGGAAAAATCCGTGATTATAATATTACAAAAAAAGAATGGGTGCTGAATGGAGCAACTGTTATTTACGGAAGTGCTTCTGAACTAAGGAAAACGTTAGAATATGATTTTATGAAGGAGAAACATTATAGTTACAAAGGATTATCCATGGATGAAATCATTCACCATCTGGCAGTATTTGTTGCAAATTTATGGCAGATCCATATATTTGGAGAAGGAAATACAAGAACGACAGCCGTATTTTTTATCAAGTATCTTCGAACACTTGGATTTGATGCAACGAATGATATATTTGCGGAAAATGCATGGTATTTCAGAAATGCATTGGTTCGGGCAAATTATAATGATCTGAAACATGAGATTCATGAAACAACAGAGTATCTGGAACTGTTTTTGCGAAATCTGTTGTTGGATGAAAAAAATTTATTACAGAATCGTCTTATGCATGTTGATTATAAGGAAATGCTTGTGAGAGAGCCAAAAATAGAATATAAAACATCAGAAGCGAACATTGAAAATAGAAAAGTGAATATTCAACTGGAAAAAGTGAATATTGGAATGTTTGGAGAGAAAATTTCCGGTATTTCAAAGAAAACAATACAGCATATGGAACAACTGTGTGATTCCTTTGATAAAAATGAAATATTTGGAAGAAGCAGGGTTGAAGAGGTAACCGGGTTAAAAAATACAAGAGCATCATTGTTCTTAAAAGAACTACTCGAGAGAAATATCATCCAAAAAGTAACCGGACATGGAAAAGGAAAATACACATTTTTTATAAAGGAATAGTGAAATCAGGGGGAGTAGAGGTTATGGGAACAGTGGTAGTACGTAATTCTGTGGCAAAGAGAGTGATTGTCACACTCATGCCAGCAATCAGTTTTTTGTGTATGTTTGGTTTGGCGGCAATCAGTGTGAACTTTCTGGAATATGGATCAACAGCAGATAGAATTGTGGGATATATCGGAGTGTCCTGTATCATTCCGATGATAGTTTCAATACCGTTTATTTTTAAAGTAAACAGGGAGAAAACCGTATTAGATATCAATACTTTCTATGTAACGCCATTTGTAGGAAGAACAAAAAATATCCCGGTTCAGGATGTAAAAGTATGCACCATTGGACGAAGAAAACAGATCCGATTATTCGATGAAAAATCAAATCTGATCTGTAAATATAAAAGTACTCAGGATAAAGAGCAGATCATTTTAAAAACGTTGCAAAAAGCAGGAACTTGTACATTTACATTTTCCGTCAGAAACGGAAAACAGGTTGTCGTAAAAGGTAGTGACAGAATTTTTACCGATTATCTTGCAACGGGAGAAGTTTCCAAGACAATCAATAGCTATAAATCGTTATACTACGTGCCACAGACCTCCTCTGTATCGGACAAAAAGCAGGAGCAGGACAGTCAGTTTGACCAGAATATAAAAAAGCAGATTGAAAAAAACAGAAAAATATTCCAGATAGCACAGATTGTGAGCCTGATTATTTTTTTAAGAGGAATGTTTATGCTGGCTTTTAACACTCCTGGTGGAACAAGTGGCAAATTGGCGGTCATTTTCTTTTTCGGTGGAGTTATTGGAATGTTACTGAGTAAATATCTTTGCCGCAGAAAAGAATTTGAAATCACAAAGCCGACGTTCTATCGTGTGGAAGGGACTGCTGTCAATGAAAAAGATTTTGCATTCAGATCTTCCGATTCGGATCGTCACCTGATTTATGAATTTCAGGATAAATATGGAGTGAAACATCAGCGGCCATCGGACAAAGTAAACGCTTCGGACACTGCATGGGGATTGGGTGTTGGCGAAAAGAAAATCTTATGGTACAGTCCGTTTGTTCCATACTTACTGGATCAGGAGCCGTTAGAGTTTAAAATGTTCATGGATAGACGAAGACTTACCCCGGGTGAATGGATCAAACGGCATCCTATCCTGACCGTGGGTTGTATCGCTTTCATTGTATGGATTGGTTTTCGTGGATATAAGTTTGGAAAAGCGCAGATTTTTATTTACACACATGACGGAAGAAACTTAAAAACAGAGTGGACAGCGCGTGATGCTGTCACAGATGAACAGACAAATACAGCGGTGGAGGCTGCAGGAATGGAGCGGGAAGAACTGGAAAAATGGTTGAAACAGTCCTTCTATCCATATTTTTATGTGAACAGTACCAGCTTTGGAGAGTTTGATGCATTTGATGTGGAAAATTATGCGGACGTCATGGGAGAGGATAAGGTGGAAGCTATCCGGGAAAATATCTCCGATTATTGGGGAATTCATGACAGAAAAAGCCTTATGAAAACAACCGATTCCCTGTTACAAAAAGGCGATAAATATACTTATGCACAGACTTTGGAAAAATTAGGGGAAGAGGCGCTGACATTACCGGAGGACAGTATCTATTATACATACAAATTGTATGCCCCAGATGAAATGTGCAAATATCTGGGAACTTATTACGCATACAATAACATTGGGGATGCAGGAGTGGATGCATGGGACTATTGCAGATGCATCCGGTTATTTGCATTTGGCTATATATGTGGTTATATTTCGTATGACGAATATCTGATTCATGCCGCACCGCTTGCAGTCTATCTGCAGAATGAATATGATTCCTGGGAAACAATGTATGAGAGTTATTACTACGGTTATCTTATTTTTGCAGGAAGAAATAAAAACTCAAGCAGCAGCGTCATCTATAGTGACTATAGATATTACGAGATCATGGCAGATAAGACAGAGATTCCGTTTCGGACAGAAGAGAGATAATCTCACAACGGGAATACAGGAGTATTATTATGAAAATCGGTATTATATCAGACATACACAGCAACATTTACGCTTTTAAGGCATGCACAGAGTATATGGAAAAACACAAATGTGACGAGTACTTCTTTCTTGGAGATTATATTTCCGATACACCTTACACAAGAGAAACCATGGATTATCTGTATGAATTTATGGAGAACCATACCTGTTATCTGTTAAGGGGCAATCGTGAGGAGTACATGCTCACACAGCAGGAAGCCAGAAAAAAGAAATGCACAGAGCAGATGTGGATAAGTAACTCAGCAAGTGGAAACCTACTCTACACTTACGGGCAGCTTGTGGATAAAGATTTTGATTTCTTTCGGAATCTTCCAATCACATTTATTTATGAGAAAGCAGGTTATCCGTCCATTACCTGTTGTCACGGATCACCGGCGAGCAGCAGGGAACTTTTGCAGTTGAATGAGGATCCGGTAAAACAATGGTTAGAAAAGATTGACACTGATTACATGATCTGTGCTCATACGCATTATCCGGGAGAGATGACATACAAAAACAAACATTACTTTAATTCAGGCAGTGTTGGAATATCCATTGATGATGCCGGATATGCACAGTGCATGTTGTTAGAGTCCGGTGTGGAAAATGGAACAACAATCTGGAAACCTCAATTTCTGAAAGTACCTTATGACAATCAGAAAGTTGCACAGGATATGATCACCGGCGGCCTGCTTTCCATAGCACCGTGGTTTGTGAACAGCAACATTCTGACAATTCTTACCGGAATCGACTGTTCAGCCAAAATGGTTGAGTTGGCAGAGAAACTTGCGTTAGAGGACAATGCTCAGACAAAGTGGCCGCACATTGATGAAAAATATTTTGAAGAGGCAGCCGCATATTATAAAATTCCGGATTACCGTGCCAGAAACAATGAAAAGGAACGTTAGAAAAAAGATAACATTTGCAGAACAAACACCATTAGATATAAATCCGAAAAAAAACAGGAGATGATGAAAATGAATATAAGAACTGCAACATTACAAGACATCGACCAGATTGCGGCAGTAGAAAAAGAGTGTTTTCCGGCAGCAGAGGCGGCAACAAAAGAGGAATTTGAGCAGAGACTTTCACATTATGCAGATCATTTCTGGCTGATGTTCGAGGATGATAAATTAATCGCATTTGTTGATGGTATGGTGACAGATCAGGAAGACCTGACAGATGAAATGTATGAGAATGCATCCATGCATCATGAGGATGGAGCATGGCAGATGATATTTGGTGTCAATACGCTCCCGGCATACCGGAACCACGGCTATGCAGGAGAACTTTTAAAAAGAGCAATCGCAGATGCAAAAGACCAGGGAAGAAAAGGTCTTGTCCTTACGTGCAAAGACCGGCTGGTGCATTACTATGCAAAATTTGGTTTTGAAAATGAAGGAGTTTCAGAATCTGTGCACGGAAATGTCGTGTGGAATCAGATGAGACTGAAGTTTTAAAGTTCAGTATGAATTCATGTAGATATCAGGAAAGACAGCAGGAGCGGATCAGTATGTTTTGGGAAAAGAAAACAAAAATAAGAAAACATATCATTTTTTATGGCAGAGTTCAGGGAGTGGGATTCCGTTATTATGCAGTGCAGAAAGCAAACCAGCTTGGACTGACCGGCTGGGTGAAAAATCTGTATGACGGCAGCGTGGAAATGGAAGTAGAAGGCGAGGAACCGCTGATCGATGAGCTGATCATTTTTTTGCAAAACCGTACCTACGTCTGGATTGAAAATATGGATGCAAAAAGCATCCCACTGGAACATGATAACGGATTTTACGAGAGATAAAAGAAGATATAATATGCAGATGGCAGTTATGCGGATGCATGTTTGATGATAAAAAATTGAAAGAAAATAAGGAGTGTGACAGCTATGCCATGTACAACAATTTTAGTAGGAAAAAAAGCAAGTTATGACGGATCAACCATAATCGCAAGAAATGATGATTCAGGATCTGGACATTATACTTCAAAAAAATTTGCAGTGATCCACCCGGAGGAACAGCCGAAAATCTATAAATCGGTCATTTCGCATGTTGAGATCGAGCTTCCGGAAAATCCGATGCGTTATACTGCAATGCCAAATGCAGAAGAGGCGAAGGTATCTGGGCAGCCTGCGGAGTGAATGAAGCCCATGTCGGAATGACAGCAACCGAAACAATCACATCCAATCCAAGAGTTCTCGGAGCTGATCCGCTTGTAAGATATCAGCCTGCAAAAGACGGAAAAGAAGAAATTCCAGGAGGAATCGGGGAAGAGGATATTGTATACATTGTACTTCCATACATACACAGTGCAAGGGAAGGTGTCAGACGTCTTGGCAGCCTGTTAGAACAGTATGGTACTTATGAAATGAATGGAATTGCATTCCAGGATACAGATGAAATCTGGTGGCTTGAGACAATTGGCGGACATCACTGGATCGCACGCAAAGTACCGGATGATGTTTATGTCATGATGCCAAATCAGTTTGGAATGGATCAGTTCGATCTTGAGGATGCACTTTCAAACCAGAAAGAATATATGTGTTCCGCCGATCTGAAGGAGTTTGTTAAAAAATATCATTTGAACCTTTCACAGGATGGAACATTTAATCCAAGAGATATTTTTGGCAGTCATGATGACTCTGATCATGTATACAATACACCGAGAGCATGGTATATGGCACGCTGCCTGAATCCGAGTACAATGAACTGGGATGGACCGGATGCAGATTTTACACCACTTTCTGATGATATTCCTTGGTGCATGGTTCCGGAGAAAAAGGTGACGATCGAAGATGTGAAATACGTTCTTTCTTCTCATTTTCAGGGAACACCGTATGATCCGTATGCATCTTATGGAGATAAATCTATGAAAGGTGCATATCGTGCAATTGGTGTAAACCGGACAGATTTTCTGGGAATCATCCAGATGAGACCGGATGCAGGAGAAGACAGCCGGGCAATCGAATGGGTAGCATTTGCTTCGAACGTATTTAATACAGCCGCACCGTTCTACACAGATGTAGAGAAAGTACCGGAGTATTTTTCCAATACGACCGGAGATGCTTCAACAGATAATTTTTACTGGGCAAGCAGGATGATTGCAGCCATGGCAGATGCTTCTTATAGTAAATCCATTTTCCATATTGAACGTTATCAGGAAAGAGTCATGTCAAAAGGACATGAATATATCAATCAATATGATGAACTTCTTGAGAAGGAAAGCAACGCAGAAAAACGCATGCAGCTTCGTCAGGAGGCAAATGAAAAAATCGCTGACATGGTAAAAAAAGAAACGCAGGATACATTGAATAAAGTATTGTATGAGCTGAGCAATCAGATGAAAAATGCATACTCCAGATCAGACGCATAAGGAATGATTATATTTGTTGGAGAGTGGTGAAAAGTTATGAAATTATTGTTTAAACAAAGGTTGTTTTCATGGTTTGACAGCTATGATATTTATGATGAAGC